>Ga0183260_10001917_pt1 | contig 17326 bp, 15 predicted proteins | sample AntDrymUQ4972206_2_FD_129768 | JGI IMG/M metagenome (GOLD analysis project Ga0183260, IMG submission 129768) | Polar desert sand microbial communities from Dry Valleys, Antarctica - metaG UQ497 (22.06) (version 2) (version 2) | ecosystem: Environmental > Terrestrial > Soil > Desert | place...
CGCCGGTCGGTCCAGTGGCCTAAGTACGGCAGACGCGCCCGCAATATTGCCGCCTGGATCTCATCGAGCCGCGAATTGGCCCCCGCCTCTTGATGGTGATACCGCGACGTCTGGCCCCCATTGCGCAACCGTTTGATCCGATCGGCCAGAGTTCGGTCTTGCGTAATTACGGCGCCGCCGTCACCGAAAGCGCCGAGATTTTTCGTCGGATAGAAGCTGAAGGCACCCGCCACGCCGATAGTGCCGACCGGGCGCCCATCGGAGGTCGCAAGATGGGCCTGGCACGCATCCTCGACGATCGCCAGCGCGTGTCGCGCCGCGATGCGTTCGATGGCGCCCATATCCGCCGCCTGGCCGTAGAGATGCACCGGCAGAATCGCGCGCGTCCGTGTGGTAACCGCCGCCGCGACGGCGTCGGGGTCAATGGTCAGGCGCTCGGGATCAATGTCGGCAAACACCGGCCGCGCGCCGGCCATCATGATCGCCAGCGCCGAGTACGCCGCCGACAGCGGGGACGTAATCACTTCGTCGCCAGGCCCGATATCGAGCGCGCGCAACACCAGCGTAATGGCATCGGTGCCGGTGCCGACGCCGACACCATAGCGCGCGCCGCACGCGGCTGCGAACTCAGACTCGAAACCTTCGACTTCAGGGCCGAGCACGAACCAGCCGCTGGCGACGACGCGCCGGATGGCGGCGTCAATCTCGGAAGCATCTTCTCCAGGCACGAGGGCGTTGAAGCGAATCGTCATCCGCCTGCGCTCGCGGCGCTGGGCTCGACGTAGTGCGCCATGTGCTGCCGATAGAAGGCGAGCGTACGCGTCAGACCTTCACGGAAAGACACCCGTGGCGTCCACCCGCTCGCGCGCATGAAGCGCGATGAGTCGGCATAAAAGCTGCCGATGTCGATCGCCTTCTTCTCTGGCGGCCACTCGACGAACCGGTAGCGCCCCGTCCCGGCCAGCTCGATGAGCACTTTAACGAGGTCGCGATGAGCCAGGTGCTCGTCGCCGCCAACGTTGAACGCCTCTCCGTCGCACGCTTCACACCGGCCTGCCTCCAAGAAAGCGCTGACCACGTCGTCCACGTAGACGAAATCGCGAACCTGTGAACCATCGCCGAAGACCTGGATCTCCTGGTCCTGTAGCGCGAGGCGGATGAACCAGGCGATGAAGCCCTGGCGGTTGTGTTTCATCAGCTGCCGCGGCCCGTAAACGTTCGTCAAGCGAAGAGCGGTGGCGCGGACACCAAAGACATTGTTGTAGACGAGGTGGTAATACTCACCGGCGGCTTTGTTGATGCCGTTGACATCTGTCGGCCGCACCAGGTGTTGCTCCGTGACGGGCAGGAACTCGGGCTTGCCGTAGATCTGGCGCGTGCTCGCGTACACGACCTTTGCCTCCGGGTTGTGATGACGGCAGGCTTCGAGCAGGGTGAGCTGGCTGCGGCAGTTGATGTCGAGATCGGTGTGCGGATCGCGCATGCTGTCGATGTGACTGACCTGGCCCGCGAGATTGAAGATCACCTCGCGGTCCCGTACGAGATAGTTCATCGTACTGGCCTGGCGCACATCGGCGACGTTGACGCGCACTCGCGCCTCGATGCCGGAGATGTTGAACAGGTTGCCGCCGTAGTCTGGGATCAGTGAATCGACCAGCAGGATATCGGCGCCGAGGTCGACCAGGTGCCTCGCCAAATTGCTGCCGATGAACCCGAGCCCGCCCGTGATCATCACGCGCCGGCCCTTGTAGAAGTCCGCGACGCTCATTGGCCTCGCGATTGTACACGTCCGTGGGTCAGTGACAGGCGCAGAGGCGTCACCACCGATTCGACCAGCACCGAGGCGGAGAGCTTGGAGACGCCCTGCCGGCGCTCCACGAAGACGATGGGAACTTCGGCAATCTGGATGCCGGCAGCGGCGGCGTGAAACGTCACCTCGACGAGAAAGGAATATCCGTCGGACGCGATGCGGTCGAGCGGAATCTGCGCCAGCGCGTCACGTCGCCAACAGCGAAACCCGCTGGTGCAGTCGCGAACGCCCACACCAGTGACCGAGCGGATGTAGGTGTTGGCCAGACCGCTCAACATCATGCGACTCAACGGCCAGTTCTCGACTCGGCCGCCCTTTACGTAGCGCGATCCGATGGTCAGCCCGGCGCCGGCTGCGGCGGATGCCATCAATGCCGGCAGGAAGCGCGGATCGTGCGACAGGTCTGCGTCCATCTGGCATACGACATCGGCCTGGCTCGCGAGCGCCACCCGAAAACCATCCAGGTACGACCGGCCGAGGCCTCGGCTGCCGTGGCGATGCATCACCGTGAGGCGGCCGTCATACGTCTGCTCGAGGTGATCGGCGACGGCGCCAGTACCATCTGGTGAGCCGTCATCGATGACCAGCACGCGGATGTTGGGATGCGCGAGCACGCCGGCAACGACCACCGGGAGGTTTTCGCGCTCGTTGTAAGTCGGAATCAAGACGAGCGCGGTCATTTGTCCGCGCGCGAACTTTGAAACCGCAGGGTGGAGATCTGCTCCGAGACCAGCCCGACGAGGAACACCATCACCGAAAACATCAGCAGGATCACGGCGCCATTCGGAATGCGCGAGTGCAGCGCGTAATTGCCGAGACCGTAGACGACGCCAAGCGCACATGTGCCGGCGCTGATCGGCACGAAAATCTTGAGCGGACTGAAGATGGTGATGACCTTCAACAGAATGAGAAAAAACTTGGCGCCGTCACGGGCGAGCCGAATTTTGGAGTGCCCCTGGCGCTGCCGCGCCTCGATCGGCTCGAAGCGCACGTTGTATCCCGCGCGAAGAAACGACAGCGTGGTCGTGGTCGGGGTCGAAAAGCCGTTTGGTAACAGATGCAGGAACTCGAGCAGATTCTCGCGCCGCGCCGCGCGGAACCCGGAGGTCAGGTCGGGAATCGTGCGCTCGGCCAGATAACCCGCAAGGGCGTTGAGCATGTCGTTGCCGATTCGACGCGCTGCGGTCGCCTGCGTGTTTGCCGAGCGGGCGCCGACGACCAGATCGTATTCGCCCAGTTGGCCGACCAGGCGCAACGCGTCTTCAGGATGGTGTTGACCGTCGGCGTCGATGATCAGCACCCATTCGCCAGCGGCGCTGCGGATGCCGGTCTTGACAGACGCGCCGTTGCCCTTGTTATACGGATGCCGAATGACACGGGCGCCAGCCGCCGCGGCCTGCGCACCGGTCTCATCCTGAGAGCCATCGTCCACCACGATGACTTCTTTCCAGGGCGCGCTCGCCAACAACGCCGCCACGACGTCGCCCACGGCTGGTCCCTCGTTGAAGGCCGGGACTATCACCGAGGTGTCGGACGCGTCAGCCATGGCTCAGCAGCCGATCGATGACGTGGTCCCACGAAATGCCCGACGCCAGCTCGCGGCCGGCGGCGCCAAGCGATGCGGCAAGGGCGCGATCGCTGTCGACGCGAGCCACTGCGGCGGCAATGGCGTCGGGCTGCGGCTCGGTGATGAAGCCATTGATACCGTCCTGCACGAACTCCAGCGTCCCTCCCGAATCGCGCGCGGTTATCACCGGCTTGCCGGCGAGAAATGCCTCGAGCGTCGCGAGGCCGTAGTCCTCGTCGTAGGGAACATACACAAGTGCCAGGCAGTTGCGATACAGGTCGACCAGCGAGTCTTCCTCAACAGCGCCGGCAAACGTGAGGCGGTCCATGGTGCCGGCGTCGTGCGCCGCGCGCTCGATGAACGATCGATGGCTCCCGTCGCCGACCACGATCATCTTCAGGTGCGCGGGCAGGTGTGCCATCGCGCGCACCGCCAGGTCGACCCGTTTGTTCTTCTCGAGGCGCGCGACCGACAACACATAGTTGCCGGAAGGGCCGGGGACGAGCCTGGGCGCGAGCAGTGGCGGATGGTAGAGCGGCGTCGACGCCAGACCGTTATAGGTCTGCAGCCGCGCCGACACCGTGCGAGAGATCGTGTAAAGACCGCGACACTCGCCCAGCATCTCCTCGTCGAGCGCCATCAATCGATCGCGCAGGCCGACGTCGACTTCTTCGTTGCCAAAGTCGCTGTATTCAGTGCCGCACAGTTCGTACGCGGCCCGGTGCTGGTGGACTAACCAGCACACCTTGCGGGGATGACGCGCGAAGTAGGTCGGAAATTTGGTGGCGATGATGAGGTCAATCGGGCGCCCATTGCTCTCACTCAGATCGAGCAGCCGCCACGCCGCCGCGTGCGGCAAGATTTCGTTCTTGGGATACCACTTGAACGGCACCGACACTTTATCGGTGGCGACGCCGCGCCGGCGTAGTTCCTCGACCAGTTGCTGCACGAGCAACTCGGCGCCGCCCCGCACCAGCGGCACCTGCGTTTCACAGACCAGGGCAGTGCGGACGGCCATTACGTGGCGTGGCGGAAATTGATGATGTCGCCGTCTTTGACGACGTATTCCTTGCCCTCGAGCCGTACCTCGCCGTGTTCTTTGCACACGGCCATCGACCCTCGAGTCGTCAGCGCACTGTAGGACACGACTTCCGCCCGGATGAAGCCGCGTTGAATGTCACTGTGAATCTCGCCCGCCGCCTCTTGCGCCACCGTTCCACGCGGAATCGACCACGCCCGACATTCGTCCTCGCCCACCGTGAAAAAGGACATATAGCCGAGGAGATCGTAGCTGGCGCGAATGACGCGGTCGAGGCCCGATTCCTTCAATCCGAGATCGGCAAGGAAGGCCGCCGCATCAGCCGGCTCGAGGGCGGCAATCTCCAACTCGATCTTGGCGCACACCGGCACGGCCAGGGTGTTCGCGCGAGACAGGAATTCCGTGAGACCCGTCTGCGCGGCGGCATCTTCAACGCGCGCGGCCGACGCCACATCCGGTTCACCCAGGTTGATCACCAGGAGCAGGGGTTTGGCAGAGAGAAATTGAAATCCACGCAGGCGCCGCAGGTCCTCGCCGCCGAGTCCGAGCGACCGCAGCGGCTGGCCGCCTTCAAGCGCGTCCTTGCAGGACAAAATCAAGTCGCGCTCTTTTTCGAGCTCGGTTGATCTGTTCTTCTTGATGTCTTTCTCGAGCCGTTCGAGCCGTCGCTCGACCACGCCAAGGTCGGCCAGTATCAACTCGTCTTCCATCGCCTGCGCATCGCGCGCTGGATCCACCGACCCGGCAGGATGCGGCACGGCGTCGTCGTCAAACGCGCGGACGACGTGGACCAGCGCGTCGGCGTTTTTGTAACCGACGACGTCCACCAGCGCCGCGGCGCCACTCTGGCCCGCCGCGACGATGTCGGTGAACTCAATCGTCGCCGGCACCCGCTTCTTCGGGTTGTACATCGCGGTCAGGAGGTCGAGGCGGTCGTCAGGCACCTTCGAGATACCGACGGCGGTTTCGGTCTTGCCATGCCCGCGCGGCGCGTCTTTGGCACTGGTCATCAGTTGGAAGAGGGTCGATTTGCCGGTGGCGGGGAACCCGATCAAAGCGGAGTGCAGCACAAACTCGCGATCCTAGCATGGCATCGCCGCCTGGACTGGACTCTAACGTCACGATATTGACGTTTGTAGCCGTGTTGAAGGCGAAACAAAGACGTAACTCACACAGCCGTAAGAACTTGGTCGCGATTCAGTTTGACAAGCTTCGCCTCGTCTTCTACTATCCGATGGACTTTTGTGGAGCGAAGTGGAGTAACGGTGTGCTGCGGGGGAATGCGCCAGCGAAAATCGACGATCGGGGTCGCCTTAAGGTCCCTTCAGCCTTTCGTGCCGTAATTCAGCAGGAATACGGGCGGGAGCTGTTCGTTACCAGCCTCAGCGGCGATTCGGTGCGGATTTACCCGATGCCGGTCTGGCTCGAGTTGGAGGAGCGGATTGCGAAGATGCCGTCCACGCGGCCGGCGCGCATGAAATTTCTTGACCGCGTCAATTTTTTTGGCGCGGTTGCAGAGCTCGACGAGCAAGGTCGCGTCCTGATTCAGCCGCGACTGCGCGACAGCGCCCAGATGACCGGCGAAGTGGACGTGCTGGGCCAGCAGAACTTTCTCGAGATCTGGAACCACGACCGCTTCATCGCCAAGTTGACGCGCGATCCGTTCACGGACGCCGACGCCACGGCGCTGGCGGACTTTGGAATCTGAAGGAGGCGCGGCGCGGCACGTGCCGGTTCTCCTCGACGAGGTGCTGCAGTTGTTGCAGCCGGCGCGCGGGGCGCTCTTCGTCGATTGCACGGTGGGTCTGGGTGGACACGCGCGCGCGCTGCTCGAAGGCGGCGCATCGCGGCTGATTGGGCTCGATCGCGACCCGATGGCGTTGACCCACGCCGCCGGGGCACTGGCGGAATTTGCTGGGCGCGTCGACCTGGTGCATGCGGATTTCCGCGAGCTGGGGCGCGTGCTCGACGAACGCGGCGTGACGGGCGTCGACGGTGTGCTCGCGGATCTCGGCGTGTCGTCACTGCAGCTCGAGGCCGAAGGCCGCGGTTTCAGCTTCCGTCGTGACGAGCCGCTCGACATGCGGATGGATACGACGCGCGGCGACACCGCAGCCGATCTGCTCGCGCGTGTCGACGAAACCGAGCTGGCGAACCTGATCTTCCAGTTCGGTGAAGAACGGCATTCGCGGCGAATCGCCCGGTTGCTGGTCGCGGCGCGACAGGAACAGCCGCTGACCAGGACCGGTCGGGTCGCCGACCTGGTGCGGCGGGCGAGCCGGACCAGGGGGTGGCAGCGGATTGATCCCGCGACGCGCACGTTTCAGGCGCTGCGGATCTGGGTGAATCAGGAACTGGAGGGGCTCGATGCGTTTCTCGAAAGAACAGTGGCGCGGTTATCACCCGGCGGACGGTTCGCGGTGATCACGTTTCACTCGCTCGAGGACCGCATCGTGAAGCACACGTTTCGGCGACTGGAGATGGTGCGGGTGCTGACGAAACGCCCGATCGTGCCGGGCGGCGAGGAAGTCTCGCGTAACCCACGAGCCCGTAGCGCCAAGCTGCGCGTGGTAGAGCGGCCCTGATGGAACAGATGGAGACGTTCGGATACGCGATCCGCAAGGACGTTCGCAACAATCCGATTGTTCGCGAAGTCGACGAGGGCCGGCAACAGGACCTCTGGCGGTCGATCGGCATGGGCTGCGTCCTCGTGCTGGTGTTGTTGTTTTCGGCGTGGCAGCACTTCGAGCTGTTGCGCCACGGCTATCGTCTCGACGAGATGCAGCGTGAGCGGGCGGTGGAGGAAGAGATCAATCGGCATCTCCGACTGGAGATTGAGACCCTGCGGGCTCCCCAGCGGATCGAGAAGCTGGCGCTCGAACAGATGGGCATGGTCGCACCGGGCATGGACGAAGCCATCGTGCTGGAGCGCGTGACTCCAGCGGAGGCTCCGGCGAAGTCGCTCGTGGCCGTGCGCTGACGCACCGGCAAGGCGAACAAGGTGTAGGCGTGGCTGAACAGGCCTTCAACTGGCGACCGACGATTCGGCGGCGGGTTCTTGTGGCCGCCGCCGTGTTCGTCCTATGGACGATCGGCATCGAGGCCCGGCTGGTCTACCTGCAGGTGATCAGCTATCAGGACCTGGTCAATCGTGCGGAAAAGCAACAGATGCGGACGCCGGCGTTACCGGCCAAGCGCGGCGAGATCGTCGATCGCCACGGACGGCTGCTGGCCTATAGCGTCGATGCCGACACCATTTACGCGGTCCCCTACGAAATCACCAACGCCGCACATACCGCGGCCGCCCTCTGTGGCGTCTTTGACGCGTGCTCGCACAAAGAGCAGACAGCGCTAGCCGAACGGCTGGCCGCCGATCGGCCCTTTATCTACGTGCGCCGACGCGTCACACCTCTCGAGGCGCGTCACGTGGCGGCGCTCAAACTTGACGGCATCGGCTTCATGAAGGAAAGCCGCCGGTTCTATCCGAACAAGGAACTCGCAGCGCATCTGCTCGGCTACGTCGGCGTTGACAACGTCGGCCTCGGTGGCCTCGAAGCCACGTACGACAAGGTCATCCGCGGCAAGGAAGGCCTGCTGATCGCGCAGATGGATGCGCGGCGGCAGACGTTTGGCGGTCGGCTCGAGCGGGCTCCGACCGCGGGCGGCTCGCTCGAGCTGACCATCGACGAACAACTGCAGCATATCGTCGAGCGCGAACTGCGCACTGGTGTGGAAGAGCACCGTGCCGAGGGCGGCTCGGCGGTCATGATCGAGACGCGCACCGGCGAGATTCTCGCGATGGCCAACTGGCCGACGTTCAATCCCAACGCGTTCAGCGCGTCCGACCAGGCGGCGCGTCGCAACCGCGCCGTGCAGGACATCTACGAGCCGGGCTCGACCTTCAAGGTGGTCACGATGTCGGCGGCGCTCGAAGAGCGTGTGATGCGAGTGGACGCGATGATCGATACGAGCCCGGGGGTCATCCGATTCGGCGCACGCACCATCGACGAATTTGCCCATCACAATTACGGCACCTTGTCGTTTGCCGACGTCATCGTGAAATCGAGCAACATCGGCGCGATCAAGATCGGACTCAAGGTCGGCGCCGAGCGACTGGGCCTCTATATCCACCGCTTTGGCTTCGGCAAGCCGACTTCGCCTGATTTTCCCAGCGAGAGCCCCGGTATCGTGTGGAATCCCGCCAGGCTGAACGACAGCGCGCTCGCATCGGTCTCGATGGGTTACCAGGTCGGCGTCACTCCTCTGCAGGTGGCGAGCGCGGTCAATGCCATTGCCAACGGCGGCACCTGGATCGAGCCACGCATTGTGCGCGCCGTCGTCAACGGTAGCGTCCGCACCAAAGTGGTTCCGAAGGTCACGCGCCAGACGATCAGCCCGGGCACCGTGGCGCAGATTCTTCCGATCATGGAAGCGGTCGTTGAAAGCACGATCGGGACGGCGAGGCTGGCGAGGGTGCCGGGTTTTACGGTCGCTGGAAAAACGGGCACCGCCGACAAGCTGGTCAACGGACGCTATTCGCAGTCGCAGCAGAACGTGTCGTTTGTCGGCTTTGTGCCGTCGCGCGAACCCGTGTTCACGTTGATCGTGATGATCGATTCGCCGCGCAGCGGCCGCGCCGCGGGCGGCAGGGTGGCGGCGCCGATTTTTGGTCGCATTGCCGAAGCGTCACTGCGTTATCTCGGGGTGCCACCAACCGTCAATCCAGCCGTGCCGGTCATGGTCGCCCGCCGCGACCAGCCCGCGGTGATGCCGACGGTGTCGACATGGCAACCGCCTGTCATCGTCACGCTCGCCACAGGGGGCGGCGATGCCTCCCTGGTGCCCGACCTTCGCGGCATGAGCGCCCGCAACGCCGTGCACGCGCTCGCCAACCTCGGGCTCAGCGCCAGGGTAGAGGGCACCGGCCTCGTCGTGGAACAAACACCCGCGCCGGGCTCTCCTTTGCAACGAGGCATGACCTGCACGCTGGTGCTCGCCCGCGACGCGCCGCGCCTGATTGGAGTGGCCGGAGCGCAGCCGTGATCGCCGCCGACGTCTTCTCCACGTTGCGTGAGATCACGACCGATGCCAGCACGGTCGCCGGTTTGACGCATGACGCCGCCATGTCGGCGGTTATCTACGATTCGCGGCGTGCCATTTCGGGTTCAGTGTTCGTGGCTCTACGCGGCCTCAAGGCCGACGGCAGTCACTTCGTACCCCAGGCGCTCCTGCGCGGCGCCGCGCTCATTGTCGCGGAGATGCCGCGGCCCGAGGGTGACCTGACGCCCTGGCTTGTGGTCAGCGACGCGCGCCTCGCCCTCGCACTGCTCGCGGACCGCTTCTACGGCCATCCAAGTCGTCGCATGCGCGTCGTCGGGGTCACCGGCACCAACGGCAAGACGACCACCGCATACCTGCTGTCATCCATCTTTGATGCGGCGGATCTGAAGGCCGGCTTGCTCGGCACCGTCACCTACCGGCTTGGCGCGGAAGAACGCGAAGCGTCGCGCACGACGCCGGAAGCGCCGGACGTGCAGCAGTTACTCGCCGAGATGATTCGACAGGGCTGCAAGTCAGCGGTCATGGAGGTGTCGTCGCACGCGCTGGCGTTGAAGCGGGTGGACGGCGTCCGCTTCGCGGCCGGCATCTTCACGAACCTGACGCGCGACCATCTCGATTTCCACGAAAACATGGAAACGTACTTCCAGGCGAAGCGACGCCTCTTCGAGATGCTGCCGGCGGATGCACCAGGCGTGATCAATCTCGATGACCCGCGCGGCGCCTCGCTGATCGATGCCTGCAGGGTCCCGGTCACGTTTGCGCTGACCCGGCCAGCGGATGTGACGCCCGGTCCCCTGGAGTACACGCTGAGCGGGCTGGCGTTCGAAATCCGCACGCCCCGCGGGCCGGTGCAGGTGCAATCGAAGCTGGTCGGACGTCCTCACGTGTCGAACATCCTTGCTGCCGCCGCCACGGCCACGGCAATGGGCGTGCCGCTCGACGCGATTGCCGATGGCGTCAAGGCGCTCCCCGGAGTGCCCGGACGATTTGAAGTGGTCTCCGCCGCTCCTGACGAAGTCACCGTGGTCATCGACTACGCGCACACCGATGATGCGCTGCGCAATCTGCTCGAGACGGCACGCCCGCTGGCGCCCAGGCGGCTGATTACGGTGTTTGGTTGCGGCGGTGATCGCGACCGGACCAAGCGACCGTTGATGGGTATGGTGGCCGCACGTCTCAGTGACGTCGTGGTCATCACGTCCGACAACCCGCGCAGCGAAGAGCCGCACCGGATCATCGACGAGATCAAGCGCGGCATTCCCGCCGGCAGCCAGTCGGGCCGCCCCCCGGACATTCGCGAGATCGTTGACCGGCGCGAGGCGATTGAACGCGCGGTCGAGCAAGGTGAGCCGGGTGACGTGGTCCTGATCGCCGGCAAGGGCCACGAAAAGTATCAGCAGATTGGCGACCGGGTCCTGCCGTTCGATGACGGCGAGATTGCGCGTGGTGCACTGGCGCGCAGGCGCGGCCGATCAACGGCGGCGAGCTCATGAGTGGCGCGCCGATGGTGTTGACTGCCGCAATGATTGCCACGGCCACTGGGGGCAGCGTCGCGTCTGGCTCCCCGCAGCATGTCATCGACGGGTTCTCGATCGATTCGCGCACGCTGCAGCGCGGCGATCTGTTTTTTGCCATCGTGGCGGCGCGCGACGGCCATGAGTTCGTTCGCACCGCCATTGAAAGGGGTGGCGCCGGAGCAGTCGTCAGCCACGGCTTCAACCGCGGTGCCGAGGTCGCGCGCGGCGACGCCCTCATCATTGACGTCCCCGACACCACGTCGGCCTTGCAGGACCTCGGCAGATTCGTGCGCCGGCAGGTCGGCGCCAAAGTGGTCGCGATTACCGGCAGCGCCGGCAAGACGACAACGAAAGAGACGATGGCGGATCTTTTGTCCGGGGCTTACCGCGTCACGAAAAACCGGGGAAACCTGAACAACCACCTGGGTCTTCCCCTGTCGTTGCTGGAGCTTCGTCACGGCGCCGACATTGCGGTGATGGAACTGGGCATGAACCACGCCGGCGAGATTCGGCTGCTGGTACACATTGCCGAACCGGAAATGCGCGTGTGGACCAACGTTGGCGACGCTCACCTCGGCCACTTCGCATCGCCACATGCCATCGCGGAGGCGAAGAGCGAAATTCTCGAGGCCGCGCACTCCACCGATGTTCTGGTGTGCAATGCCGATGACCCGCTAATTATGGAGCGCGTCCGCAGCTTTGCGGGACGCACGGTGACGTTTGGTACCGCGGTTACGGCCGATGTTCGCGCCGATGCGGTTGAAGATCTGGGCCTCGACGGCACGCGCTTCCGACTGCGCACGGCGGCGGGGGGCATCGACGTCACCACACCGCTGCTCGGTCGCGGCAACCTGTCGAATCTGCTCGCCGCCGCGGCGGTCGCGAACGAGCTCGGCATCGGACTCGAACAGATCGCAACACGCGCGGCGCAACTCAAGGCCGTCTCCCATCGCGGCGAGGTGTTGCGGCTGCCGAAGGGGGTGACGCTCGTTGACGACTCGTATAACTCCAGTCCCACGGCACTGGCGCGCGCGCTCGAAGTTGTGGGCGGCGAACGCAGGGTCCGACGCAAGGCGGCGGTGCTCGGCGAGATGCTCGAGCTCGGCGATCATTCCATGCGTCTCCATGAGGAATGCGGCCGTGCGGCTGCGGCAGCCGGACTCGATCGCCTGATCGTCATCGGCGGCGACCCGGCGAAGGCGCTCGCCCAGGCAGCCGTGCACGCCGGTATGCCGCGCGACGCCGTCACCTGGACGACGTCGAGCGGCGCCGCATCCGATTTAATTCTTCCGTGGCTCGACGCGGGTGACCTCGTACTGGTCAAGGGGTCCCGCGGGATCCGGACCGACACGGTAGTGGATCGCATCACGACGGAATTCTCCTGATGATGGTCCACCTCCTGCCCATTCTCGTGCCCGACGTCGCGCTGTGGCGATTCATCACCTTCCGTACCGCTGCGGCAAGCCTTTCGGCGCTCGTGGTCAGTCTGGTGCTTGGTCCATGGCTCATTCGTCGCCTGCGGAGCTTTCAGATAGGACAGGTCATTCGTCAGGAAGGCCCTCAAAGCCATCTCGCCAAGGCCGGCACGCCGACGATGGGCGGGCTGTTGATCCTCGCCGCCGCCCTGGGCTCGACGCTGCTATGGGCCGACCTCACCAACATCTACGTCTCGATTGCCGTGCTGGCGACCGCTTCGTTTGGGACGATCGGGCTGCTCGACGACTACCTGAAAATCACGCGCCGCTCGTCCGGTGGCCTGTCCGTACGCCAGAAAATGGGCATGCAGTTTGCCGTGGCGCTCGTGATCGGCCTCTCGCTGATGTGGCTGGCCAGCACCAACCAGTACAACACGCGCTTGATCTTTCCGTTCTTCAAGCAACTGATCCCCGATCTTGGCTGGTTCTACGTGCCGTTTGCGATGTTCGTGCTCGTTGGCACCAGTAACGCCGTCAACCTCACCGATGGATTGGACGGTCTGGCGATCAGCACCTTCGCTATCGCAGCGACGGCGTATACGGCCCTGGCCTATGTGACCGGCCACGCGCTGCTGGCCTCGTACCTCTTGCTGGTGCACTTCGGCCCGGTCGGTGAGCTGACTATTTTTTGCGGCGCCCTGGTCGGCGCCAGTCTCGGCTTTCTCTGGTACAACGCCCACCCCGCGGAAATTTTCATGGGCGACGTCGGGTCGCTCGGACTCGGCGGCGCGCTTGGAACGGTCGCGATTCTGATCAAGCAGGAGTTACTGCTGGTGTTTGTCGGCGGCGTGTTCGTCCTCGAAGCCCTTTCGGTAATGGTGCAGGTGGCGTCGTTCAAGTTGACGGGCAAACGTGTGTTGAAGATGGCGCCTCTCCACCACCACTTTGAGTTGATCGGCTGGCAGGAGCCCAAGGTCATCGCGCGATTCATCATCGTCGCGATCATCTTTGCGCTCTTCAGTCTGACAACGTTGAAGCTGCGTTGAGGTGCGAATGTCGTCGTTCAGTGTTCAGGGAGTGCGCGTCGTGGTGGTTGGCGCCGCCCGCAGCGGGGTGGCGGTCGCGGAGCTGCTCGTTCAACGCGGGGCCCGAGTGACGCTGACTGACAGGCAACCGGGGGTGGCGGACGCTGGACGATTGCGGGCGGCCGGTGTCGCGTTGGAGCTTGGATCGACCGACGCGGCGGCCGTGGCCCATGCGGACCTGGTAGTAATGAGTCCTGGCGTGCCGATCGAGCTGCCGGCCATCGTCGCTGCAGCCGCTCGGGGCGTACCGGTGATCGGGGAACTGGAACTGGCGTTCCGTTGGTTGCGTGGCCGGGTGGTGGCCATTACGGGGACCAAGGGCAAGTCGACGACGACCACGCTGGTCGGTCGGATGTTGGAAGCGGCAGGTCGGCGAGTGTTGGTTGGCGGAAATATCGGGGTGCCCTTGAGCTCACAAGTAGACGCCTCCACCGAAGCCACCGTGCACGTCGTTGAAGCGAGCAGCTTTCAGCTCGAGACGACCGACCAGTTTCATCCATGGATCGCGGCGTTGTTGAACTTTTCGCCCGACCACCTGGATCGTCACCCGGACGAACCCGCGTACGGCCGCGCCAAGGCGCGGGTGTTCGCGAACCAGACTGCGAGTGACTGGGCAGTCATCAATGCCGACAGCGCCGCGGCGCTCGCTTTGGCAGCGGGGACCCGCGCGAGGCAGTTGCAGTACGCGGTCGACAACATCGCCGAGGCCGGCGTGTACGTGGAACGCGATTTCATTTGGCAGCGCACGTCAGAAGGCGCGACGCCGCTGGTGCCGCTCGCGTCCATCGAGCTGGCCGGACGACACATGTTGAGCAACGTCGCCGCCGCCGCGGCGATTTGTCATGTGGCAGGAATTGACGGGAACGCGATGACGCGGGCCCTAAGTGGTTTCACAGGACTCGAGCACGTCATGGAACTGGTCGCGACGGTTGGTGGCGTGCAGTTCGTCAACGACTCGAAGGCGACGAACATCGACGCGGCGGGGCGCTCGATCGAGAGCTTCGATCGCGTGGTCGCGATTGTCGGCGGACGTTATAAGGGCGGTCGGTTCGAGGACCTACGCCGGCCGTTGTCGGCGTGCGGCAAGGCCGTCGTGGCCATTGGTGAAGCTCGACCGTTGATCCGTCAGGCGCTCGAAGGCGTCGTCCCCGTGGTGGAAGCGGATTCGATGGCCGATGCCGTGGCCAAGGCGGGTCAACTGGCACGTCCGGACGGCGTAGTGCTGCTGGCGCCCGCCTGTTCCAGTTTCGATATGTTCGCGGACTACGCCGCCCGTGGACGCGCGTTCAAAGACGAGGTCGGGCAGTACCTGAGGGAGAGAAATAGAGAGTGACGAACGAAGAACTGAATCTTCGTTCTTCGTTCGGAAGGCGAGTTGAGCCGTGAGCAGTCGTCAGATCGACCAGGTGCGAATGAGAGCCGGTCGCTGGGAACGCCACCCACCCCGGGTGGCGAGACTGGTGTCTCAATCCCCCGGTCGACTGACGACTGCTGACGGTTCGACTGCCGAGTGTCGTTTCGGACCAAGCAAGCCGAACTTTAGGGTTCTGTAATATGGCGCGGAAGCTTCAATCTGACAAGTGGCTGTTTCTGGCAACGCTGGCACTGGTGTGCGTCAGCGTGGTCATGGTCTACAGCGCCTCGGCGCTCGTCGCACTCGAACGCTACGACCAGCCCTACCTGTTCGTCACCAAGCAGGTCATGTGGGCGCTGCTTGGTGTGGCGGTGCTGTACCTGGTAATGCGTGTGGACTACCGCACGTATCGCAACGAAACGTTGATCTGGACGCTGCTTGCCGGCGTCACGGTGCTGCTGGTGGCCGTGTTGTTCTCGCGTCCCGTCAATGGGTCGCGCCGCTGGTTCGCGATTGGCGGTCTTGGTATCCAGCCGTCGGAGCTGGCCAAGCTCGCGGCCATCGTCTTTACGGCAGCCATGCTCGAGCGGCGGATGCATCGCGTCAATGAGCTCAGGTACTCGCTGCTGCCCATCGGCATTATTGTCGGTGTCCTCGTCGGACTCATCTATTTCGAGCCGGATCTCGGCACTGCCATTTCCCTGATTGCCGTCGTCGGTTTGATGATCTTCGCGGCCGGCCTCAGCTACCGCTATATTGCCGGCGCGGTGCTCCTCGCATTGCCGGCGTTGTATGTGCTGGTGTGGTCGGCGGCTTACCGACGCCGGCGCGTCTTGGCGTTCCTTGATCCCTGGGCGGACCCACTCGGCGACGGCTTTCAGATCATCCAATCGATGATCGCAATCGGCACTGGCGGAGTGACGGGCAAGGGTTTGATGGCCGGCGTCCAGAAACTGTTCTACCTGCCCGAGCCGCACACGGACTTCATCTTTGCGGTCGTCAGCGAAGAACTCGGGTTAATCGGCGCGACCCTCATCGTCGCGTGCTTCTGCGTGATCGCCTGGCGTGGGCTGCGCGCGGCCGCCCACGCACCCGACGGGTTCGGCGCCTTGCTCGCGCTGGGCCTGACGATGATGATCGTCGTTCAGGCATTCGTGAATATCAGCGTCGTGATGGGGCTGCTGCCGACCAAGGGCATCACGCTGCCGCTCGTCAGCAACGGCGGGTCGTCGCTGCTGGTCAACCTGCTGGCGATCGGCGTGCTGCTCAACATCTCGCAACACGCGAGCGCAGAGACAGGGGCTGCGTGATTTGTGCGTGTGCTGATCGCAGGCGGTGGCACCGGCGGTCATCTGTACCCCGGGATTGCGCTGGCGCGCGAACTCAAACGCCGCGATGCCGAGGCGATGGTGACGTTTGTCGGCACCGCGACGGGCGTCGAGGCCCGCGTCGTGCCGCGGGAAGGCTTTCCTCTCGAGCTGATTCGCGTGGCGGGGCTCAAGGGCAAGTCCCGGCGCGAACGGCTCGGAGGGTTGTCGATTCTGCCGCTTGCGGCAGTCGACGCGTGGCGTGTCGTCTCGCGCTACCGCCCCGATGTGGTGGTGGGCGTCGGCGGCTTTGCCTCCGGGCCGGTGCTGATGCTGGCGGCAACGCGTGGCTACCCCACGATGCTGCTCGAGCAGAACGCCATGCCCGGCCTGACCAACCGGCTGCTCGCGCGCGTCGTGCGTGCAGCGGCGGTGACGTTCGACGAAGCGCTGGCCTTTTTTCCGGGGACCGGTTTCGTGACCGGCAACCCGGTGCGGCCAGAATTTTTTCGCGATGTGAAGGACGCCGATGACCAGAGCGATTCGCCGCCCCACGCGGCACGGGTGCTGATTTTTGGCGGCTCTCAGGGCGCACACGCGATCAATGTGGCCATGGTGGAGGCAGCGACGCGGCTGGCAGCCGCAGGCACTCACCTCGCGATCGTTCACCAGACGGGCGAGCGCGACCTGGACATGGTCCGACACGCCTATCGGGGCGCGGGGCTCGAGGTCAGGGTCGAGGCCTTCTTGTACGAGATGGACCGCGAAATGACCCGGGCCGATCTCGTGGTTGCGCGCGCCGGTGCGACGACGTTGTCGGAATTGGCTGCGGCCGGGCGGGCGGCGATTCTCGTGCCGTTGCCTACAGCGACCGACGATCACCAGCGTAAGAACGCCGACGTGGTCGCCCATGCGGGAGGCGCCGAAGTGATCGAGGAGCGCGAGCTGACCGGTGAACGGCTCGCCGGTAGCATTTCGGAGATAATCAACGACCCCGAACGCCGGCGACGGATGGCCTTGGCGATTCGCACACTGGCGCGGCCGGACGCCGCCGCGCGGATTGCCGATCGTGTCTGGGAACTGGCAGGGCACCGCGCGTGAACGTCCTTGGCAAGACCCACCGCATTCACTTTGTCGGCGTTGGCGGCAGCGGCATGAGCGGGATTGCGGA
>Ga0183260_10001918_pt1 | contig 17323 bp, 16 predicted proteins | sample AntDrymUQ4972206_2_FD_129768 | JGI IMG/M metagenome (GOLD analysis project Ga0183260, IMG submission 129768) | Polar desert sand microbial communities from Dry Valleys, Antarctica - metaG UQ497 (22.06) (version 2) (version 2) | ecosystem: Environmental > Terrestrial > Soil > Desert | place...
GGTGATCCTCGCCGGCGGCCTGGGCTCGCGCTTCAGCGAGGAGACCGAGGTCAGGCCCAAGCCCATGATCGAGATCGGCGGCAAGCCGATCCTGTGGCACATCATGAAGACCTACTCGGCCCACGGCGTGAACGACTTCGTGGTGTGCCTGGGCTATAAGGGCTATGTCATCAAGGAGTACTTCGCCAACTACCACCTGCACGCGTGCGACGTGACCTTCGACGTCGGGGCCGGGTCCATGGAGATCCACCAAAACGCCGCCGAGCCCTGGAAGGTCACCCTGGTCGAGACCGGCGAAGGAACGATGACCGGCGGGCGCCTCAAGCGTGTCCTGCCCTATCTCGAGGGGGAGGAGGCCTTCTGCTTCACCTACGGCGACGGGGTGGCCGACGTGGACATCGGCGCTCTCATCGATTTCCACCGGCGCGAGCGCGCGCTGGCCACCGTCACCGGGGTGCAGCCTCGCGGTCGCTTCGGGGCGCTCGAGCTGCATGAGAACCGCGTCCGGGGCTTCCAGGAGAAGCCCCAGGGCGACGGTGGCTGGATCAACGGCGGCTTCTTCGTCCTCTCGCCGCGGGTTGGCCCCTACCTCCGCGACGACTCGACCGTGTGGGAGCAGGAGCCGCTCGAGGGCCTCGCCCGCGACGGCGAGCTTGCAATCTACTGCCACGAGGGCTTCTGGCAGGCGATGGACACGCTGCGCGACAAGCGCGACCTCGAGGAGCTTTGGGGCTCGGGCGAGCCGCCCTGGAAGCTGTGGGAGTAGAGCGAAGCCAGGTCGTGGCAGCCGCAGCCGTCGATCGCTCCTTCTGGTCGGGCCGGCGCGTCCTGGTGACGGGCCACACCGGCTTCAAGGGAGGATGGCTCGCCCTGTGGCTCCAGGCGATGGGCGCCGAGGTGGTCGGGCTCTCGGGCCGGGTGCCGGCCGAGAGTTCGTTCTTCGAGACGGTCGGCGTCGGCGACGCGATGCGCTCCTCAGAGCTCGCCGACGTACGCGAGCGCGCGGCGGTGGAGCGGATCGTCGCCGCGGCCGAGCCCGAGATCGTCTTCCACCTCGCGGCTCAGCCGCTCGTGCGCCTCTCCTACCGCGAGCCGGTCGAAACCTACGCGACCAACGTCATGGGGACGGTCCACGTGCTCGAAGCCGCGCGACAGACGCCCTCGGTGCGCGCGATCGTCGTCGTGACCAGCGACAAGTGCTATGCCAACCGCGAGTGGGAGTGGGGCTACCGCGAGTACGAGCCCATGGGCGGCCACGACCCCTACTCCAACAGCAAGGGGTGCGCCGAGCTCGTCACTGCGGCATATCGCAGATCGTTCTTCTCAGGGGAGGAACCGGCGACGGCGGCGGTCGGCTCGGCGCGGGCGGGGAACGTCATCGGCGGCGGTGACTGGGCGGAGGATCGGCTCGTGCCCGACCTCGTGCGCGGCGCCCTGGCCGGCGAGGCGGTGGCGGTCCGCAACCCCGGCGCGATCCGGCCATGGCAGCACGTGCTCAACCCGCTCAGCGGCTACCTGGTGCTCGCGCAGGCGCTGTGGTCGTCGCGCGAGCACGCCGACGGCTGGAACTTCGGCCCCGAGGAGGCCGACGCCCGGCCGGTGCGCTGGCTCGCCGACCGCCTGTGCGAGCTTTGGGGCCCCGGCATGGCGTGGGAGGATCGCGCCGACCCGGGCGCTCCCCACGAGGCCGGCTATCTCAAGCTCGACTCCTCCAAGGCGCGGATGCGGCTGGGCTGGCGGCCGGGTTGGGGGATCGAGGAGGGCCTCGCAGGCGTGGTCGAGTGGTACCGCGCCTTCCAGCGCGGCGAGGACATGCGCGCGGTGAGCATCGAGCAGATCGAGGCCTTCGAGCGGTGACCCGCACGATCCCGTGAGCGGCCGGCGGGTCCTGATCACCGGAGCGACCGGGTTCATCGGGCGCCAGGTGTTGGCGCCGCTGCGCGAGCGGGGCTTCGAGGTCCACGCGGTCTCCTCGCGAAGTGGCGCCGACGGCGGCGGCGAAATCGTTGGAGGCGGCGAGGTCGGCGGGGGCGGCGGGGGCGGCGAGGTCGGTGGGGGCGGCGAGGTCGCCTGGTACCACTCGGACCTCCCGAGATCTCCGTCGACCGAAAGCTCGGCACGTGGTCCGAGCAGAGAGGTCCCCTGGTACCACGCGGACCTGCCGAGATCGACGTCGACCGCCGCCTCCACCGGTGGGCCGAACGGCGAGGTCGCCTGGCACCACGCCGACCTCCTCGAGCCTGCGGCCCCCCAGGCGCTCGTCGAGGCAGTAGCTCCCACCCACCTCCTCCACTTCGCCTGGTACGCCGAGCCCGGGAAGTACTGGCGATCGGCGGAGAACCTGCGCTGGGTGGAGGCGAGCTTGGCGCTGCTGCGCGCCTTCGCGCAGAGCGGGGCGGCGCCGCGGCGGGTCGTGGTCGCCGGGACCTCGGCCGAGTACGCCTGGTCGCACCGGACGCACTGCGTTGAAGGCGAGACGCCGCTCGAGCCCGCGACCCTGTACGGCGCCAGCAAGCGCGCCCTGCACTTGGTCGCCGAGCGCTTCGCCGCCGATGCGGGCATGAGCCTCGCCTGGGGAAGGATCTTCTTCGTCTACGGCCCGGGGGAGAGCCCCTCGCGGCGGGCGGGCGCGGTGGCCCGCGCGCTCGTCCGCGGCGAGCCAGCGGAGACCACGCACGGCGAGCAGGTGCGCGACTTCCTGCACACCGCCGACCTCGGCGACGCCTTCGCCGCGCTGCTCAGCTCCGACGTCGAGGGCCCGGTGAACATGGCCTCGGGCGAGCCCGTGCGCGTGCGCGACCTCGTGGAGGCGCTCGCCCAGGCGGCGGGGCGTCCGGACCTCGTGCGGCTGGGGGCGCGCCCGCCGGCGCGCGACGAGCCCGCCGATCTGACAGCCGACGCGCGCCGACTGCGCGACGAGGTGGGGTGGACTCCCACGGGCTCGCTGGCTCAGCGGGCTGCCGAGACGATCGCATGGTGGCGCGAGCGGCAAGGGGCCTGACCTCGGCCCGGCCGTTCTCACATCTAGGGAAGCGAGCCGGGCGGGGCGAGCCAGGCAGACCCGAACTCCATGATCTCGGAAAGCGTGTCGTAGTCGCGGTCGTAGTGGAGGACCGCAGCTCCCATTTCCTGTGCGGTGGCGGCGACGAGATAGTCCACGATAGGGATTCGCTGGGCGCCGGCGGAGCGATGAGCGAGCGTGCGCATCGAGCTCTCGGCGGCTCGGATGACCGCCGTTGTGAGCGGTGCGGCCCGCAGGGCTGAGAGCCTCTCCGCGAGGGTGTCGAAGCTGTAGCCGTCGGGTGCGCTGAGCAGGATCTCGAGCCGCACGGCGGGCGAGATGCGCAGGCGATCTGTGAGCAGCGCTCGCTTCCATGGCTCGCGGACCTGCGGGTGATGGGCCCGCGACCAGGCGGAAGTGTCGACGACGAGCGGCAGCTCACCCCACGGGTCGCGGCTACTCGGTTCGCCAAGCACGGCGTTTACCGTCGCGCAGCGCGTCCCAGTCGATGCCCGCCGTCGCTGGCTCGTCGAAGCTCTCCGCCAGGCGCTCGAGCAGGCTTCGCCGCTTGCGTTCGGTCTGCGGGGTATCGGCGAGGTGGCGCGCTCCGGCGATCGCGAGCTCGCGCACCTGTCGCGAGCGCGACAGTCCGGCCGGCAGGTGCGCCGCGGCGGAGCGAAGCGCGCGTGCGAGCTCAGGATCCTCGGTGACCTGGATGCGAGGGTGGCGTGTGGGCACGGACAGAGTGTACCACCGCTGTACCACCAGCCCCAGCGCCCAGGCTCAAGCGGTAGGCTCAAGCGGTAGTCCGACCCGCGCGAGCGGGCTCGAGAATGGGACGGCGCAGAACCATCGCCCGGTAGGCCGCCGGTCAGCTGCGCACGGCGCGCACGACCGCGCCCCCCACGGCCGGCCACAGCACCACGCCCAGGGCGACGTAGGCCAGAAGGCCGGCGGCTACGGCGGCGATCGACGTAGCCACGCCCGAGGCGAGCCCGAGCAGTCCGAGCGCCGGGAAGACGAGGGCGAGGACGCCCGCCGGAAGCGATCGCCCCACGGCTCGCAGCACGGCCCCCCCGGCCTTGCGACCGAAGACCATCACCGCCACGGCGAGCACGAGCGCGACGCCCACCGCGGCGTGAGCGACCGCGACCGCGAGGGGGCCGCTCGGCGACGCTACGGAGACGGCGATCGCCTGAGCGGGGATGAGCGCCGCGGCGAGGACGGCGAGCCGGGAGTGCATGCGCAACGACAGGGCGACCGTGGTGAGCGGGGCCAGGATGGCCCAGGCGACGCCCATGAGCAGGAAGACGCGAGCGGCGTCCCACAGCAGCTCGATGGAGCGATCGCTCAGCGCGCCCTCGAGGACGAGGTCGAGCGGCGCCCGACCGAACACGGCGAAGGCGGCCGCGAGCGGGAGGTAGAGGAACACAGCGATCGGCCCCACGGAGAGGAGGTACTCCTCGGCCGCGACCGGGCCCCGCTGGGCCAGCGCGCTGACCAGCGCCGGCATGGTCACGAGCCCGATGGCCGCCGAGGTGACCGCGCTGAGCAGCAGCATGAGCGAGTACGCGTACGTGTAGGCGGTGACCGCCCCCACCTGGTCGGAGACCGCGGCGAGGGCGATGGCCACGCTCACCTGCACGACGAAGGGGATCGCGCTGCCGGCGAGCAGGCGGGCGACCAGCGCCCAGGTATCCCGGCGGCGGATTGCGGCGAACGCGGGCAGGACCGTGAAGCCCAAGCGCCGCGTGTAGGCGACGTGGCCGACGGCGAGCACGAGCGCGCCGCCGAGGACGCCCAGGGCGGCTCCGGTCACCCCCATGAACGCCATGAGCGCAGCGGCGATCCCCACGGTGGCCGCGCTGCTCGCGACGTAGATCGCCGCGCTCGCGGCGAACCGCCGCGCGGCGTTCAGCACCGACGCGAAGGTCGCGGCGCAGATCTGGGCGAAGGACGCGAGCCCGAGGATCGCCAGGCTCACGGCGGCGGCGCGCTTGGCCTCCTCGGAGGCGCCGGGCACGAGCAGCGGGCCGAGGATCGGTGAAGAGAGGGTGAGCCCCGCGGTCAGGAGGGCGGTCGCCGCCAGGAGCGTGCCGACCCGCTCGGCCGCGGCCGAGCGAAACGCGCGCTCCTCGTCGACTGGCCCCAGGAGCGGCACCAGCGCGACGCGGAGGTTCGAGCCGAACAGGGCGAAGACGAGGTAGACCGAGTAGGCGGCTAGGAAGGCGTCGGTCTCGGGGCTCTCGCCGACGATCAGCGCGAGGAGCACGGCCAGGAGGGCGCCGAACACGCTGCTGAGCAGGAAGCTCGCCGAGACGACCATCGAGGATTGCGCGGTGTTCGCTGCAGGCGCGACGAGCGGCCGGTCGCCCCGCGAGCGGGCTGCGGTGGGGGGCTGGGGCTGGGTCGGTGTGGTCCCACCTCGCGTCGCCGCGCCGTGGGGGTCGACGCTCATCAGGCGGTCGGCCCCGGCCGCGGCGCCGCGTCTAAGGGCTCCGCGGCCTGCGAGCCCCACGCCAGCTCGGTGAGCCGCCGGCGGAAGGCCGGGTCGGCCGATGCGAACTGCTGCGTCCGGTTGTCGGCCACCAGCAGATTGGCTTGGGCGCCGGAGCGGAAGGTGGCGCTGGCGTGCCAGCGATCGACGTCGTAGGCCTCGCCGTCGCGACCGACGACGAGCGTCTGGAGGCCGCGCGCCCAGAGCTGACGCGTGACGCTCCGGCGCCCGCTCTCCAGGGCCAGCGCGCCGCCCTTCGTGCGGACGCCCGGCCAGCGCAGCTCGAGCATCGTCTCCCGGCGGATCGCAAACGCGTTGCTGCGCAGGTGCGGGTTGGGAAAGGGCGGGTAGCGGGGCCGGCGCAGGAGGCGCTGGACCGGCGGCCACGCCGTGTAGGCGCTCTCCATCGAGCCGGTGGCGCTGATCATCCCGACGCGCTGATCCTCCAGATGCCCGATGAGCGAGCGCAGCCAGTCGTCGGTGAGCAGCTCGCTGTAGGAGTTCAGGAAGCAGAGGAAGGTCGCCGTTGTCCGCTCGGCCGCCACCTCGCGATAGGCAGCCAGGTCGAGGCGGGGCCGGGGGAGGCGGACCGCCTCGTGGGGAAGATCGTCGACGACCGCGCGCGCGGCGCTCAGAGCCTCCTCATCGTCGAAGCCGTTGAAGGCGATCACCAGCCGGTGATCGATTCCGGCGGCGTGCTGGCGATACGATCTCGCGAAGCGCTCCAGAGGCGCCGTGCCGAGTGGCGCCCACACAAGATGAACGACACTGATCTCGGGCACGACGGCGGGGATTCTAGATGGCGACGCCTCAATCAACAGAGCAGCGGGCCGACCCCTGCTGGGCCTGCGGGGATCACCCAGTAGTCGACGAGACCTACGCCGCCGTCGGCCTGCGCCGCTGCCCTCGCTGCGGCCTCCTCTACGCGGCCGATCCCGACCGCTCAGAGGCCACCTACGATGCCGAGTACTTCGAGGAGTACGCCGAGGGAGGCGCCTACGAGGGGGACCCCGCGCAGCGTCGGCACGAGTCGCGCGCTCGGATGCGCTACGTGCGCCGCTTCGCCTCGGGCGGGCGCCTGCTCGAGGTCGGCGCTGCGGCCGGCTACTTCCTGGAGGCGGCGGCGAAGGCGGGCTTCGAGGTGACGGGCATCGAGCCCGTGGCGCCCGTGGCCGAACGTGCCGCACAGCGGCTCGGCGTGCCGGTCCTCGCGGGTCTCATCGAGGACCTCGACCTGCCCAGCGGCGCGTTCGACGTCGTGTGTGCATGGCACGTCGTCGAGCACATCCCCGATCCCAACGCCCAGCTCCAGCGGCTTCGCGACACGCTGCGCCCTGGAGGCCACCTCCTCCTCGAAGTGCCCAACGTGGGCAGCGTGATCGCACGACGAGAGGGCACCGAGTGGGTCCGTCTCTTCCCCGAGCACCACGTCTCCCAGTTCGCCCCCCGCTCCTTGAGGGCCCTCCTCGGCCGGGCCGGCCTCGAGGTCGTCGACTCCGAGACGGTCTCGGCGCTCAGCTACCTACGGCCGGGTCGCGCCGTGCGCCCACGTTCCCTGGTCGCCTTCGCCAAGGAGGCTGCCGGCGTACGGGCCCCTTCGCTGCGCCATCCCTGGAAGCACGAGATGCTTCGGGCGGCGGCTCGCCGGGGCTGACTGAGGACGACGGAACTGCGCTGCCGTCGGGACCCTCTTTCATACTGCGGCCATGGTCCGCGCTGCTTCTGCGCTCAAGCGCTTCGACCTGCCGCTCAACCTCGCGGCTGCGGTGCTCGGCACTTATGCTGCGGTCGTCAACCTGCTGCGGGGGGTGAAGGTTCCCGACGACGGCTTCTGGGCGCCGTGGCGCTGGACGTTCGTCGTGCTGCTGACGGCGGTGGTGTTCGTCCCTCTCTTCGCCCTGTACAAGTACTTCCTCGCGCGGGCGGAGAGCCAGGCCAAGCAGACCGCCGAGCAACAACGTACGCGCGCGCGCATGGACGTCGACGTGGCTATCCACTGCCAGCAGATTGCCGCCTCGCTGTCCCGCGCATGTCGCCAGGTCAGTCTCGACGACCTGGCCATCTCCATCTGGCTGTGTCAGGCGGACGGCAGCTTTGACCGTCGCTATCGCTTCTTCTTGCCCTATGACCGCAATCCGACGGGCGTCACCTGGAAGCGCGGCGTCGGTGTCGCCGGGATGGCCTGGAAGACGAAGACCCCGTTGGCCGTCGACCTGGCCGACATCAACGCGCAGCGACGTGCGATGGGCGCGCAGCGCTTCGACTCGCTTCCCGAGGACCAACGCTACGGCATGACGTTTGCGGACTTCGAGCGCACCAGCAAGTACACAGGCGTCCTCGCTACGGGGCTGTTCGGCGCCAAGCAGGGGGAGGATCCGCTCGCGATCCTCGTTATCGACTACTCGGGCGGCGACGCGCTCCCGTGCCTCACCCAGGCGATGGCCACGCCCGACCTTGGCCGCGACATCGGCGCAGCAGCCCGGACGCTCGACTCCTATCTCGTACAGCTACGATGAACGAAGCAGAGGTGAACGCAGATGAGTGACCGTCCCGCCAACGACCTGCCGATCGGCGCCACGCGAATCGAGTTGGCCAAGTTCGAGCCATCCGACGAGCTCGCAGGGCGGCTCGCGGATGCGGGCGCCTCGGCCGTCGCGATCGAGGCCGCCGGCGGTCGCGGTGCGGCAGCGCGCCTGCTCGAACGCACCGACGACGGCGGGTCGCCCGACGAGCCGCAGCCCACCGGACGTCGCGGTGGATTGAGGTCCGCTCCTGGAGGAGCGGCTCCATCGCCCCAGGATCCAGGCTGAGAACCGGCACCGTCATCCGCGTGGTGGTCGGATCCAGTTGGGTGCGATCTCGAAGAGCGTTCGCCTGATCCTGGCGGCCGGGGGGAGGGGGCCGCCGGGCCCGACCCGCATGAGCCCGTCGAGGTAGGCGACGCTCACGCGCCTCGTGCGCTGGATGGCGCGGCGCTTGCGCAGTGTGGTCGGCAGCGCTCGCGCTACCTCCACCCACGCCTGGAGCTGCTCGCGGACCATGCGGTCCCGCACGCTGGCCGCCAGCCACAGGAGGTGGAGCGCGACGATCTTGGGCCAGTGTCTCGCCAGCGCGCGGGCGGGGAAGCCCTTGAGCACGAGCAGCAGCTGGTTGCGTCGCTGGAGCCGGCCGAAGAGCCCGTGGCGGCGGCCCGTCGTGGCGGCGCCCATGTGGTAGCCGACGGCCGCCGGCTCATACCACGAGGTCAGGCCGCGAAGCTGCGCGCGCAGGGCCCAGTCGAAGTCCTCGTGGTAGGCGAAGAAGTCCTCGTCGAAGGGGCCGACTTCGTCTAGGGCCGAGCGGCGGTAGAGGGCCGCCGCCGCCGTGGGCGCGAAGATCGGGCCAGGCGTGTCGTACTGCCCGCGGTCCTGTTCGCCCTCGCCGCGGTTGAGGGCCGCGCTCGACCACAGTAGGACGTCGCCGGCCGCGTCGAGAGTGGAGCGATCGTCGTAGCGCAGCAGCTTCCCGCATGCGCTCGAAGCCCCAGGCTGGCCGTCGAGCGCGGTCACGAGCCGCTCGAGCCAGTCCGAGGCGAGCTCGACGTCGTTGTTGAGCAGCGCGACGAGCTCTGAATTGCTGGCCTGGACTCCACGGTTGAGCGCTGCCGTCACGCCGACGTTCGCTTCGAGCCGGTGGACGTCGACCCCGGGCCAGCGGTCGGCTAAGTGCTCCGCGGTCCCGTCGCTGGAGCCGTCGTCGATCACCAGGACCCGGCAGTCGGGGTAGCTCTGGCCGACGATGCTCGGAAGCGCCCGGTCGAGCATCTCTCTCCCGTCGTAGGTGAGGACGACCATGGTCACCCTCGGCTCGCGCTCGCTCACGGCGCTCTCGCCACCCTTTCGAGGGCGTGGAGGACCTGCTCGGCCGTCCTCTCCCAGGTGAAGCCCTTCGCCCTCTCTCGTCCGGCGGCGGCGAGCTGTGCTCGGCGGTCGGGGTCCTCGAGCAGGCGCGCGAGCGCTCCGGCGATGCTCGCGACGTCGGTGGGGTCGACGTACTCGACCGCGTCGCCGCCGACCTCGGGCATGCTCGAGCGATCAGAGGTGATCACGGGCGCGCCCGCCTGCATGGCCTCGAGGACCGGAAGCCCGAACCCCTCTCCCAGCGAGGGGTAGCAGAGCACCGTGCAGCGCTCGTAGAGGGCGGCGAGGCGGGCGTCGGAGATCCGCCCGAGGAGGCGGCAGCGCTGGCCGAGGCGGTCCAGCGCGTCGAGCGTCTCGGCGGCTTCCCAGCCGATGCGCCCCACGACGACGAGCGGGTTCTCCGCCTGTGTCAGCAGAGGGAGCGACTCGAAGGCCTCGATCAGGCGCGGGAGGTTCTTGCGGGGCTCGAGCGTGCCGACGGCGAGCACGAAGCGCGCCGGGAGGTCCAGATCGTGGTCGTCGGACGCCGCGCTCGTGGCCGCTGCGGACGCCGTGCTGGTGAGGGATGGGGAGACCGCCAGCGGAGCGATCGTGACCCGGCCGGCCGCGCGCGGGAAGCGGCGCTCGAGGTCGTCCGCGGTCGCCCGGGAGATCGCTATGAGCGCGGCCGACCGACGCACCGCCAAGCCCAGCGTGAGGCGCTCGATCAAGACCGAGGCGCGCCTCGGTCGCATGGCCCGATCGAAGGTCACCAAGTCATAGACGATCGGGATGGTGGGAACGGTCGCCAACCATGCGGTCAGGTAGCTGTTGGAGGATAGGAAGACGTCGCACGCGCGGCTCGCCGAGCGGGCGGTCGCGACGTGCCACCACGGATCCTTGCGCCGGTTCAGGCGCCAGGAGAAGCGCTCGTCGAGCCGCTGCTCCCAGGCCTCGCGGGCGTAGAGGAGGTAGCGATGGGGCTCGCCTCGCGCCTGCAGGGCGCGCAGAAGCTCGCGGACGACGCGACCGCGCCCCGCGATCTCCTCTGTCGCCGCTCGCGCGTCGATCCCCACGACGAGCGGGCGGTGGGAGGTGGGCATGGCCAAAGCGAGGCGACGATAACGTGGTCTGCCGTGCCCATCCGCGTCGGCCTCAACCTCGTCTACCTAGTCCCCGGCGAGACCGGAGGAATGGAGGTCTACGCCCGCGAGCTCATCCCGGCGCTGGTTGAGGCGGCCGCAGGTCGGGTGGAGCTGGTCGCCTTCGTCAATCGCGAGGCTGCGCAGGCCCGCGACGGGCCCTGGAGCGAACTCATTCCCTCGGTCACCGTGCCGGTGCGCGCGCGAAACCGGGTCGAGTGGGTTCGTGGTGAGCAGCAACTCCTCCCCCGGCTCTCGCGCTCGGCGGGCATCGACGTGCTCCACAGCCTCGCCAGTACGGCACCGGCGCAGACCGCCGCTCGGCGCGTGGTGACCATCCACGACCTGATCTACCGCGTCTATCCCGAAGCGCACGCCGGCGTGCTGACCGTGGGGATGCGCGTGCTCGTGCGTCTGGCCGCTCGACGCTCGAATCGGGTCATCGCCGTTTCCGCGAGCACGCGCGACGACCTCGTCCGCTTCCTCCGGGTGCCCGAGGCCAAGATCGACGTCGTTCCACAGGGCGTTGGGCAGACCGCGCGCACCGCGCCGATGCCCGAGCGCCAGCTCCGCGCGCGCCACGGGTTAGGCGATCGACCCGTGGCGTTGAGCGTCTCGGCGAAGCGCCCCCACAAGAACCTGCTCCGGTTGCTGGAGGCGCTCGCCCTGCTGCCGGCTGACCGGCGGCCCGTCCTCGTCCTGCCGGGCTATCCGACCTGGCACGAGCGCGAGCTTCGCGCGCGGGCCGCCTCGCTGGGCGTGACCCAAGACGTACGGTTCCTCGACTGGGTGCAAGACGCAGAGCTCGAGGGCCTCTATGCCATCGCCGGCGCGGTCGTGCTTCCCTCGCTCTACGAGGGCTTCGGGTTGCCGGTGCTCGAGGCAATGCGCCGGGAAGTGCCGGTGGCGTGCGCGGATCGCAGCTCGCTGCCCGAGGTGGCGGGGGATGCGGCGCTGTTCTTCGATCCCGAGCGCCCCGAGGAGATCGCGGCGGCGATGTCACGGCTGCTCGACGATCGCGAGGAGGCCGACCGCCGGCGCGAGGCGGGGCTCGCCCAGGCCGCGCGCTTCACCTGGGAGGCCACCGCGCGGGGGACTCTTGGCAGCTACGAGCGGGCGCTTGGCCGCGGCCCCGGCGGGGGGAGCTGAATCGAGGATGCCTCGATGGGATTTCGCGCGCCGGCGACTCGACGCTGCTGTCCATCTCGCTCGTTTGCTCGAGAGCTTCGATCGCCCCGCGTGGGTGTATCGATCTCGAGGGGTGATTCCGCGGGGCGGCCTGCAGTTTCGCTCGCCGCAGCCCGTCACGGAGTCAGACGTGGCGCTCTGCCAGCGTCTCATCGGCGCCTACCGCCTGGCCGAGGCGGAGGCGACGACAGAGCAAGGAATGTGGTCGCACAGCCTCTTCCGCGACCGCCAGCAGGGGCTGACCCAAGCGCTTGGGCGAGGCGATCCCGCGGCCCTGGCCGAGCTCTTGGGTTCGATGTTCCGCTCGGATTTTGTCCTGGGCATGGCACACGGAAGTCTGATCAGCGAGGGACAATCGCGGCTGAAGGCGCGTCTTTGGTGGCTGACGACGCTGACCAAGCTCGTGGCGCTGGCCGAAGCACTGGGAGTCGCGCGCGTCGAGAACCCCGAGCAGGGCGGAGTCGGCGGCGCGCTGGCTGAGGGCGTCGAAGACCTCGTCGTAAAGATCGAGGCTCGACTGGGCCTGTCGCTCGACTTCCCAGAGGTCGGTGCCGCCTACGGCGTGATGGGCGGCGTACACCTCGTCACGCCCGACTCGCCCGATCAGGTCTACGCAGCCGTACGCCTTCGCGACGCGATCGAAACGCACCTTCCGCGCTCCGACCGGCCAGTGCGAGTCGTGGAGATCGGTGGTGGCTACGGCGCGATGGCCTACTGGCTGTTGGCGCTCGTCGATGCACGGTATGTCATCGTCGACCTACCGATCGTCAACGTACTGCACGGCTACTTCCTCTCGCAGGCACTGGGCGCAGGCGAGGTGTCGTTGTTCGGCGAGGGCCCCGCCAAGGTCACGATCGTCCCCGATCATGCGCTGTCCTCCGTCGAGACACCGTTCGACGTGCTGGCCAACAAGGACAGCTTGCCCGAGATCCCCGAGCGGGAGGCACGCGATTACCTGCACTGGGCCCGGTCGGGCTGCGCAGGCTTGCTCTACAGCTACAACCAGGAAGCCGCTGCTCCGTTCTACGGGACGCCGCAGATAGTCGTCTCCGAGGTCTTGTCAGAGATGGGTGGCTTCACGCGAGCTCGACGCGAGGCATCCTGGCTGCGCCGGGGGTGGGTCGAGGAGGTCTATATCCCCGTCGCCGCGCCCCGCTCCAACCAGGCCGGCAGTCCTGGACACTCGCTTCGCTAGCCTGGCCTTTCGCGCGACCCTCGGTCGGCCCGCGCGTTGTAGTCCTGGGGCCGCATTGACCGAGCGCGATCGCTTGAGCACTATCGATCACACAGAGACCGTGGCACCGCTGCCGGTGACCGAGGCGCCCCTGCTCGTATCGGTGGTCATCCCGTGCCTCAACGAGGCCGAGACCATCGCCGAGTGCGTCGAGCGCGCCCGACATGCCCTCGAGGGCAGCGGAATCCCGGGCGAGGTCGTCGTGGTCGACAACGGCTCCGCGGACGGCAGCGACGAGCTGGCCGCGGGCGCCGGGGCCAGGGTGGTCCATGAGCCCCGGCGGGGCTATGGCAGCGCCTATCTCGCCGGCTTCGCCGCTGCGCGCGGCTCCTACATCCTCATGGCCGACGCGGACTTGACCTACGATTTCGGCGACATCCCCCGCTTCCTCGAGCGGCTCGAGGCCGGCGCGGACATGGTCATCGGCGACCGGATGGACAACATCCAGCCGGGCGCGATGCCCTGGCTGCACCGCTACGTCGGCAACCCGATCCTCAGCGGGGTGCTCAACGTCTTCTTCCGCACCGGCGTTCGCGACGCCCACTGCGGCATGCGGGCGATGAGGCGCGAGATCCTGCCCCAGCTCGACCTGCGCACGACCGGCATGGAGTTCGCCTCCGAGATGGTCATCCGCGCGTCGAAGACTCAGGCGAAGATCGAGCAGCTCCCGATCGAGTACCACCCGCGGGGCGGCGAGTCCAAGCTCTCGAGCTTCCGCGACGGCTGGAGGCACCTGCGCTTCCTCCTCGTCCACAGCCCGACCCACCTGTTCATCGTCCCGGGCGCGATCCTGGCCGTCCTCGGCGCCCTCGCCGCGCTCACCGTCCTCACCCAGATCTCCATCTTCGGCCGCCCGTGGGACCTGCACGCGATGATCGCGGGCGCCCTCTTGATGATCGTCGGCTCCCAGGTGCTCGCGCTGGGCCTCGCCGCTCACGCGTACGGCACCTACTTCATGGGCGAGAAGGACCCGTGGTTTGACCGCATGAGAGCCCGCCTGCGCCTCGAGCACGGGCTGCTGCTGGGCGGAGTGATCACCCTCGCCGGTCTTGTCATCGCCGGAGTGATCGTCGGCATCTGGGTCAACCGGGGCTTCGGTCAGCTTGGGGAGGAGCGCCTCGCGGTTCTCGCCGCCTCGCTGATCATCGTGGGCATCCAGGTCTTCTTCGCGTCCTTCCTGTTGAGCATTCTCGGGTTGCGCCGGCGCGGGTGAGCGCCGGTAGGTCGCAGGCCGGCCAGCGCGCTGCGCGCGTCGTCATCGGCGTGGGGCTGCTCGCCGCCTGCGCAGGCCTCCTGCTGATCCTCACCGAGAGCAAGCCCCGGCAAGCGGGCTCCAACTACGTACGCGAAGACACGTTGATCGCGCGCCTCCCGCCCGCCGCGCGCGCGTGCCAGCGCAACGAGGGCGTCCCGGCCGACGCGGCCCGGTTGCGCTTGCTCGTCGGGACCTTCGGGCGACCGCTTCCGACCTTGCGGATCAGCCTGCTCGCTTTCAATGCGCCTCCGCTGAGCGCCACGTTGCGGGGAGGAGGCAAGGAGGGCCACGTCTCGCTGCCGATCCCGACCGCCCGCGACGCGACCCCACGTACGACGATCTGCATCGAGAACGCGGGCGACCACCCCGTCGCTCTCTTCGGCGGCGCGAGCGCCGATCCCCTGCGGGTCGCCGGGCGCGCCACGCCAGGCCGTGCACGCTTCGAGTGGCTGCGGGAGGGCCGCGAGTCCTGGATCGCGCTTGCCCCCACGCTCGCGCGGCGGATCGGCTACGCGAAGGAGAACCCGTTCGGGCGGGCGCTGTTGCCGCTGGCAGCCATCCTCGTACTCGCCTCGTGGGCGCTTGCGATCGCCTCGATCTGGAGGGCGGCCCGCACGCCGTACCTGTGCGCGGCCGCCGCGATCACCGGGTGCCTGGCATGGGCCCAGCTCACACCGCCCTTCCAGGTCCCGGACGAAACCGTCCACTTCTCCTACGCGCAGTACCTCGCGGAGACCGGCAAGGCTCCCTCCTCCCCGTCAGCGCCGCCGCTCTCGCCACAGCAGGGCGCAACGATGGACGCGCTGCGCACCAACGTCATCATCGGCAACGCACGGAACCGCAGCCCTCTCACGCAAGCCGAGAGCTCGGTGGTGGCGCGCGCCGGTAAGGCTCCGGCGAGCGCGGTCGGCGGGGGGCTCAACGAGGCCTCCAGTCAGCCGCCCCTCTACTACCTGATGGAGGCGGCGGCATACAGGCTGTCACCGGCGACCTCGGTGGTGGGGCGGCTGCTCGCGATGCGGCTGTTGTCGTCCCTGCTCGCCGGGCTCACCGCGGCGTTCATCTTCCTCTTCCTTCGCGAGGCGCTTCCGCGCCATCCGTGGGCGTGGTCGGTGGGCGCGCTGGTGGCGGCCTTCCAGCCGATCCTCGGCTTCATCTCCTCCGGGGTGAACTCGGACGCCCTGCTTTTCTGCGCCAGCGCGGCGCTCTTCTGGGCGCTGGCGTGCGCCTTTACGCGGGGGCTCGACCGCAGGACAGCGATCGCGATCGGCGCGGCGCTGGTCGTCGGCACCCTCGCGAAGCTGACCTTCCTGGGCCTCGTTCCCGGCGCCCTAGTGGCCCTGGCGCTTTTGGTGCTCCGAATGCCCGCGCAGCGGCGCGCGGCGGCCGCGAGGAGCGCCGGGCTCGCCCTGGCGATCGCTGCCGTGCCGGTCGCCGTCTACGTCGCCGCGAACGTCCTGGTCTGGAATCGGCCGGCTGTCGCCGCCTCGTTGCAGGGGGTCGCGTCCGCCGCCGGCAGCGCCGGGGAGGCGGCGACGGTCGGATCCTGGCGCGAGCAGCTCGGGTACGTGTGGCAGCTCTATCTGCCACGGCTGCCGTTCATGTTCGACCAGTTCACGGACTTCCCGTTGAGGACGGTCTGGCTCAACGGGCTGGCCGGGTCGTTCGGTTGGCTCGACTACTCATTTCGCCCCTGGGTCTACAACGTCTCGCAATGGGTCGCGATCACGGGAGCCGTGCTCTTCGCCGTGGGCGCCGCGAGGATGCGCACGGCGCTGACCCGACGCCGGCAGGAGCTGCTCTGCTACGTGATCGCCGCTGTGGGGCTTCTGACGGTGATCGGCCTGCTGGGAATCAGATACCGCGCGACGACGGGCGTCTTCGAGCAGGCGCGCTACCTGCTGCCGCTGCTCGCCCTCTACGGCGCCGTGGTGGCCGTAAGCGCCTTGGCCCTCGGCCGTCGCTTTGCCCCCGCGCTGGGAGCGGCGATCGTGCTCCTCGCGATGTTTCACTCCCTGGCCGCGCAGCTCCTCACGATCTCGCGCTACTACGGCTGACGGAGCCCCAGGGCCCCTTCACTGCCATAGCCCCGAGAGCGGGAGCGCCCAGATGCGGTCGGCCATCGGCAGCGTGTGCTCGCCCGTGTAGACGACGATGCCGGCCTTGAAGCGGGCGCCGAGCTTGGCGCGCAGGAGCTCGAGCCCGCGGATGTCGGAGCTGGTCACGCTCGCAGCCGCCTTCGTCTCGATTGCGGCGACATCTCCCGCCGCGGACTCGATCACGACGTCGACCTCGCGCTGCTCGGTGTCGCGGTAGAAGAACAACTCGACGGCCTCCGAGCTCCACGTGGCCTGCTTGACGAGCTCCATGGCCACGAAGGTCTCGAGCAACATGCCCGCGAGGCCCCCCTGGTCCGGCGCGGCATAACGCGGCGCGTCGGCCCCGACGAGCGCCGCAGCCATCCCGCTGTCGGCGAGCAGCAGCTTTGGTGTCTTGACCTGCCGGAAACCGAGGTTTCCCGACCACGGGGAGAGTCGGTGGAGCAGGAAGAGCTGGCTGAGCAGTTCCACGTGCGCCTTGACGGTCTTGTCGTCGAGTGCGAGCTCCCGCCCCAGCGCCGAGTAGTTCGCCAGGCCGCTCGTGCGGGCGGCCAGCAGTCGCAGCAGCTGGGCGAGCTTCGACGGATCGACGCGGATCTCGCCGATCTCCGGCAGGTCGCGGCCGAGCACCGTCTGCACGTAGGAGCGGAAGTACCGCGTCCGCTGTCGGGCCGTGCGACGCAGCGCATCCGGGAAGCCTCCCGTGACGACGAGCTCCGCGCTCGCGGCGCGACCTTTCGGCGCGCCGGTGACCTGCGGCGGGGCGCCCGCGAGCAGAGCATCGATGACGGATGCGAGGCTCCCGCTGACCTCTGCCTGAGCCAGCGGCCAGAGGTTGACGTACTCCATGCGCCCCGGGAGGGCGTCGGCGACGACTCGGGCTGTCACCAGATCAGCCGAGCCCGTCGTAGGCGTTCACGTGGTGTCGCCGTGTTGAGCCAGATTCCTTCCCGGCTCCCCGGCTCCCGGCTCAAGGAGGAAGCAGAGAAGGAGCGGGCAGCCGGCCGTGAGCGGCGACCGCGGCCTCGA
>Ga0183260_10001919_pt1 | contig 17317 bp, 13 predicted proteins | sample AntDrymUQ4972206_2_FD_129768 | JGI IMG/M metagenome (GOLD analysis project Ga0183260, IMG submission 129768) | Polar desert sand microbial communities from Dry Valleys, Antarctica - metaG UQ497 (22.06) (version 2) (version 2) | ecosystem: Environmental > Terrestrial > Soil > Desert | place...
CTTGCTGAATACGACACCATCATCATCGGTGGTGGGCCGGCCGGCCTCGCGGCGGCGGTGTACGGCGCGTCCGAGGGACTGCGCACCGTGGTTGTCGAGCGCGAGGCGCCCGGAGGTCAGGCCGGGACGTCATCGCGGATCGAAAACTATCTAGGCTTCCCTAGTGGAGTCTCGGGCGACGAGCTCGCGAGTCGCGCGCTCAAGCAAGCAAGGCGGCTCGGGGCAGAGATTCTGGTCACGCGCTCCGTCGCTCGAATTGATCCGGAAGCGCGTCACGTTATCCTTGATGGCGGAGATGTCGTCCGGGCGCGGACAGTAATTCTTGCCACCGGCGTGACGTGGCGCCGCCTCGCGAGCGATGGCTTCGACCGGCTCATCGGCAAGGGTATCTACTACGGAGCGGCACGCAGCGAAGCAAGTGCCACCCACGGACTCGACGTATACCTGATCGGCGCCGGAAACTCAGCCGGTCAGGCCGCTTTGTACTTTGCCAATCATGCACGCATGGTGACGCTCGTCGTCAGGGGCGATTCCCTGGAGAAGGGCATGTCGCGCTACCTGATCGAGCAGCTCGACAGGAAGTCGAACGTGAGGGTCCAACTGCGGTCGGAGGTAGTCGCCGCGCACGGTGACACCCATCTAACTGCGATCGACGTGCGAGAGCGCGGGAGCGCAAAGGTGAGCCGACACGACTGCGGCGGCCTCTTCGTCTTCATTGGAGCCGACGCGGAGACCGGATGGCTGCCGTCGGGCATCGCACGTGATGCCCGAGGTTATGTCCTGACGGGTGACGACGTGGTGAAGGCCGGAAGCTGGTCGCACAACCGAGATCCCTACCTCCTCGAATCGAGCCTTCCCGGTGTATTCGCCTGTGGGGATGTGAGGTTTAGCCCGGTCAAACGTGTTGCCTCCGCGGTCGGCGAGGGTAGCATGGCGATCGCTTTCGTCCACAAATATCTGCAGCAGGACGCACGGTAGAACAGAGCGAGCCCGGTGAAGAGTATGCGCGTTTTCCGGGCCGAGGGTGCTGCGGTCAGTTCTTGGGATGCCTGGAGCTTCTTCAAACATACTGGCTATCATCCTGCAGGCGCCATGAAAACGCGCTGAAAGCCTGTCGGCAGGTCAGCAAGGCAGGGGCGATTCGCTGCTTCGAGCCCCTCCACGAAGCGTGCCCGGAAAAGAAATCGGCGACAAGAACTGACAGGCTGAAGTGCTGACTAGCTATCTATGCAACCGGCCGTGGATCTCACGCGCTACTCGACCCGGGATGCCGGGGACGGCTTCGATCTCCTGGAGCGAGGCGTTGGTGAAGGCTTCAGGCGTGCCGAAGTGCTCCAACAACCTCTTCTTGCGGGCGGGACCGACACCAGGCAACTCGTCCAGGACGGAAGCTGTCATGGCCCGACCCCGGAGCTTGCTGTGGTAGGTGTTGGCGAAACGGTGAGCCTCGTCGCGGACGCGCTGGAGGAGGTGAAGTTCGGGGGACTCGCGGGCCAGGATCACGGGCTCCGGCCTCCCCGGCTCGTAGACTTCTTCGTCGCGCTTGGCGAGCGAGCGCAGCGGGATGTCAGGCAAGTCGGAGCCGACGCCCATCTCCCCGACGACGTGCATCACGGCGGAGAGTTGTCCCTTGCCGCCGTCGAGCAGGATCAGGTCCGGCGCCGGCGTGAACTTCTCGTCTTCGGCCTTGAGGCGCTCCAGGCGGCGGCGGATGACCTCGGCCATGCTGGCGAAGTCGTCGGCGCCCTCGACGGTCCTAATCTTGAAGCGGCGGTACTGGTCCTTCGCCGGACGCCCGCCCTGGAACACGACCATCGAGGCGACGGAGTTGGTCCCCATCGTGTTGGATATGTCGTAGCACTCTATGCGCACCGGCAGCGCGGGCAGCGCGAGCTCCTCCCGCAGCGAATCCAGCGTCGAGGCGACCCGGTTGCGGCGGGCCTCGTCCAGCGCCCGCTCGTGCTCCAGCGCGAGCCCGGCGTTGCGCCCGGCCATCTCCAGGATGCGGCGTTTGTCTCCCCGTTGAGGCCGGCGCACCTCGACCCTCGATGCGCGGAGTTCCGTGAGGTGCTCGGCGAGCATCGCCAACTCATCCTCCCGGTCGCCGGACTGCACGAGGACTTCGCGAGGGACGACGGCGGCGGTGCCGTAGTATTGCGGGACGAACTGGAGGGCCACGTCATCGGCCCTCGATTCGCCGTAGTTATCGAGGAGGAAGGAGTCGCGGCCCGTGATCTGTCCTTCGCGCACGGCGAAGACCTGCACGCAGGCCGTCTCGCCCTCGGAGTAGGCGCCGAAGGCGTCGAAGGAATCTTCCGAAGCGATGGTCGCCCGCTGGCGCTCGCGGACGGTCTGAAGCGCGGAGATCTCATCGCGCAGCTTGGCAGCCCGCTCGAAGTCCATATCTTTCGCGGCCTCGCGCATGGCGGTTTCACGCTCGCGGATCAAATTGTCAACTCGTCCCTCCAGGAAGGAGATGACGTCCGCGATGATCCCGTCGTAGTCCTCTTTGGAGATGGCCCCGATGCACGGCGCGGACGAGCGGCCGATATGGTAGTTCAGGCACGGCACGCCGCTGCGGCGGCCCGGCTCCGGCCCCCGGCACTTGCGGAACTGGAACGTCTTGTTCAGCACGTCGAGCGTGGCGTGGACGCTCCCCGCGCTCGGGAAAGGCCCGAAGTAGCGGTGGCGCGGGTCGTGGGAGGAGCGTGTCGCGAAGACCCTCGGGTACTCGTCACCGGTCGTCACCACGATGTAGGGGTAGCTCTTGTCGTCCTTGAGCGAGACGTTGAAGCGCGGGCGATGGCGCTTTATGAGGTTCGCCTCCAGCACCAGCGCCTCGGTCTCGCTCGTCGTGGAGATGAAGTCTATTCGCCGGACGCGCTCCCGAAGCTCCGCTATCTTCGGGCGTCCGTCACCGGAGCGGGTGAAGTAGTTCGCCACGCGGCTACGGATGTTCTTCGCCTTGCCGACGTAAATGACCCTGTCATCCGCGTCCTCGAAGATGTAGACGCCCGGCGAGGTTGGGAGGTGGGATCTATCGGGATAACCGTTCTCTGACATCGAGAAGATTATACCGCGAGGGGCGGCAGGTCCGGGCGTCAGCGCGGTTTTCGGCGGGACGGTCTCGGCTCTCTGGGGCGAATGGTGGAGCCTGGGGGGATCATGTCGTCACCACCCGCGCGGGCGTAGCCGACGCCTCCGACCCAACCGCCAAGCGCCGCCGCGGCTGTGGAGAAGACGGCGCCCGTGACCCCGAGCACGTCGAAGTTCAGGACGAGGGTGACCAGCCCGCAGATCGCCACGATCCCCGCCGCGACGAGGAACAGGCGTTTGCGTTGCTCGAAGGTCGAGCCTTTGGCGAAGAGCGCGTATAGGACGAGACCCGTGGCGAGGAGAGCCAGCGGGAGGAAGACGTAGGGCGGATCCCCCACCCAGGCGGGGAAGAAAAAGCTCGTCCAGCCGACGATGGCGCCGACGCCGGCCCCGACGCGGGTCGCCCGGCGGCGCGGGGTCCGGTAGGTCCGGGCACCCAGTACCGCCCCGAGGGCCATGCCAGGCACGAAGAGCACGATGCCGAAGAACGCCAGCCGGGACGGAACCTCGCGGAAGATATCACCCTCCCCCACGTACCGGAACGGCAGCGGCAGCACGAAGGCCGCCGCCAGGAAAGCCAGCATCGCCATGTTGACCCAGGTGACGCACCCGAAACCCCGCCGGTAGCGAGGCCGGATCCCCTGCCGCCCGGCTTCCTCTCCGGCGGCCCCGTTGCGTTCAGGAGACATGGTGCTTTGCGGGCACGGCTTTCTCCGCGCCGAAGTGCTCCAGCAGGGTCGGCGCGACGTCGGTGATGCGGCGCGGCGCCGTCAGCCCCTCGGACAACCCGCTCGCCAGCACGAACACCTCGGAGTCGGCGGCGTGCAGCGAGCCGTGGTCGCTCGCCGTGTGGAAGCCTCCGGTGACCTCCCCGAAGGTGTGTCCCGGCACCGCCGAGAGCACCACGTCCCCGCAACGCGGCGTGTGCAGACAACCCCAGAGCCTCTCCAGGGCATCCGGGTACTCGCCGTACTCGAGGAAATCGCCTACGACCGTGAGATCCAGGGTCCTGGGGTCGCCATTGAGCTCCCAGGAGTCCCCGTAAGTATCCGTGGGACCGTCGCCGGGCCGGAAACGCAACTCCCTTCCGAGCCCGCGGACCACGGCCCATCCGTCCTCCGTCCAGGCGGCGAGGTCCACGCCGCGACGGGAGACCAGGCCCTCGACCAGGCTCTCGCGGTCCACGCCGTCGCGGAGGTACAGCAGAGCCGAACGGCCGTTGGGCACGACGACCACGTCCACCCCGGTCCCGAACCTTGCCCGTGCCCCGGAGGAAACCCGGAGGCCGGGGATGCTCCCCAGCTCCACGTAGCGGCCCTCGGGGAGCAGGGGGGCGTGGCCGTGATCCGAGAGCGCCAGCACGGCGTACTCGTCGAGCACCCGGTCCACCCCGCCGCCGGCCTCGAAGATGCGGCCCACGTAACCGTCGGCCTTAGTCACCCACCGGCGCTGGGCGGCGAGGCCCCTGTGATGGGCGAGGGAGTCGCCCTTGAAGAAGTAGACCAGGTTGAAAGGCGCGGCCTTCTCCCTCATGAGCATGGCCCCGATCTCCGCAGCGTACTCGTCGTTGATGCCAACCGAGCGCCGTATGCCCCCGCTCCCCTTGCGGCCGTTCGCCCCCGTGTCGTGACGGCTGTAGAACAGGTCGCCCATGTAATATTCCTTCGGCCCCGCAACGGAGGCTCCCAGGTAGCGGCTGCCCTTCGTGTACTCCTCCACGGATCGCATCCTGACCGGGTGCTCGTGGGGACCGCGCCGGATCGGGAAGTTCACGCAGGCCCCGTCAACCCCGCTCTCGTGCAGCGTCTCGAAGAGGGTCGCCGCGTGCAGGTCGTCGCGGTTCATCCGCCAGACGTTGTTGTGGAAGACCTTGACGGGCCCGGTCAGCACGACAGTCTCCGTCATCGCCCCGTAGACGACCACGCTGTCCTGCGCCGCGTCGTACCAGGCGTGCCCCACGATGCCGGTCTCGGCCGGGGCGCCGCCGGTCGCGATGGCAGCCGTCGCCGCCGGGGTGATGCTCGGGAACACTGAGACCGCGTCCCACACCGCCTCCCCGCGCTCCGCCAGCACGCCGAGGTTCGGGGCGTCGCCGTCCCGGATCGCCGCCCGCAAAACGTCCGGTCTGATGCCGTCGAGCACCAGCAAGAGCACTGGCCTGGGCACGGCTTTTCCGCTCGGGTTCGTCAAGACCCGCATATTCTACCGCCCGCGCGGACGGGCGGTGTCGCCGCGGTTACGTCTCCCGGACGTTCCCCCCTGAGTCTCCCTCGCGGCCGAGGCGGCTGTGGGAGCGGCTGTAGGCGAAGTAGATCACCATCCCTATAGCCATCCAGACCAGGAACCGCACCCAGGTGCCGATGGTAAGAAAGCCCATGACGAAGAGGCAGAGCAGGGCGGCGGCGATGGGCACGAGGGGGACGAGGGGCGTCCTGAAAGCCCTCGGGAGGTCAGGCTGGGTCCGCCGCAGCACGAGCACCCCGATGGAGACCAGCACGAACGCCGAGAGCGTCCCGATGTTCACCAGCTCACCGAGCGTGGTCAGCGAGAGGGTGAACGTCAGGATGGCCGAGACGATGCCGGTGATGATGGTGATCCGATACGGGGTGCGGAAGCTGGGGTGGACCTGGGCGAACCACCTCGGCAAGAGGTTGTCGCGGCTCATCGCGAAGGCAACCCGGCTCTGGCCGAGGATCAGGATCATCACGACCACCGTCAGGCCGATGAGGATCGCCAAAGAGACTATGAACTTCGCGGCCGGGAAGGGTGTCGCCTCGAGGGCCGTGGCCGCCGGGGCCGCGGTTGCCAGCGTGTCGTAGGGCACGAGCCCGGTGAACACCACGGAAGCCAGGATGTAGAGGACCGTGCAGATGCCCAGAGAGGCGAAGATGCCGATGGGTATGTCTCGCTGTGGGTTGCGTGCCTCTTCGGAGGTGGTCGCCACGATGTCGAAGCCGATGTAGGCGAAGAACACCAGCGCGGCCCCGGTGAAGATGCCGGTGACGCCGAAGATCGTGTCTATCCCCAGGATGCTCGGAATGAGGTACGCGTCGAGTCCTTCGCCGTATCCGCCCCCGGCGGGCGCCGGCGCCGGTATGAACGGCGTGAGGTTCGCCGCGTCTATAAACCACACCCCGAAGCCGATGATAAAGATCGTCACGAGGATCTTGATGGTCGTGATCACCAGATTGAACTGGGAGCTCAGCTTGATCCCCACGACGAGAATCCCCGTCATCGCCAGGATCACCAGCACCGCCAGAAAGTCGTGGGAGATGGCGCCACCCCCCGCGTACAGCCCGGTTGGCACCGTAATGCCCATAGTCCCCAGTACCTCTACGAGGTAACCAGACCATCCTTTCGCCACCGTGGCGGCGCCGAGCGTGAACTCCAGTATGAGGTCCCAGCCGATCAGCCACGCCACGAACTCTCCAAGTGCCGCGTAGGAGAAGGTGTAGGCGCTACCGGCCACGGGCACGGTCGAGGCAAACTCCGCGTAGCAGAGCGCCGCCAGGGCGCACGCCACCCCCGCCACGACGTAGGATAGGGCTATGGCGGGTCCTGCGTAGCCGGCCGCCGCTTCCCCGGTGAGGACGAAGAGGCCCGTACCGATGATCACCCCGATGCCGAAGACGGTGAGATCCAAAGGTCCCAGTTCCTTCTTCAACTGGAACTCCGGGTCTTCGGTATCCCGGATGGATTGCTCGATGGACTTGGTGCGCATGATGCTCATAGGCCGCTCCCCCGTGACTCTCCCTTACGCCTCCGCCTACTCGCGGATGGAGAGCATTGTAAAGGTTCGCGCCGGGTTGCGCCCGGATCGGGAAGGCTTGTCCGCTGGTCGAGTCGGGCCTCTACTGCGCCGGAGCCGAAGAAGGCTCCGCGGAAGAACCATCCTGGGGCTCCGCCGACGACGATGAGGAAGCCGATGTAGAGCCATCCTGGGGCTCCGCCGACGACGATGAGGAAGCCGATGTAGAGCCGTCCTGGGGCTCCGCCGACGACGATGAGGAAGCCGATGTAGAGCCGTCCTGGGGCTCCGCCGACGACGGGTCCTGCTGACCGCCCCCGGAGAAGGGGTTCTGTCCGCCGGAAGAATCCCCGAACGGCACGTTCCGCGGCCCGCCTCCGGGAGCAATCCCCGCGTTCGAGCCGCCCAGCCCGACCGAAGAACCGGCTCCCGTGCCGCCGTAGCCGAAGGGGTGGATGCCTGGCTCGGCTCCGTAAGGGCAGTTGCTCCAGAAGCCGCACGAGAGGCTGTTGCCGATCAAGCGTTCGGCGCCGTATACGACGGCCATGCCTATGACGAACGCCACTACCGCAGCTATGAGGCCCTTGATCAGGATCGAACGCCGCCTGCCGGTGGGGAGGCGCGAGAACCATCCCAACGAAGCCCGCATCCGCCCAATGAGGTTGTTACGCAGATCGGGGCGATCCGGTACGGTGGCAGGCTCCGCATAGCGCCGGGCCTTACGGCGTTGTCTGCGCGCCTGAAAGAATCCTGGGGCCTTTCGTACCTTGCCCGTGACGTTCTCCAGGTAGGCTTTCAAAATAGCCGCGCCGCCCGTGATGATCATGGTGGTCAGCGCCGCGCCGAGCAGGGTGCCGGCGACCCCAAAGCGCGAGGTTACAGTCGCCGCCCCCGCCGATGCGAGGCCGGCGGCTATTATCCCGCTTCCGCTGACTATCGGGCCCTGGCTGTCCGAAGTATCCCTGCTCACTACTGTCTAATCTATCAGCCGCACAAACGGTTACAAGGGTGGAAATGTGTTCTCTCCAACAATTTTTTCGACGCCAACTCGCGGCAGCCTGATAGGCAAAGATCCGCCCACAGCCGAGACAGAATGACTTACCTTGAAGTTACCGGTTGCATGGCGGCTTCCGAGATTCCTTCTTCCCAGACCTCGGAGGGATAATCGGCAGCGATGCGAAGTTCATCACCCCAGTTGATAACTACGGGCCTCGTGGGAAGGCCGAAGTCGAAGCGGACCCCGATAATCTCTTCCGCAGGAGACTCTACGATCCAGACTCCCTTCAGTTCCCTGCCGACCATCGAATCGAACATGGTCTTGTTAGACATATCGCCCAGGATAATCTCACCGGATTCTTCCATGTCGACCGGCTCCGGCGTAGTCTCGTCTACCTCCAAGCGCCAGCCGTCAGAGGCGCCAGAGAGGCGAAAAAGTGCAAGGCTCTCGAAAGACAACCACAGTTCGACAGGTTCGTCATCGCATCTTCCCTCAAAGAAGTGGATACTGGCGATGACCTTCCTCAACGGTCGTCCGATGGCTTCGGTCAGTATTGCTCGCGCTCTTTCAGTCATCGTTCAAAGCCTTTCTCACGGACGGGTTGGTGACACCGCCTCTTAATATGGTAACAAACTCGTTCGAGGGCGTTGTTACGACCACGTCTTCACCTTCGACAAAGAATCTGACCAAGCCCTGCCCCCGAAAGCTCCCTTCGACTACCCTATCCGGCGATGCTGCTATCCGCTCGATCGTGCTTCGAAGCCGGGTTCGATGAACAGGGTCAGACGGGTCCAGATCGAAACTGGCGGCATGTTTGCCCAGCTTGCGACCAAACTGGTCATCCGAAATGATGATCTCGTCGCCCACGCGAATTCAGATCAGATGTTGATGCGCCAGCTTCCCTAGCCGGCAGTCGCGACCTCGGGCAGGAGGTCGCGCAGGAAGCGGCCCGTGTGGCTCTCTTCGACCCGGGCGATGTCCTCGGGAGCGCCGGTCGCCACGACCTCGCCGCCAGCGTCCCCGCCCTCGGGGCCGAGGTCTATGACGTGGTCGGAGGACCGTATAACGTCGAGGTTGTGCTCGATGACGATCACGGAGTTGCCCGCATCAACCAGCCGGTGCAGGATGTCGAGCAACTTCTCCACGTCCGCGAAATGCAGCCCCGTCGTCGGCTCGTCGAGAATGTATAGCGTCTTGCCGGTAGCCCGCTTCCCCAGCTCGCTCGCCAGCTTGACCCGCTGGGCCTCGCCGCCGGAGAGCGTCGTCGCCGGCTGGCCGAGTCGTACATAGCCCAGACCCACGTCGCGCAGAGTCTCCATGCGGCGCGAGATGGCGGGGACCGGCTCGAAGAAATCGCACGCCTCGTCCACGGTCATTTCGAGGACATCCGAGATGGATTTGCCCTTGTACGTCACCCGGAGCGTCTCGGTGTTGTAGCGGCGGCCCTTGCAGACTTCGCACGGCACGTACACGTCGGGGAGAAAGTGCATCTCGATGCGGATTTGGCCATCCCCCTTGCACGCCTCGCACCGGCCACCTTTGACGTTGAATGAAAAACGGCCCGGTTTGTAGCCCCGGATCTTGGCCTCCGGCGTTGCCGCGAAAAGCTGGCGGATGTGGTCGAAGACTTTCGTGTACGTGGCGGGGTTGGAACGCGGCGTCCGCCCGATGGGGCTCTGGTCTATGTCTATGACCTTGTCCACGTCCTCGATACCCTTGAGCCCCGCGTGCCTTCCGGGACGATGTTTACCCCGGTTGACCTGGTTAGCGAGGGCCTTGTACAGGATCTCGTTGACCAGCGTGCTCTTGCCCGATCCCGAAACCCCCGTGATGCAGGTGAACACCCCGAGCGGGAACTCCGCGTCCACATTCTTGAGGTTATGCTCGCTCGCCCCGAGCACCGTCACGGCTCCGGTCGGCTCGCGCCGCTCCTCCGGCGGCTCGACCCGGCGGCGCCCTGAAAGATAGTCGCCCGTCACGGAACGTTCCTCGGCCTCGATGTCCTCGACGCTTCCCTGAGCGATGATCTCGCCCCCGTGGATCCCGGCCCCAGGCCCCACGTCCACGACGTAGTCCGCCGCCCGGATCGTCTCCTCGTCATGCTCCACGACTATGAGCGTGTTCCCGAGGTCGCGCAGCTTGGTCAGCGTGTTCAACAGACGCCGGTTGTCTCGCTGGTGCAGCCCGATGGACGGCTCGTCCAGCACGTAGAGCACGCCAACGAGTCCGCTCCCTACCTGCGATGCCAGCCGGATGCGCTGCGCCTCGCCGCCAGAGAGGGTTCCCGCCGAGCGCGACAGCGTCAGGTATCCGAGGCCCACGTCGTTCAGGAAACCTAGTCGCTCCCGGATCTCCTTGACGACCCTTTCGGCGATGATCCACTCCCTGGGCGTGAAGTCCACGTTCTCGAAGAAGTTCTGCGCGTCCCTGACGCTCATCTCCGTGAACTGGTGGACGTTCTTGTCCCCGACCATGACGGCGAGCGCCTCTGGCCGCAGGCGGGCGCCCTTGCATTTCGGGCAGGGGACGTGGCTCATGAACTCCTCGATCTTCTCCCGCCGGTATTCGGAGTCCGTCTCCTTGTAGCGCCGCTCCAGGTTCTGCACCACGCCGTCGAAGCGGGTCATGTACTGTCGGCGGCGGTTGTAACGGTTGCGGTAAGAGACGTAGATGCGCTCCCCACCCGTCCCGAAGAGGATGGTATTTCGGTCCTCTTCAGGCAGGTCGCGCCAGGGCGTGTTCAGGTCTATGCCGTACTTCTCGGAGAGCGCGCCGAGCACGCTGGAGTGGTACTCCGTCTGCGAGCCCGCCCACGGCACGACGGCGCCCTCGTTGACGCTGAGGTCGGCGTTCGGGACGACGAGGTCGGGGTCTATCTCCAGCCGGCTCCCGAGCCCGTCGCAGCGGTCGCACGCCCCGTGCGGGCTGTTGAACGAGAACGTGCGCGGCTGTATCTCCGCGATGGACGCCCCGCAGTTGGTACACGTGAAGTTCTCCGAGAAGAGCATGGACTCGCTCCCCGAGCCGTTGCGCTCCACGGTTTCTACCTGGACGAGGCCATCGGCCAGCTTCAGGGCGGTCTCGATGGAGTCGGTGAGGCGGCGCTCTATGCCGTCCCGGATCACCAGCCGGTCCACCACTACCTCGATGTCATGCTTGTACTTCTTGTCCAGGTTCAGATCCACCGGCAACTCGTGTACCTCGCCGTCCACCCTGACGCGGGCGAACCCCTGTTCGGCGTATTCGTTCATCTGCTTTCCGTACTCGCCCTTGCGGCCCCGCACCACCGGCGCCATGACCATGAAGCGTGTCTGCTCCGGAAGCGCCAGCACCTTCTCGACCATCTGCTGCGGCGACGATGATGCGACCGGGAAGCCGCATACGTGGCAATGTGGACGCCCGGCGCGGGCGTACAGGAGCCTCAAGTAATCGTAGGTCTCCGTAACCGTCGCCACGGTGGAACGAGGGTTGTTGCTCGTGGTCTTCTGATCTATCGAAACGGCCGGGGAGAGGCCGTCTATGTGGTCCACGTCCGGCTTGTCCATCTGGCCGAGGAACTGCCGGGCGTAGGCGGAGAGACTCTCCACGTAGCGGCGCTGGCCTTCGGCATAGATAGTGTCGAAGGCGAGAGATGACTTTCCGCTGCCGGAGAGACCGGTGACCACGACCAGTTCGTCCCGCGGCAGCGAGACGGTGATGTCCTTCAGGTTGTGTTCGCGCGCCCCGCAGACGACGATGTGGCTCTCGGCGATCTCGTCCTCCCCTTCTGCCGTTGCGGCAAGTATACGGCCCCCTTTACGGAGGCCAAGAGTGTTCTTCCAGTGCCTCCGGATTTTACCACCTGCCGGGAGGCTCTCAGGGTGTCGAATTTCACGTGCAACGCGCTCTCGTATATATTTACGTCGAATGCTGACCGTCCTTCCCCGCAGAAGCAGACCGTGATCCTCGGCGATCTCACCCAGGCCCTGACCTCGGAGTTCGGGGGACGCTGCTTCGCGCCGGGAGATCCCAAACGTCCCGTCCAGGGTCTCGCCGTGGAGGAGCCGACCGAGGGTTGGATCGCGAAGGGCGAGGCCGCCGTCACGGGACGCGCCACGCTGGACGCGGATTTTCTCTCCGGGCTGCGCGAGTCCGGCGCTCCGGCCCTCGTATGGCGTAAAGATGGCGGACCTCCCGCGGATGTCGTGGAGCTGGCGCGGGATCTCGGCCTCGGCCTCCTCATCGTGCCGCCTGAGGTCCCCCTCCGTAGCCTGCTCTCCGTCTTTTCCGTGGGTGACGGCCTCCTGCTCCACTCCCACGGCGCGGGCCGCGCCCTGCTGGAGAGCACCGGTGGCGACGCCTCGATAGGAGCCCTGACGGCCAAGATCTCCGAGATGCTCGACCGCCCCGTCGTGGTCGAGGATCCGGTCGGACGACTACTCACCGCCGCTCCCGATCCGTTAGACGGCGACCCAGATAGCGGCGCCCGGAACGGGCTGGCCGCGCTGCTGGAGGAGCACGGCCTGCGGGCCTCCAAGAGCTCTTCGGTGGACGAGACGCGGCGGGAGAGGCGCGACCGCTACGCCCGGCTCCCTGACGGCTACCTCTCCGTGCCGGTGGAGCGGTGGCGGGCGGCTGGCCGGGAACTCTTCTGGACGCCCGTCGGTACGGGCGCGCCCGCCGGATACCTGTGGATGGACCTGGAGGGCAAGCCTCTGGGACCGGAGGACGTGGTGTCCCTGTACTGGGCCCGCCAGATCCTGGAGTCCGAGCTCGGCAAGGAGCGGGTGCGCCTGGAGACGGAACTCGGTATCCGCGGGGACTTCGTGGACGACCTGGTGAACGACCGATACGGCTCGGTGGAGCTACTGTTGCAACGCGCCGGATACCTGGGGGCTGACCTGTCCTCCGGCGCCCTCGTCCTGATCGTGGACATAGACGACTTCGCCCGCTACCTGGAGCGGCGCCGGCTCAAGGAACCAGCCATCCAGGAGCTAAAACGGCGGCTGGCGGACGCGGTGGGGATGCAGGCGCGCCAACTCTTCTCGAACTTCCTGACCGGACCGCGCTCGGACAACGTCATCCTCTTCCTGGGCTCCGGGGATTCGCCGGGCGAGACCCCCGAAGAGATCCCCGAGCGGGCGCGAGGTCTAGCGGAGAGGATCCAACGCTACGTCAAGGGCCTCCTCCCCGACCTCACGGTCTCCATCGGCATCGGCCGCTACACTCCGAACCCGGCCGCCCTCCCTGACGCCTACTCAGAGGCGGAGGTGGCATTGGAGATAGGACACCGCATACACGGACCTTCCTCCATCTCGACATTCGCGGGGACCGGAACCTACAAGCTCCTGTTCCGGGTACTCCAGGAAGACCCAGGCGAGCTGGAATCTTTTTACAGCGAGACCCTCGAGCCGGTCGTCGCCTACGACTCCCGCTACGGCACGGAGCTGGTCCACTCCCTGGTCACCTATCTCCGCAACGACGCCTCAACCGTCAAGACCGCCTCTGACCTCTTCGCCCACCGCCACACCATCCGTTACCGCCTGGACCGCGTCGGCGAGCTCACCGGCCTGGACGTGGACAAGAGCGAGGACCGCGAGCGCCTGACGCTCGGCATAAAGGTCATGCAGCTCCTGGGCCGCGTCCCCGAGCAACCCTCGCGTTTCTCCGACCGCTAGCCCCGAAACCCCGTTTCTTGTACAACCCGCGAAACCCGAAGCGCGTACGCGGCCCCTATCTTTGTGCACCGGGCCAAAGAACATATCGGGGCTGGCGCATAGACTATGTACCCGACGTACATACTTCGTGTTTCAGAAGGAGGAACTTTTGCGGAGGCTTGCTTTACTGACCGTTACGACCCTGCTTTTGGTGTTGGCGCTGCCCACGCGGGCATTCGCTCAGGATGGTCCGACCGTCGCGGATCTATCGCTGGCGATGGATACGGTGTGGGTGATAGTGGCGGCGGTGCTGGTGATTTTCATGCAGGCGGGATTTGCGATGTTGGAGGTCGGCTTCTCCCGGATGAAGAACGTAGGGAGCGTGGTCGCCAAGATCCTGGTCAACCTCTCCATTGCGGCGCTGCTGTTCTGGGCGGTGGGCTTCGCCATAACCTTCGGGACGGGCAACGCGATCATGGGCACGCAGGGATGGTTCCTCGCCGTCCCCGCCGGCCAAGTCAACGACGTATACGCCGGTCTTTCGTGGACGCAGGTGCCGCTCTCGGCCAAGTTCCTCTTCCAGGTAGCGTTCTGCGCCGTCTCCCTCGCCATCGTGTGGGGCACGATGCTGGAGCGCACCAAGTTCGCCGTTTACGTGATCTACGCGGTCATCTTCGCCGGGCTCATCTACCCGCTGGTGGGACATTGGATCTGGGGCGGCGGCTGGCTCACCGAGCTGGGGATGCAGGACTTCGCCGGCTCCACGGTCGTCCACCTCTCGGGCGCTATGGCCGCGCTCGCGGGAACGCTGCTCCTCGGGCCCAGGCTCGGCAAGTACGACGACGAGGGGCGTCCGGTAACCATTCCGGGACACAACATGCCGCTCGCGGTGCTCGGCGTCCTGATACTCTGGATCGGCTGGTACGGTTTCAACCCTGGCTCGACGATGGCCGCCAGCACCCAGATCGCCGACATCGCCCTCACCACCACCCTCGCGGCGGCGGCCGGTGTGCTCGGCGCGATGTTCATGAGCTACATGTATCGCAAGAACATCGACGTCGGCATGGGCGGCAACGGCGCCATCGCCGCGCTGGTCGGCATCACCGCCCCTTGCGCCTTCGTCGCCCCGTGGGCCTCCATCGTCATAGGCTTCATCGCGGGCGTCATCATGTACGCGACGCTGGTCTTCGTGGACAAGATCGGGGTGGACGACCCCCTCGGCGCCATCGCCGCGCACGGCATGGGCGGCGTCTGGGGTACGCTCTCCTGCGGCCTCTTCACGACCCCGGCCCTTGCCGCGGTCGGCCAGCCCGGCCTGTTCTACGGCGGCGGCTTCTACCAGCTCGGCATCCAGGCCCTCGGCATCGTGGCCTGCGGCGGCTTCGTCTTCCTCGCCTCGCTGGCGGTCTTCGCCGTCCTCAAGGCGACCATCGGCATCCGGGTCAAGCCCGACCAGGAGCTCGACGGCCTCGACATCCACGAGCACGGCGTCTTCGGATACCCCGACCTCGTCGCCACCGACTACCAGAACGGGAACGGCAACCGTCCGATTCCCACGCCGACGGAGCGTACCGCCGAAGGCACGACCTCCTAGAAAAGGGTACTATCGCGCCGGCCGGAGGTAATCCCGGCCGGCGTTTTTCTTGACGCGGGATCTCGAAGCCACGACTTCGGGATCTCGTTGTATGCTGTGCCGGGCATTCATTGGATTTCGAGATCACGGAGGGCAGGTTTGGAAGGACCCATCACACAAGCCACGGGCCACAACAACACGATCGTCGTCGTCTACGAGGACCGGGTCGAGTTGCGGAGCGGCTGGCAGGGCCAGAACGTGGAGAGCGTCAAGCTCAGGGACGTCTCCGTAGTCGGCATCCGGGGCTTCGTCAACGTCACCCTGACCATAGAGAACAACACCGGCAGGGTCTACCGGCTGGACCGCATGGCCCTCCCCGACGCCCGACGGGTAAAGAAAGCCGTCGAGCAGCAGAAACGCCGGGCTGGCCTGTACGAGTGAGGAGTCAAATTCAATCAGGCTAGAAACTGCGGCGAAGCCACCGCTTTGCGAAGGTAGAGATCGATACCGCAACCAAAAGTTCGCACACGAGCGCCAACTCCACGCCAGCAAGAACACCGAGATACTCGTTCAGACTCGGTATGTCCGTTTCCGGCGGTCCACAATACATCAGGCACAATTCTTCCGTGGACGTAAAGAGGGCCGCTATGGGCACGATCCAGAGTAAGGTGAATAGTATCAGCAATACAGCCTCAAGGATCACAAGCATCGGCACCCCGATGACTCGAACCGCGCCATCGAACATGCCGAGCACGATGGCGGGAAGTAGAAAGAGATAAGCCATTATGATAACGATACCTTCGGGAGCATCGTCGTAGGCTGGCGTCGGGTCTATACCGTTGCTGGATATTCGGTAGGTCCAGAATCCCGCCGCAATGAACTGGGCGAGCACGTAGGCAATAGTCGGTAGAGGTCGCAGAAACCTCTCCGCCCGGCGTTCCTCGGTTCGTTCATCACTCATAATTCCCGCTTCCGAGGAAGCATGCCCTTTTGTCCTGCAAAGCCCTCTCCTTTTCTGTTTACTTACATCGTAAGTATGACGCTTATGCTGTAAGCTGTCAATAGTTCGGCGGATGGAGGTTTTGTATGGCGGTTACGGGGCGGCGGCCTTTGAGCCGGCGGCGGATATTGGAGACGGCTGTGCGGTTCGTGGATCGGGAGGGGTTGGAGGCGCTCTCGATGCGGAAGCTCGGAGGCGAGTTGGGGGTGGAGGCGATGTCGCTCTACAACCACGTTCCGAACAAGGGCGCTTTGCTGGATGGAATGGTGGAGGTCTTGCTGGGGGAGCTAGAGGTTCCGCCCGAGAGTGATAGCTGGGAGGATCGTATACGGGAGGTGTACCGGCGTTTCCGGCGGCTGGCGCACGAGCACCCGGACATCTTCTCGCTGCTCATCACGCGCCCGCCCGAGGCTATGTATGGGGTCTGGCTCGCGGAGGAGTTCCTCAAGACGCTGCGGGAGGCGGGCTTCGTGCCCCGGATGGCGCTGCACGCTTTCCGGACGCTCAACAGCTACACGGTCGGCTACGCGATGGCGGAGATCCGGGACTTCGCCCTGGAGCCCGGCGGTACCCGGATGGGCGCTTTACAGCTCTCGGAGGACGAGTTCCCGCGCATCTCAGAGCTAAGGCCGCACCTGGAAGGTGTGGACCGCGACGCCGAGTTCGAGTTCGGGCTAGACTTGATCTTCGCCGGCCTGCGGGCCCGGGCGTGAGGACCTTCGCAAACCGTCACCTTTCGTCATCACCTCGCTGACCTTCGTGGTCGCGTTCGGGCTCGCGCCCATGAGCGAGGCATTCCCGTCGGTTCCGGTCCCGGGTCTTTCGGCGCGGCGGCGTTCGTCGCCCTGACCTCGGTTCTCAGCGAAGGGTTGCTCTTTCGGAGCGTCCTGCTGCGGGCACTGGCGCCTGTGGGCGCGCTGTACATGGGCCGGGACCTGATCGATGGCCCGTGGACGGAGACGATCCACGCGACCGTCCTGACGGTCTGCGGCGGCTTGACCTACGGCGCTCTGCGCTGGCGCACGGCCTCTCTATGGTCCGTGTTGCTGGTCCACTTCGTTCTCGCGTTCGTCCTGGACACCACAACCGTCGGCGGGACGGTCTTTCCCGTCCTGATCCTGTGCGTCACCCTGGGCTTCGTCCTCTAGTGCATCCTCAGAGAGGGTTGTGTGTGATGAGCTATAGTGGTTGGCATGAAACCTCCAATATTTGTACGTGCGCTTTCGGAAAACGAGCGCGAGAGCCTCCAAGCGGGGCTCTCGCGCTC
>Ga0183260_10001920_pt1 | contig 17317 bp, 15 predicted proteins | sample AntDrymUQ4972206_2_FD_129768 | JGI IMG/M metagenome (GOLD analysis project Ga0183260, IMG submission 129768) | Polar desert sand microbial communities from Dry Valleys, Antarctica - metaG UQ497 (22.06) (version 2) (version 2) | ecosystem: Environmental > Terrestrial > Soil > Desert | place...
CAAGCGAGCCGAGGTAGACCCAGAACAGGGTGCCCGGCAACATCCCCAGGAACGAGGCCAGCACGTAGGTGCCGAGCCGGATGCTCGACAGGCTGAGCCCGTAGTTCAGCGCGTTGAACGGAACGATCGGCGACAGCCGCAGGAGCAGCACAATCGTGAACGCCTTGCGCCTGACGGCGGCGCCAATGGCGCGGACGCGGGGGGACTCGTCGGCCCGTGCCGCGGCCCAGCCGCGGAGCAGCGTGCGGCCAAGCAGGAATGCGCAGGTCGCACCAGAGACACTCGCCGGCGACGCAATGGCGATTCCCCCCGCTGGTCCATACACGAAGCCAGCGGCAAACGTCAGAAACGATCCCGGCAGGAAGAGCACGGTGCTGACCACGTAGGCGGCAAAGAAGAGGCCGACCCCCCATGGGCCCGTGTTCCGCGCGCGCTCGGCAAGCGTGGTGGTCCAGTCGGCGAGCGGCAGGAAGTAGCCCGCGGCCGCAATCCCCAGCAGGAGCAGGGGGACACCGGCCAGTCGCCACCTGTTCATCGGACACCGGATCCGGGAGAGACTCTCAGCAGCAGGAGCCCTCCGTCCCGCAGCACCCCTCGTCAGTGCGGAAATCGCCCCGCGTTACAGAGGACGGTGCATCGAGGGTGAGTGGCGCGGGCTTCGCCACCTCAGGCGTGCCAGCCATGCCCCGGCCCCGAGCGCTGCCGCCGCCAGTGACATGCCCGTCGCGATCGGGTGCATACGGAGCCGCATCTGAAGATCCGGGCCGTGTTCACGGCCCGTGTAGATGCCGCGAGCCCCGGGATCCCCGGGCAGCGTTTCGAACAGGATGTCGCCGGTCTGCCGGTTGGGTTCGTCGACGAATTGCGCCGCCCAGGCAGCGCGGGCCAGATACCGGTCCAGCAATCCGGGGATGAGCTTCTGACCCCAGACCGCCTGCAGTGTGGGGAATCCCACGAGCATCTGCCGCGGGGCGTGATCCGCTGCCCAGAGGATGGCGAGGGCGATGGAGTCGGGGCTGAAGATCGGGGGGACCGGCTGCTGCTTCTTCGGCATCTTGTTTCGCTGCCGTTCAGATTGCGGGGTATTCGCCGCCGGCAGATGGACCTGAGTGACGCGCACGCCGCTGCCCTCGTGGATGAGCTCAGTGCGCAGCGAATCGGTGAACCCGCGAATCGCCGCCTTCGCCCCGCAATACGCACTCTGGAGCGGAATCGACCGGAACGCCAGCGCCGAACCAACCTGCACGATCGTGCCGCGGTTCCGCGGGCGCATGTGCTTCAGCGCTGCCAGGGTGCCGTGAACGTATCCAAGGTAGGTGACGTCCGTGACGCGCTTGTACTCCTCAGCCGTGATGTCCTTCACAGGGGCAAATACGGTTGCCATCGCCACATTGACCCAGGTGTCGATCCGCCCCCAGTGCTCCGCGACCGCCGCGGCGGCTCGCTCCACGGCGGCGGCGTCGGCCACGTCCGCGGGACAGACGAGCGCGTCCCCTCCCGCCTGGCGGATTTCCCGTGCGCAGTTCTCGAGTGCCTCGAGATTGCGCGCAATCACTGCGACCCGTGCGCCTCGGGCTCCGTAGGCGCGCGCAACTGCGCGCCCGATCCCGCTCGACGCGCCCGTGACCACTACGACATGCTCGCCGACCACGGATCCACCTTTCTCATGTCTCATGCCTTAGTCCGCGTGAGGCTATGCAACCGCTCAGCCACGACCGCGGGTGCGGCCCCGGCACCCCTGCGCGAGACGCTATCGACACGGGACTCAGCAGGCCCGGTCACGTCGGGCATCCGCGTTGCACGCCGGCGTGCATGACCAGTGAGCCCTTTCTCACCACCCCCGACCCGGCACAGCTCAGCGAGCAGATCCGCTCGGCCTCCGACGACTTCACCGCACGGCGGCGCCGGGTCGTCTGCCTCTCCCTCACCTCGGCAGCCTGCATGGGGGTGATTGCGCTGTACCAGATCGGCGCCACGCGGCATATCCCTGAACCGCCACTTCCAGGTCTCGATGCAGACGCGGTCGACGCTTCTGGCGAGGCGTACGCCAGGCTGCTGGTCGGCGATGCCTTTCTGGGATTTGTGAGTTACGGCCTGACGATGCTGCTGGCAGGGATGGGGGGACCGGGTCGACACCTCTCACATCCCTGGATCCCGCTGGCGCTTGCGGTCAAGGGGGGCGCCGACGCGCTTCAGGCGGCAAAGCTCACCGTTGACCAGTGGACGAAGCATCGGGCGTTCTGCTCATGGTGCCTCGCTGCCGCGACTGCCACCTTCGTGGCCTTCCCGGCGATGCTGCCCGAAGCCGCCGCGGCGCTCCGTCGCGTCACCGGATCCGGCGACCCCTCCGGGCGATGACGGATAAACCAATCGCCGAGTATGCCGTCATCGGGGATTGCCACGGGGCAGCGCTCGTCGCCCGTGATGGCAGCATCGACTGGGCCTGCCTCCAACGGTTCGACGCCGACCCGCTGTTCTGCCGCCTCCTGAACGGCGCCGCCGGGGGGATGCTGGAAACCCGGCCGGTCTCCGACTTCGAGAGCACGCGGCGCTATCTTGGCGAGAGCAACGTCCTCCAGACGACCTTCAGCACCGCCTCCGGCCGGATCCGACTCACCGACTTCCTGCCCGTTGGCCGCCGGCCGGGCTCAGGCGTGCACGATTACACCAGGCTCACGGCCCCCGGCTGGATCGTGCGCATCGTCCAGGGGATCGAGGGGGAAGTCGAAGTCCGGGCGCGGTACGCCCCGACCGCCGATTTCGGCCGTCGCGCGTGCACGTTGACAGCGTTCGACGGCGGAATCGCCGTGGACCGGGGAGGAGCGCTGCTGAGCGAGATCGGGTGGCGGATAGGCGCGGACGGAGGTACGGCTGCCTTCGCGGTCCGTGCGGGGGACGTCGTTCATATCGTGGTGACGGCGGACAATCGCGTGACGGCAGTCCCCTCCCGCCGCGACATCAAACGCCTGTTCAACGTGACGGGCGCATTCTGGACGGAGTGGATGGCGTACAACCGGTATGACGGACCGGCCCATACCATCGTCAGACGGAGCGCGCTCGTGCTCAAGCTCCTCACGTATGCGCCGTCAGGAGCGATCGCCGCGGCCGTGACCTCGTCGCTTCCAGAGGTGCCGGGTGGCGAGTCCAACTTCGACTATCGCTACTGCTGGATTCGCGACGGCGCCTTCCTGCTCTATGCGCTGTCGGTGCTCGGCTACAGCGGCGAAGCGGACGGTTTCAGGAAGTTTCTGGTACGCGCCTGCCGGGCGTCGAACTACGACCTGCAGATCATGTACGGGCTCGATGCCGAAACAGAGCTCGAAGAGAGAGAGCTGGACGGAGTACGCGGCTATCTCGACAGCCGTCCCGTCCGCCGTGGGAATGGCGCCTATGGCCAGCACCAGCTGGACGTCTTCGGCGAGGCTCTCGAATGGGCGCTCCAGTATCACATTCTGGTCCGCCCGCTGGACGCGGAGATGCGGGGACTGGTGCGAGCGGTGGCGCATCATGTCGCCACAGTCTGGCGCCAGCCCGATCACGGCATCTGGGAGCTCCGGGGAAACAAGCGTCACTATACCGTCGGGAGGGTCATGGCGTGGGTGGCCCTCGACAGGGCGATTCGGATCCTCGGCGCCGATGAGGCCCTGGCCCGCCAACGGGATGTCATCCGCGACACCATCTTGAGGGAGAGTGTTTCTCGCGACGGCGTGCTGATGGTGGCCCCCGACGAGGACGCGGTCGACGCGTCGCTGCTGCTGGTGGGCCTCTTTGGATTCCCGTGCCCGGATGGGGTGTTCGCGCGAACCGTGGACGCCATCCAGCGGGAGCTTGGCGCAGGCGAGTACATCAGGCGCTTTGCGCCGGCGCCAGGGGAGCCCCCGCAGGGGGCGTTCCTCGCGTGCAGCTTCTGGATGGTGTCGGCCCTGCTCCTGGTGGACCGCCACGCTGAGGCCGAGGCGCTGTTCGACCGGCTGGTCTCACGAGCCAGCGAGCTCGGACTCTATGCAGAAGAGATCGATCCGGCATCGCATCTGTTCCTCGGAAACACCCCGCAGGCACTCACGCACCTGGCTCTCATCGAGGCTGCCGTCAACTTGCAGCTGTACGCGGAGGGAGGCGGTGCGCGTCTGGCCGGCGGACCGGCGGACCGTGCACGACGGGTGGTGGGGGCCACGGGCGGGCTCCGCGCTTTGTGGGAGGCGTTCGTCAGATCCGGCCATGTCGGCCGGATACGGTCCTCGGCCGCGTCGATGATGCCGGGCTGGTGCCCGTCCATGCCGGTGGACGGCCCGGCGTGATGCGGCGGTATTGAGCACCGGAGATCGAGGCCATTCCTGGATCGTGCAACCATAGGCGATGAGCCTCTCGAGACTGGCGCGCGCGACGTTCTTCACTGCCATCGCTGGAGCGGTGCTGCTGCTGGAGCGCACCCGCCGGGCACGCAGGCCGGTCGAGCGGCCGTCGGTCCATGACGCCAGGAATCTGGTGTTTGCCGGGCTCGCGGCCGCGACCGTCCACCTCCTCGAAGCACCAATCGTCGTGCCCCTGGCCCGCACGGTCGCCCGCCGTCGCTGGGGTCTGGTGCACATGGTGAAAGCCCCTGACCCGGTGCGCGGGCTGATTGCCGTGCTGCTGCTCGACTACACCCTCTACATCTGGCACATCATCGTCCATCGAGTGCCGTGGCTGTGGCGGTTCCACCTCGTTCACCACGTGGATCTGGACCTGAACGCGAGCACCGGCCTCCGCTTCCACGCCGGGGAGCTGGCGGCCTCCATTCCGTGGCGGGCGGCGCAGGTCGTCGCCATCGGAGCCACACCATCGGCTCTCGGCGTGTGGCAGACGCTGACTATCGCCTCGGTGCTCTTTCACCACTCCAACACCAGGCTGAGCGGCCGGTCGGAGCGCGTGTTGTCCTGGGTCGTGGCCACACCCGGAATGCACGCCATACATCATTCGACGAATCCGGCACAGCTGCAATCGAACTTCTCGAGCGGCCTGGCCATCTGGGACCGCATCCACGGCACCGTGCGACTCGATGCAGATCCCGCCGACGTCCGGGTCGGTGTGATCGGATACCTGGATCCAGAGGATGCAGCGCTCGGGCGCAGCCTGGCGCTACCGTTCTCCACCCGTTCCCTTCCCCCCGTCCCGCATGCCTGAGGAACGGCTGGTCAGCATCGTCATTCCGGTCTGGAGGGATGAAGAGGCCCTGGCACGCTCACTTCACCACCTGCGGGCTGCACCGGAAGGGGACATCATCGTTGCCTGTGCGCTCGGCGAGGAGCCCCGCTACGAGCGGCTGCGTCACGCATATCCGCCAGTGCGGTGGGTGGCGGCACCCTGTTTCACGACACGCTGGACGTGGTGACGTCGGTCCCGGGTGTGGAGCACATCATCGCCTGCGAGCCCGCGGCAGGATGTGCGGATGCGGACGTTGTCGGGGCGGGGGTCGATGTGATCCCCCAGCGCGGGAACGACCTCGGAGAGCGCATGGCGCACGTCTTCGAGGATGTGTTCCGGCTCGGGATGGAATCGGTTGTCCTCGTTGGTTCCGACCTGCCCAGATCTCCCGGCACAGCACATTCGCGAAGCGCTTGCTCTGCTCCGTGGACACCTCGATCGCATCGTCATCGGCCCGGCGACAGACGGCGGCTATTACCTCATTGGCATGAACAGGCTCCACGCCGCGATTTTCCGCGGGGTTGAATGGAGCACGGAACGCGTTTTGGAGGGGACGCCGCACGCCGCGAACGCATTGAACCTGCAGGTGGTGTCCGTCGGCGACTGGGCCGACGTGGACGAGGCCTCCGACCTCGCGCGTCTCATGGAGCGCCCGGCAGATCTCAGCGCCACGCGCACTCGCGCATGGGTCAGGGAACATTCGCTACGAATCAGGCAATTCCTGGCAGTTCTGGCATTTTGCAATCTTGGCACTTTGGTACTTCTTTGATTCTTGGCAATCTTGGCACTCTTGGCACTTTTGGCAATTGATCTGAGCGTGTCAGCGTATTGAGGCTCCCACGCTGATGGCCATGAACCGGCTGCGCGGGTAGCCGATGGACGTGCCGGCGGATTCCTGGGCGTCGATGGTGTAGAACCGCACGTCGAACGTGAACGCCAGGCGGGGGCTGGTGAACCAGCGTGCGCCGCCGCCGTAGTTGATCATCCGCACCCGGCCGGGGCTGCCGTCGGTGGATGTCGCGCTGACCACTGGTGTCACGACAACGCCAGGGCCGCCCGCGACGGGGCCGCTACCGGCCGGGGGCGTCACGCCTCCCTCGCGCTCCGCTGTGAGGCGTGCGCGGCCCATTCCGCCGCTGATGTAGCTCCATCCTTCGTTGTGGCCGAAGTTCAGCGAGATCTGTGGCGAGAATCCCGACATCCTGGTGGTGACGACGGGGCCGGCGGGGGGGGCGGCCGTGTCACTCTCCGAAGGACCGCGCGCGTCGCGCGCCAGGATCAGCTCGCCGCCGATCCCGAACGTCACGCGTCCGCGGCGAAGCGGGTACCAGTGCGCGCCGGCGGCAAGGCCGAGCCCGCGCGTGGGGAGGTCCTCCGCATTCACGTCCGGTCCGAGCTGGCCGGCCAGCACCGCGTCACCTTTGAAGCGCGCGAGCGTGCCGCGTGCATCGATGACGTAGGGGCCGATCGGTTCGGCCGGCTGGGCCGAAACCTCCGCTGCCCCCGAGACGAGCAGCACAATCCAGAGCAGTCTGACGTTCTTCATGATTCACCAGAGGACGCACGCCTGTCGGTCGAGAGTATCTGCCTGGCGATGTGCAGCCCTTCCTCCACCGAGGTGACCGCGCCATCGAGCTGGCGTTCGTAAACCTGCCGCAGCACCACCCCCATCCCGGGGCCGGGCTCCACGCCCAGGGGGAGCAGGTGCCGCCCTTTGAGGATTGGGGCGGGGGCCCCGTGCTGCACGCCCAGCTCGCGCGCGCGCTGCAGGAACCACCCGATGCCGCTGCAGTCGAAGCTGCCCGTCCGCCCGCGGCAGTCCGATTCCGCCACCCGCGCGAGCAGCTCGAGATCCACCTTCTGGGCGAGCCGCCGGAACGCGCCGTCGCCTACCGGGTCGGCGGACTTGAAGAACGCCAGCGGCTTCAAGTGGTGCGCCACGATCCCGGCGACCTGCGCGCGGACGTCGAAGCCGCCGATCGTCTGGATGTTCAGCCGGTCGAGGAGCGAGTGTGCCGGCTCCACACCTGCCGCTTCGTGCTCCATCGAGCGGATGCGGCCGTCGATCACCGCCGTTGTGCCAGGCTTCCCCAGGTCGTGGCACACCGCGCCAAGCATGACGGTGACGCGCTGCGGGTGGTGCAGGTCGTCGATGCGCGTGCGCGCCTCGTCCACGACCATCAGCGTGTGTACCCAGACGTCTCCCTCCGGATGCCATTCGGGTTCCTGCGGGCATCCGACGAGCGCCATCAGCTCGGGGAAGAGCCGCGCCACGATTCCCAGCTCCAGCGCGAGCTGAAGCCCCACCGACGGGCATGGCGCCTGCAGCAGAAGCTTTTCGATCTCTCCCCAGACCCGCTCCGGCGGCAGGTCGTCGAGTGCGATCCGCCGGCACAGTTCGCCCGTTGCCGGATCCAGATCGAGCGCGAAGCGCGCGGCGAACTGTACCGCGCGGAGCACGCGCAGGCTGTCGTCGCCGAACGTCAGGGGATCGACGGCGCGGAGAATCCGGCGCTCCAGGTCGGCCCGGCCCCCGTGCGGATCCAGGTACTCGCCGGTGAGCGGATCGTAGGAGACCGCGTTGATCGTGAAGTCGCGGCGCCTGGCGGCATCCTCGACGCTCATGGACGGGTCCCCTTCGACGGTGAACCCGCGGTGCCCGCGGGCGGTCTTCGAGTCGCGGCGCGGAAGCGCTACGTCGATGCCGCAGACCTTGTAGACGGTGAAGCTCTCACCCACGACGTTCACATCGCCGATACCTTCGAGCAGGGAGCGAAGCGTGCCGGCCCGCACGCCGAAGGCTTCCATGTCCACGTCCTTCGACGGCCTGCCGAGAAGGCGGTCGCGCACCCAGCCGCCGACGACGAGGGCACGTCCGCCGTGCGCCCGGACGGCCCCGGCGATCTCGCGCGCGGGGTACGGCAGGTCGGCCGTCATCCCTCTCGACGCCGGCCGTAACGCCGCACGAGCCGATCCGTGAACCGCGGCGCCACGGCCGACAGGATGGTCAGGCCTCGCGACGCCCGGTGCGGGTAGACCTCGGGCGCCGGACGGCGGATGCACTCCACCACCGCGCGCGCCACGGTGTCGGCCGTCTGCTTCGGGCCGAGGCCGCGCACGCTGTGCCCGTAGTCGCGCGTCATCGCGTCCCGGAACTCTGTTTCCGTCGATACCGGAAGCACGACGCTCACGTGGATGGGAGTGCCGGCGAACTCGGTCCGCAGGCTCTCGGCAAATCCCACCTGCGCGGCCTTCGTCGCGCTGTACCCGCTCATCTGCGCGATCCCGCGGCGGCCGACGATCGAGGAGATCAGGATCAGGTGTCCGCGCCCCTGCCGCCGGAAGATCGGGAGCGCGGCGCGCGCGGCAAGATAGGTCCCGAAGAAGTTCACGTCCATCATCCGGCGCATCACGTCGGGCGGCGTGTCCTCGACGGTGCCGTAGTAGCCGAACCCGGCGTTGCACACCATGATGTCGAGCCGGCCGAAGACTTCCTGCGCACGCGACACAAGGCGCCCCACGTCGTCTTCCGAGGTGACGTCCATCACGACCGGCTCGGCCGAGCCGCCCGCCCGGCGGATCGCCTCCGCCGATTCCTCTAGGCGGTCTGCGCGGCGCGCGCCGAGCACCACCGGGGCGCCAGCCGCCGCCAGATGCCGCGCGATGGCGAGCCCGATGCCGGATGACGCGCCGGTGATCGCGGCGACCTGCCCCCTTGGATCCATCAGGGGATAATACAGGGGCGCACATGCTTCGCGACCCCTGCATCTCGCTCCTGCGCGAGCTGATCGCGATTGACTCGGTGAACCCGTCGCTTGTTCCGGGCGCGACCGGGGAAGGCCCGATAGCCGCCGCGCTCGCGGCACACCTCCGTCGGCTCGGCCTCGATGTGGAGGTACAGGACGTCCGCCCCGGCCGCCCGAACGTCGTCGGCACGCTCACCGGTCGGAGCGCGGGGCCTTTCCTGATGTTCTGCGGTCATCTCGATACGGTTGGCGTCGAGGGGATGGCGGCCCCGTTCGATCCGGTCGAGCGGAACGGCCGGATCCACGGGCGCGGCTCGCAGGACATGAAGGGAGGCGTTGCGGCAATGGTGGACGCCGCGCGCGTGCTCGCGAGCGGGGGCGTGGACCGCGGACGCCTGATCGTTGCCGCGGTGATGGACGAGGAGTACGAGAGCCTCGGGGCCGACGCCCTCGTCACGCGGTGGCAGGCTGACGCCGCGGTCGTGACGGAGCCGACGGACCTGCAGATCGGCATCGCGCACAAGGGCTTCGCCTGGCTCGACGTGGTGACGCACGGCCGCGCGGCACACGGCAGCCGCCCGCAGGATGGACGCGATGCGATCCTGCGCATGGGGCGCGTGCTCCAGCGGCTCGAGGCGCTCGACAGCGAGCTGCAGGCGCGACCCCCGCATCCGCTCCTGGGCGCGCCCTCGCTGCACGCCTCGATCATCCGCGGCGGCACGGAGATAAGCAGTTACCCGGCACGCTGCGAGCTGCAGGTCGAACGCCGAACGGTTCCCGGCGAGCCGGCCGGCGGTGTGGAGGAGGAAGGGCGGACGCTTGTCGAGCGGCTCGCGCGGGAGGATCCGGAGTTCCAGGCGGAGGTGCGCCTCAGGTTTGCACGGCCGGCCCATGAGCTCGCAAGCGATCATGCGCTGCCCGCCGCCCTTCGTGCCGTCCTGCGCGACATGGGCGTCGGGAGCGGCCCTGTGGGGATGAGCTTCTGGACCGACGCCGCGGTGCTGGGCATGGCCGGCATCCCGTCGGTGCTCTTTGGCCCGGGAGGCGCGGGCCTGCACTCACCGGACGAGTACGTGACGACGGCCGACGTGCTGACCTGCAGGGACGCACTCGTGCGGCTCGCATCGCGCTACCTGCGGTCGTAGCCACTCCGCCCTCGGGCGGCGCAGCGGGGCCGGGGCGCTATGCGCTCTTCCGCAGCGTGAGGTTCGGCGTCCTGGGCAGCCTGTGGCGGCGGGGGTCCCCCTCGAACCGGGGGCGCGGCCCCCGGTCGGCCACCTCCCAGCCGGGCGTGTCGTGCCCGCAGGAGATGCAGCGCATCATCACGCGCTTCCCCTCGAAGTGCCGAACCGTATCGTGGCCGCCCAGCCTGCACAGCGCCTGGCGCACACGCCTTGCGGCCCAGGCCAGAACATTCCCGGTATGCGCGGCGACAGGGGCGTCGTCCGCAGTCAGCGCCCGGGGATAGTTGGTCACCATGAGTGAATCTCCGTCTCCTCTACTCGTATTTCGACGCGGGGTGTCCCGCTGCCGTCTCCGGGCGGGCCGGTTACGTCGATATCAAGGCACATGCCACTGATGGGCTTCACGCCGTAACCCGCGGCGCCATCAGAGTTTCCGCTTCATCAGGCCTGCGCTTCACAGAGGCGTCCGAGTGCCCTCGGGAACCGGGAGTTGCCCATGAAGGGAAACTCCGGACACACCTCGGCTGTAAGCCAGACGCTGACACGCTGAGAATCCGGATGCTCTGGGCGAGAGGCGGGTCAGTGGGGACGCGCGGAAGGGCGGGAGCTTCTGAGGAGGTGGTCGAGCGTGCGGGCGTAGTAGCGGAGCACCGTGCGTTCGCGGACGCGGAACCTGCCGCCGCGCTCCACGTGGATGATGTTGCGGGCTTCGAGCGGGTCGGCGGCCTGATCCACCGCGTCGCGCCCGGAGGTCACGGCAAGGTTGCCCCCTGCGGCGGCCACCGCGTCGATGACCCCCTGAGCACGTGACTCGAGCTCGCGCCGGGCAATCGCCGGGCGCATGGCGGCGGCCACGATGGCGGTGGGCAGCACCTTGTACAACTTGCCGACCGTATCGCGCGTGAGGTGCGCCAGCGCCATGACGTCACGGCGCGCGTGCGGATCGTATCCGGCGAGCGATATCGGCTCGCCGAAGGTGACGATGGCGCGCGACTGGTAGCCGACGGCATAGCGGACCATCTCCGCGACCTCGCGTGCGAAGGGGCGGGAGCGGCGCTTGGCGGCCTGGTGCGCCAGGATCCGGTCCTCGAGCACCAGGTCGTACGCGACGGCCATCGGCACGATCACGGCCCCGGTGCCTTCCGCCTGCAGCGTGGCGTGCAGCAGCCCGGTCTTCGGCGCCTTGATCTCTCCGGAGTAGCTGCGCCCCCCCTCGAAATAGAACAGGAGGTCGTGGCGCCCGAGCAGCTCCGCGACGTAAGCCTTGAGCGTGATCAGGTACGCAGGGTCCTTCGTGTTGCGCCTGATGGGAATCGCGCCGGTGACGTGCCGGTGGAGCAGGCCGAGCGGACCGCCAAAGAGGTTGATGCCGGCGGCAATGACCGGCGGGCGCACGCCCGTGTCGTCGAGTACGAGCGGCTCGACGAGGTAGTCGAGATGGCTCTTGTGATTCGAGATGTAGATCACACGCCCGCGTCGTGTGGCCTCCTGCGCAATCCTGACGTTCTCGTGCAGCCGTTCGACTTTCCGGAGGATGGGATACAGCGGGTGCTTCAGCGCCCGGTAGATCGGGTAACGCTGTGTGGTGCGGAGCTCGTCGAGATACGCCTGCACGCGCTCGCGTGCGTCGAGCACGGAACTGCCGTGCCCCGCGCGCAGGTACCGCGCCACTTCCTCCCGGGCGAGTACTGCCTGGGTGATTTCGTCGAGGAGCACGGAGGGGAATATACCACGCGAGCGGGCCGTGAACAGGCCAGTAAATAGGCCCGTCCGGGGGCCCGACCCTGCGGCATTTCCCCCGGTCAGCCGCTCCCCTCGACCGCCCGACAGACCGCGTCGGTGAATTCCGTCGTGCTGGCCGTGCCCCCGAGATCGCGCGTGCGGATTGTTCCCGCCACGAGCACCTCGTCGAGGGCGGCGCGGATGCGGGCCGCCGCCTCGCGTTCGCCAAGGTGATCGAGCATCATGAGCGCCGAGAGCAGCAGCGCCGTCGGGTTTGCGAGGTTCTTGCTGGCGATGTCGGGGGCGCTGCCGTGCACCGCCTCGAACACCGCGCAGTCGCCCCCCAGGTTTGCGCCCGGCACCACCCCGAGGCCCCCCACGAGCCCCGCGCACAGATCAGAGACGATGTCGCCGTACAGGTTGGGGAGGAGGAGCACGTCGAAGGTCTCCGGCGCCATGACGAGCTGCATGCACAGCGCGTCGACGATCCGCTCGTCGTAGCTCACGTCGGTGTGCTCGCGCGACACCTTTCGCGCGCTCTCGAGGAACAGCCCGTCCCCGAGCTTCATGATGTTGGCCTTGTGGATGGCGGTGACGCGCGCCCGCCCGTGAGCCTTCGCATACGCGAACGCGAACTCCGCAATCCGCGTCGAGGCGCGTTCCGTGATGATCTTCAGGCTCTCGACGACCCCCGGCACGACCTCGTGCTCGAGCCCCGAGTAGAGATCCTCGGTGTTCTCGCGCACGATGATGAGATCCACCCCCGTGAAGCGGCTCTCGACCCCGGCCAGGTTCCGCACGGGGCGCAGGTTGGCATAGAGCTCCAGCGCCTTCCGCAGCCCGACGTTGACGCTCGTGATCCCCTCGGCAATCGGCGTGGTCAGCGGCCCCTTCAGCGCAACCTTGTTCCGCCGGATCGAATCGAGCAGCTCCACAGGCAGCGACCGCTTGTAGCGTTCGAAGGCGATGAGGCCCGCCTCGTAGCGCTCCCACTCGATGTCGAGACCGGCCGCCTTGAAAATCCGCAGCACCGCCGCCGTCACTTCGGGGCCGATGCCGTCGCCGGGGATGAGGGTGATGGTGTGCATTTATGGAAAGGGAGAAGGGAAAAGGGGAAAGGGAGAAGGGAAAAGCTTCAGAGCCGCTCCGCCAGCAGTTCCGCGACCGATTCGAGCAGCCGGCGATCCGCGTCGCCGAAGGCGGCCGGACGATCGCTGTCGATGTCGATCTCTCCGAGGACCTCTCCGTCACGCATGATCGGCACCACGATCTCCGAACGGGTATCGACGCTGCACGCCAGATACCGCGGATCCGCATTCACGTCGTCCACGATGATCGTGGCCTTCTCGGCGGCGGCCGCGCCACAGATCCCGCGGCCGAGCGGGATGCGTTCGTGGGGCGAGGGTTTCCCCTCGAACGGCCCGAGCACCAGCTCGTTCCCTTCGAGCAGGTACACGCCGACCCAGGTGTAGTCGGGCATCCGGGACTTGAGGGCGGCAACGGTGGTGGACAGCGCCTGCCTGGCATCTCCCCCCTGCGCAAGCGCCGTGCGGATCTCGGTGAGGATGTCGTCGTGTGTGGGCATGGTGCGGAGTCTCAGTCCTTCAGTTCGAACAGGAGAAGGGCCAGCCCGCCGAGGACCGGCACGAGCTGCAGCGATGTCGCAAGGCCGTGGAGCCGCGCGAACTGCGCGCGCCGCGGGTCATCGCCCGGGGCGACCGGGGACGCCAGGCGCGTGCGCTGGGCCTCCTCGATTTGCGGGATCATCACCAGCCCCGTCCAGGCGGCAGAGGCCACCATCGCGGCCGTGATCCCCATGCGCAGGCCGACGCGCCGGGGCCGCGGCCCGAGCACCGCACGTGCAGCAAGGGTTGCGATGAGCACCGCGCCACAGAGATACGCGCCAGTCTGGAAGCGCCGGAGGGTTTCACCGAATACCGCCCCGGCCAGTGCGCGTCCGTCCTCGCTCCGGGCGCCGAGCACGTCGAAGGTGGCAGGTGCCGCGATCGCGCCCAGTGCCAGGAGTCCCCCGATCCAGAACACGAGGGCCAGCAGGGCGGAAAACCGCAGCGCAAGCATCCGCTCATTATAATTGACCCATCACATGGCCACCCCGCCCGGCGTCGCTTGGCTTCCCTGGACGGAGCGCACCTTTGCGCGGGCGGCGCGCGAAGGCAAGCCGGTGCTGCTCTCGATCACCGCAGCCTGGTGCGGTCACAGCGGCCTCATGGATCGCCTGAGCTACGGTGACCCGCGCGTGGCCGAGTTGATCCGCACGCTCTTCGTTCCGGTGCGCGTCGATGCCGACCGCCGCCCCGACGTGAGCGCGCGCTACGGGCTCGGCGGCTGGCCGACAACCGCGTTCCTCACGCCGGGCGGCGACATCCTTGGCGGCGGCACTTACGTCCAAACCGAGCGGCTCGTCGAGGTGCTGGGGCGCGTCTCTGCCGCCTTTGCCGCGGAGGATCACGCCCGCGCACATCCATCACAGTGCGGGCCCCCCGAGGCCGGCCCCTCATCCTCTTTCACGGACGCTGCACTGGTGGCGCAGGTGGCCGGCGGCTTCGATTCACTGCACGGCGGATTCGGCGGCGCCCCGAAGTTCCCGCACATCGCCCCTGTCAGGCTTGCCCTTGCGCTGCACGAAGAGGACGGATCACCGGAGTGGCGTGACATGGCCGTACGCTCGCTCGACGCCATGGGATGGGGGCCGCTCTACGACGAGGCGCACGGGGGCTTCTTCCGGCATGCTCTTCACGCCGACTGGTCGTCCCCCTGCGGGGAGAAGCTGCTCGAGACGAACGCCGGGCTGCTGTCGCTCTACGTCACGGCTTTCGAAGTGCTGGGGCAGGCGCGCTACGCCGAACGCGCGGAGGACGTGCTGCGCTACATCCAGACCTGGCTTGCCGACACGCTGGACGGGGGATGGGGCGCGTCACAGGGGACCCTCCCGCCGCACGATACACCCGGCGTCCCGCAGGGGAGCGCGTCGAGCGCAGTGGCAACGTCCGCAGCGCCTGTGGATACCACGCTGTACACCGACTGGAACGCCCTGATGGTGTCGGCCGCGCTGCACGCCGGGCGCACGATGAACGACCCCTCCCTCTCGGAGTTCGCAATCAGGTCGCTCGAACGCGTCGGGCTCGAGGCCTACCGCCCCGGCGGCGGCGTGGCGCATGCCGCTTCGCTGCCCCCGGGAATCGGGGTGGAGCGCGGCCACGGCGACGGCGAGATCCGCGGGCTGCTGGACGACCAGATCGCGATGGCGCTCGCTCACCTCGACGCCTTCGAGGCCACCGGCAACATCGTCTACCAGATGATGGCGGAGGAGCTGGCGCTCTACGCCGTGCGGACGATGTGGGACGAGGCCGGGGGCGGGTTCTTCGACCGTGCGCCGAACCCCGCCGGGGAGATCGGGCTCCTGCGCGAGCGCCTCAAGCCGTTCGTCTCGAACTGCACAGCCGCCCGCATGCTGGGCCGGCTCGCCCGCGTCTCCGGCACGGGGGAGTATGCGGCTTACGCGGGCCGGACGCTGCAGGCCCTGAACGGCCGCGCCGGGGCGGAAGGGCCCCTGGCGGCGGAGTATCTGCTCGCGGTCAGGGCGCTGGCGCAGGGGTGATAAACTCCCGCCTCATGGCTTCCATTTCCGTTCCCGCCCTTCGCGACGTCGCCACAAGGCTGCGCATCGATTCCGTTGCCTCCACCAGCAAAGCCGGCAGCGGCCACCCGACGACCTGCCTGTCCGCCGCGGACATCATGGCGGCGGTGTTCTTTGCCGAGATGCGGTACGACCCGAAGGATCCGCAGAACCCCGACAACGACCGCTTCGTGCTGTCGAAGGGGCATGCCGCACCAATTCTGTACGCCGCCTGGGCCGAGGCCGGGCTCTTCCCCCGGGAAGAGCTGCTGAATCTCCGCCTGTTCGAGTCGGATCTCGAGGGGCATCCCACCCCGCGGCTGCCCTTCGTGGACGTCGCGACCGGCTCTCTCGGCCAGGGTATCTGTGCGGCCGTCGGCAGCGCGCTGAACGCACGGCGCACCGGCTCCCCGTACCGCACCTACGCGCTGCTTGGCGACGGTGAGATGGCGGAAGGGTCCGTATGGGAAGCAGCCGACTCCGCCTCGTATCACAAGCTCGACAACCTCTGCGCGATCGTGGACGTGAACGCGCTCGGCCAGAGCCAGCCCACGCACCTCGGGCACGACCTCGACCGCATTGCCGCACGCTGGAACGCCTTCGGCTGGAAGGCCATCGTCGTGGACGGCCACGACATCAGCGACCTGCTCGAAGGCTTCGACATGGCCCGCGCGACGAGCGGCCGGCCGACCGTGCTCGTGGCAAAGACCCTCAAGGGGAAGGGACTCGCGGCTATCGAAGGGAAAGAGGCTTGGCACGGGAAGGCGCTCAAGGCTGGTGACGAGGCCGACAAGGGGGTTGCGGAGCTCGAAGCGGCTCTCTCCAACAAGGGGAACGCGCCGGCAATCCAGGGCCCCCGCGGCACGGGCCGCGTCGCTCCGGCGGCCGACTACAACAGCATGCCCGCCCCGGCGTACAAGCTGGGTGATCTGGTTGCGACCCGCGAGGCCTGGGGCACGGCCCTCGCCAACGTCGGCCGCGTGGACTCGCGCATCGTCGGTCTCGACGCCGACGTCAAGAACTCGACGTTCAGCGATCGCTTTCAGAAGGAGTTCCCGGAGCGCTTCTACCAGATGTTCATCGCGGAGCAGGTCATGGTCGGGGCGGCGATGGGGCTCGCAGCACGCGGCGCCATCCCCTTCGCGTCGACGTTTGCCTGCTTCCTCTCCCGTGCCGCGGACTTCATCCGCATGGCGGGGATCTCGACGCTGAACATCAAGCTCACCGGCTCGCACGCCGGCGTGTCAATCGGCGAGGACGGCCCTTCGCAGATGGCGCTCGAGGATCTCGCGCTCCTCCGCACGGTGCCGAACGCGGTGGTCCTGTACCCCTGCGACGCCGTGAGCACGGAGCGGCTCGTGGCGGAGATGGCGCAGCACCAGGGTATGGCCTACATGCGGACCTCCCGCCCGAAGACCCCGGTCACCTACGGCCCGCTCGATCGATTTCCGATTGGCGGCTCGAAGGTGCTGCGCGAGAGCGACAAGGACGAAGCCATGGTCGTTGGCGCCGGTGTCACCGTGTTCGAAGCGCTGAAAGCGTACGAGCAGCTGAAGGGGGAGGGGATCGCCATCCGGGTGGTGGACGCCTACTCGGTGCAGCCGATCGATACCGTTACGCTCACCACCGGCGCGGAAGCGGCCAAGGGTGTCGTGATCACTGTGGAGGATCACTACTCGGCTGGCGGCCTCGGCGATGCGGTGAGCGAGGCGCTGGCGCCGGCCGGCGTGACGGTGCAGCGGCTGGCGATCCGCCGGATCCCGCGCAGCGGTGAGCCCGACGAGCTCATCGAGAAGTTCGGCATCTCCGCCCGGCACATAGTGGACGCGGTCAAGAGGAGCCGC
>Ga0183260_10001921_pt1 | contig 17308 bp, 17 predicted proteins | sample AntDrymUQ4972206_2_FD_129768 | JGI IMG/M metagenome (GOLD analysis project Ga0183260, IMG submission 129768) | Polar desert sand microbial communities from Dry Valleys, Antarctica - metaG UQ497 (22.06) (version 2) (version 2) | ecosystem: Environmental > Terrestrial > Soil > Desert | place...
CCGAGATGCTGCTTCGCGCCGCGCAAGAGCGGGGCGCTTCCGGGGTCCACAACTTCCCAAGCGTCGGCCTGTACGGTCCGGAATTTCGCGCTCGTCTGGAGGGCACCGGACTCGGATACGAGCAGGAGGTCGACTTGATCGCCTCCGCTCGAAATATGGGCTTTCTGACCGCCGGCCTCATCTTTGACGAAGACACCGCGGCTGCGATGGCGAGGGCCAAGCCCGACATCTTTGTGCTTCACGCCGGGATGACCCACGATCATCCGAACACCAAGGGAGTCGATGTCAGCATCGACGAGATCGCGGCCGCTGCTGGACGCGCTCGAGCTGCGATCGGTCAATCCAGCGAGCGAGCACTGCTCTTGTTCCACGGTATCCTTAGTTCCGCATCGAGCGTTGCCGCGGTGCTGGCAAAGGCACCGGAGCTCGACGGTTATCTGGCCGCGTCGGCCATCGAGCGCATGCCCGCGCAGGCAGCTATCGAAAAGGCTACTCGCGGGCTGATCGCAATCCGTCGCGCTGTGGGTTCCACCGGCGGCAGATAGCGGCGACTGAATCCCGGATCTATCTCCGAATGCGAGACTCTCGAGACGCACCGGCGACCGCATCGCTTACGGTCGGTGGCATGCTCGCTTCCGGACCACACATTCGCGTCGACCTCGGCCCGCGTGTCGAGCTCGTGACGGCGGACCGCCATTTCCACGAGATTTCCATCGCCTTGTATCGAACGCTGGAGGAAACTCCCTCCGGAGTGGTGCATTCGTATAGCCATCGCCCCGGAACCGAGAAGCGATTGGAATGGCTTGCTCGCGCGGTGGCCACTCTGGGCGGTTTCCTTGCGGACGGGTCCACGGTCGCCATCCCATGCGGCGTGTGGCACGAACGCGGCATCCGACGAATGTTCCTTGACGCCGCCAAGCTGGATCCCATCGAAGAACCCCGTCCGTTGCCTCTCGCGACGCGTGACACGCGCCGCGGATTCGACATCTCCGTGGAGCCGTTGGGTTTCGGCCGGTACAAGGTGGGGGCAGTCGCCAAAGGAACGGCCATCAACCCCGCAACCTCGGTTGCCGCTGGCTTGGCAAAGCTCGCCGAGGCCTCGATTGACGAGGTCGACGAGACGATAGTGGGTTTTTCCTGCAAGACGGGCCACGATCAATTGGTTGCCGCGTTGCTGCCGCGAGCGATAAATATTCGAGCCACGCTACGGGAGCAGGAAATGGAGTCGAGCCGTGGTCTCCTGCTTGCGCCAAGCGCCCAGCCAGTGGTGGCGGAAACGTGAACGCGAACATGACCAGCAGACAACGGGTCCTCGCCGCCCTCAGCGGAGCGCCCGTTGACCGTCCGCCCGTCGTAAATCCCGGGTCGGTCATGACCGTGGAACTTATGGACCTCGCCGATGCGTCCTTCCCCGATGCGTGTCGCGACCCCGAGCTTGCGGCTCGATTGACTGCGACCGGCTTCACCGAGCTGGGGTTCGACTCCATCCAGCCTACGTCATCGATCATCCAGGAGTCGTCCGCTCTCGGTTGCAAAGTGCAATGGGAAGGGAAGGACAACTGGCCGACGGTGGTGATGAAGGAGCCAATCTTCCACCACGTGGATGATATCCGGGTCCCAGCGGACCTACTCGAACATCCCGATGTGACGTGCGTTCTCGAGTCCATCCGCATCCTTCGTCGCCGGTTCGGCGACGAAGTCGCCGTGTTCGGCAAGGCGCAAGGACCGTGGACTCTGGGCTACCACACCTTCGGGGTCGAGCAGTTCCTACTGATGGCGTACGACGACCCCGACGCCACGCGCGTCGCTCTCGACCGGCTCAAGGAAGTCACCGTCCTGTTCGGGATGGCACAGGTAAGGGCCGGGGCAGACGCCTTAGTGATGTCAGACCACGCGACCGGCGACCTCGTCTCTGGTGACTACTATCGCCGTTTCCTCCGGGACATCCACATAGAACTGGCTCGTCGACTACCAATTCCGATCATCCTCCACATCTGCGGCAAGACGACGGACCGGATGGGCTACATCGCCGAGACCGGAATGGCGGCGTTCCATTTCGACTCCAAGAACGAGCCGGCAGAATCGATGGGGATCGTCGATGGCCGAATCGCGCTGATGGGTAACGTGAACTGCCCCGACACGCTCTACGCCCAGGGACCGGATGCCGTGCGCGTCGAGGTTCGTCGGGCACTCGACGCGGGCGTGCAGCTGATTGCGCCCGAATGTGCGATCCCGCTACAGACGCCGATTGAAAGCCTGCGCGCCATTCCGACGGCGGTCCAAGAGTGGCAGCGCACGCAAGACGCGCGGCCTCGCCCCTCGGCCGAGCAGCGTCATGAGTGAGCTGCAGGACATCTCGAACGATGTGATCCGCGCCGAGGTGGATGAGTTCGTTGACCGCGCCGACGAACGGGAACGCCTCATCGCGATGTTCGCCGCTGCAGGGCCAGAAATGCAGGCGATCTCTGCGGCGCTGCTGGACGGCGATCATCCAACGGTGGACGCGCTCACACGCGAGGCCCTCGCTGCGGGGACGGGCGCGCTCGAGGTCATGGATGACGGTTTGATTGCGGGCATGGCCTTGGTCGGAATCAAGTTCCGAGACGGCGTCATCTTCGTCCCAGAGGTCCTCGCATGCGCGCGGGCGATGAAGGCCGGGATGGCCCACATCGAGCCCATCCTCTCGGCATCCGGGGCTAAACCCCTCGGCAAGGTCGTCATGGGAACCGTCAAGGGTGACCTCCACGACATCGGCAAGAACCTATGCATCATGATGCTGAGAGGGTCGGGCTTCGACGTCATCGATTTGGGCGTCGATACGTCTCCCGATCGCTTCATCGAGGCGGTCGAAGGGAATCAGCCTGATTTGCTCGGGATGTCCGCGCTACTGACGACCACGATGCCCAATATGGGCAAGACGATCGAGGCGTTCCTGGATGCAGGCTTGCGCGACGCGGTCAAGATCATGGTCGGCGGGGCGCCCGTTACCCAAGCATTCGCGGACGATATGGGGGCTGACGGCTATGGCAAGGACGCGATGGCCTGCGTTTCGCTGGCGAAGGAGCTGGTCTCCGACTCGGCCACGCGTGCCTAAAGATCCTCGGTGCCGCGGCGACGGCGCGGATCGCTCCGGGAGGGACAGGGTCGATCCTGCGGCGGTGCAGGCAAGCTTCGACCGGCTATCCAGCATCTTGGCGGAGATGATGACGACCGTTGCGGAAGTCTCGACGCGCCGCTGTCCGTACAAGGATCGCAGCGACCGTTGCACGGCGAAATTCGGTTGTCGGAATCAGCGCCGTTCGGCCGAGCGCGGTGGGCTACGGATCTGCGGCGGTGACGACAAGCTCGATTACCGGAGCGCTTGGGACCCCGGATGATTGCCCGCTGCACGGCGGCCGTCGCCGGGCGAACACTTTTCGATGAGGCGGACGAACTGGCGATCCAAATGCCGGCGTCCTGCCAGCGGTCGGGCCGCTGCCACGAGTGCGTCGTGGAGATAGTCGCCGGGGGCGCGGCGCTTAGTCCCCCGACGGAAGCGGAGTCGTTCTTGCGGGACCCATTCCGCCTGGCGTGCCAGGCGACGGTGGTCGGGGATGATAGGGTCGAGTTCAAGCTCCTCCGCCGGCAGTTGCGAATCCTGATTGACAGCCACGGGCGCGTAGGAGTTCCCGACGCGATCGACTCCCCGGTCCGGCGCCTGCCGACCGGGGTCCAGTACGAGGGCGTCCGGCTCGACGTGGATCGTGGGCGGGCTATCGGGCTCGCGATCGACTTGGGTACGACGACGATCGTGATCGAGTTCCTTGATCTTGAGACGGGCGAGCTCGTCGGCGTTACGGCGATCGAGAATCCTCAGGCGTTCGGCGGCAGCGACATCATGAACCGCATCTCGTACGACCACCGAGCGCCCGGCGAGTTGCGACAAGCGCTCCGGCGCGCTCTGAACCACGCGATCCGAGCGCAGTGCACGGCGATTGGCATCGACCGGCGCGTCATCTACGAGGCATTCGTGGTCGGGAACTCGACCATGCGGGACATCTTCTACGGGGTCGACGTTTCCTCCATCGGTCAGCGCCCATACAAATCGGCCATCGAGACCGAGTGGCTGCAGGGGATCCGCGAGACCACCGCTCTGCGCGAACGAGCACACGCTTTGGGCGTGTGGATGAACCCGCAAGGGCACGTCGTCAGTGCACCGCTGATAGCGAGCCATCTGGGCGCCGACGTAGCCGCGGACCTTGTCGCGCTCGACCTCGAAGAACGCACGGGCAGTTGGATGCTCATCGACATAGGCACGAACACCGAGGTTGTCGTGAGCGACGGCACACGGGTGCTCGCAGCGTCGTGCCCGGCCGGGCCCGCGTTCGAAGGAGGGCTCGTTCGCTTCGGTATGCCGGGTGCCGAGGGGGCCATCGAGCATGCACGATTGACGAACGACGGTTGGCGATTGGAAACTATAGGCGCGGTCCCGCCCGAAGGCATTTGCGGCTCGGGCCTGATTGATCTTCTCGCCGAACTCCGCCGCCATGCCCAGATGACGCCGAAAGGCGTGTTCGCTAACCGCGCTCCTGAGATCATCGTTGACGAGTCACGCGGCATCACACTGTCCCGCGAGGATGCCAGCAATCTCGCCCAGGCGAAGGCAGCAAATGCGTGCGGTCAGGCCATCTTGTTGCGCCACTTGGGCATCGCCGCACGCGAGTTGGATCATGTGTTCTTGGCCGGGGGCTTCGCGAACCACGTTGATATCGGGAATGCGATCGAGATCGGCTTCCTTGCTGATGTGCAGCCGGACAACGTCCACAAGGTCGGGAACGCCTCTGTTCGCGGGGCTCGCCGACTCCTCTTGTCGCAGCGTCGCCGAGCCGACCTGGAAGCGTACGTGAAGAAGATCGAGCATGTCGAGCTCGAGATGACAGCGGACTTCTTCGAGTTGTTCGTAGAGGCTTGTCAGTTTCGCCCGTTGGAGGCCGCTTGACCATGGCCGTACGGGATCGCTTCACCATCATCGGCGAAAACATCCACACCACCAGGGTCGTGTTGAGGAGCGGTCGCCACGTTGTCGCCGAGCATGATAACGAATGGCTCAGATTCACCGATGTCGAAGGACACGATCGACGGCTTCTGATCCCGGATTGGTACCGTGAGACCGAGGAGCACGCGGCCGGGCGGCTGAAGCATGTCGCTATCGCCATCACGACGGCGATGAGTGAGGACGCCGCCAAAGCCGATGCCCTCGCCTATCTGCTAACCCTTGTCCGGCGCCAGGAAGCTGCCGGCGCGGCGTTTCTGGACCTCAATGTCGACGAGCTGTCGCCGAGGCTCGGCGATCAGAAGGCGGCGATCGTCTGGCTGGTCGAGTCAGTGCAGGACTGGACCGACCTGCCGTTGGCGATTGACTCGTCTCACGTCGAGATCATCGGCGCAGGCCTGAACGCTTATCGGGGCACGGCTAGACCGATGCTCAATTCGGCCTCACTCGAACGGCTCTCTGCCCTAGATCTCGCCGACGCGATGGGGGCGTCCGTGGTCGTGACCGCCGGTGGCGCGACAGGGATGCCGCAGGACGTACAAGGACGCGTGGATAACGCCTCAGCGATGGTCGAGGCCGCGCTGGCCACAAGCGTCGCCATTCGCGACGTCTATATTGACCCACTTATCTTCCCGATCTCAGTCGATGGTGCATTCGGTAGCCATGCACTGGATTCCATCCGCGCGCTACGAACTCGCTTCGGACCGGACGTCAATATCACGGGTGGGATGAGCAACGTATCATTCGGGATTCCGGGACGGAGGCTCATCAACGAAGCCTTCCTGAAGATGGCCATCGACGCTGGTGCGGACAGCGGCATCATCGATCCGGTAGCGACCGACCTCGGTGTTGTTAGGGCCGTCGATCTCGACCGCGGCGCATACGCGCTGGCCCGGGACGCGATCCTTGGGGTCGACGTCAGTTGCCGCGCCTTCCTGCGAGCCTACCGCGCGGGTGAATTCGCTGAGTACGGTGTCGTGCCGCCTGCCCGCCGCGTGGCGTGATGGCGACCTACCGAATCCTTTCGTGGCGGGAAATCCCCACGGTGGTGAAGGCCCGTGATCCAGCCGGGCGGACCGTTAGCCAGGAACTGCCACAGTGGTTTGCCCAAGAGGTCGATCGGGTGGCGATGCGAGACGGGTTGCACGGTTCGGACGCGTATTTGGAGCAATGGTCGTGGTCTGACTGGATCGACGAGCCAGGCGACGCAAACCTCGTGGCGAGCTCCGTCGTGGAGCGGCTCGTGTCGGAGTGGGCCGATGGCCGTGGCAAGATCCGCCGCAAGGCGTCGATGCCCAACTCGGAGGTGTAGGACGTGCTGTTTCGCCGTCGCTCGCCGCTGACGACGTCGCAGTCGACGGCGCTCGCGCGGGTCCTGCACGCTCCGACCTTCGAGCTGGTGCCGTTGCAGAACGCGCTCGAACAGGCGGCGTTTCTGTCAGCCGGCGCGACGGTGTCGGGAACGGCGTCGCCGGCCAAGGGCATCGAGGCGACCGTCGCCCTGTGCGAACAGCTCCAGGCGCTCGGGTTCCGCCGTACCCCACCTCTCGGCCCGGATGCTTCGCGACCGCGCCCATCTCGGCGAGCTGATCGCGTGGCTGGAGGCGGCCGGCGTGGACCGGGCGTTCATCGTGGGTGGCGACGCCAAGGAGCCGGGCGACTATCCGGACGGCCTCTCGTTGCTGCGCGAGATGGCCGAGATCGGCCATCCGTTGTCCGAGATCGGGATCCCGTGCTACCCACAGGGCCGCTCGTTCATCGCCGACGGGCTGCTGCTCGAGGCGCTCCGCGCCAAGGCCGCGTTCGCGAGCTTACATGACCACGCAGCTGTGCTTCGATCCCCTGGCGATCCGGTCGTGGCTGGCCGAGCGCCGGGCCGAGGAGCTCTCGCTCCCGGTCTACGTCGGCTTGCCCGGCGTGGCGGAGCACCCAGGCTCCGACTCCGACGATCCGCTTGTCGTCCGGATGGCCCTGACGATCGAGGGCGATCACGCCACGATGGACTTCAATGGTTCGTCCGGCCAGACGCGAGGGGCGATGAACTCCGTCCGCGCGGTCACCGTATCGGCGGCGGTCGTGACGATGAAGTGCCTCTATCCGCACATCCCCATGAACCAGGGCGTCTTTCGGGCCATCGACTTTAGGATTCCCGAAGGTTCCGTCCTTTGGGCCAACTTTCCAGCGCCCGTCTCAGGCTGCGCGGCCGGCGTCTACCCAGCCGTCGGCGATTGCGTCCTCAAGGCTTTCATCCAGCTGATCCCCGATCGGTCCATGGCCGGCCCGACTGGGCTGCTGAATATCGTCATGGGAGGCACCGACACCCGACCGGGCCACGAGGGGCACGAGTTTGTCATGTACCTGTGGCTAGAAGGGGGATGGGGCGGGCGGCCGGGCCGGAAGGACAACGCTATAGCGATGACCAATTTCGCGACCACATCGACGAACCAGCCGGTCGAGTTACAGGAACGGGTCTATCCCGTTCGCTTCGATTGCTACCGCATCGAGCCCGATTCAGCAGGTGCTGGATGGCACCGCGGCGGGCCCGGCATCACGAAGCGGTGGGCCTTCCCGAGTAGCGATGTAATGCTTTCCGACCTCGGCGACGGCGAACGGTTCGGGCCATGGGGCTGGGCCGGTGGGCATGACGCTCGGCCGAACCGATTTGTCCTTGCCCCTGGGACGGACGAGGAGATGAGTGTTGGCATGTTTCGAACAAACCTCCTGGTCCGAGCAGGGCGCATGTTGGATTGCTTCCAACCAGGCGGCGGCGGGTATGGGCACCCATTCGCTCGACCTCTGGCATATGTACTCGAGGATCTCGAAGAGGGGTACGTGACGCCGGAGGGCGCTGCGAGAGACTACGGGGTCGCGGTTCGAGTCGACGCTGCAGGAGGCGTAAGCATCGATTCCGAGAGGACGGCAGTTCTTCGGTCGAACGCCCCGCCTCCCCCAAGGTGACGGTCGTGTAGATGAAGTCCCAGCAATTAGCTCCCGACGGCCCGACGCGGGTGGGAGGTCCCGTCGTTCTGATCACCGGGGCGGCAGGGCACGTTGGCGCCGGGCTGTCCCGTGCGCTGGCCTCGCGCGGAGCGCGCTTGGTGGTACACGACCGAGTCGAAGCGCCAACCAGAGCGATCGCCGACGAGGTGGACGCGAACGCTCTGCTCGGTGATATCACGGTCTTCGGGGAGGCCGCTCGCATCATCGAGGCCGTCTTGGATCTACACGGCGAAGTGGACGGGATCGTCAACGGCGCCGGGATCGAAGGTCCGATCGGGCCGATCGAGGACGCTTCGCTTGACGAGGTTCGGTGTGTGTTCGAGGTGAACGTCATTGCGATGATCGCGATGGCGCAAGCCGTGATCCCGGTCATGCGGAATCAACGGCGCGGGCGAATCGTCAACATCGCCTCAGGCGCGGGTCTAGCCGGCAGTGCGTGGATGGCGCCGTATAGCGCGTCAAAGCACGCAGTCGTTGGCCTCACGCGGTCCATCGCCCGCGAGGTGGCAGACGCGGGGATCTCTGTGAACGCCGTGTGCCCCGGCGTCGTTGACTCGCCAATGGTGGACCGGATCGCGACGCGGATAGGAGAGATCGAGGGCCGCGGACACGCGGTCTCTTTCATGTCTGGAATCCCGATCGGGCGCTACGTGCGCGTCGAGGAGGTCGCGTCGCTGGTCACATGGCTCCTGCTCGACGCACCAAGCTCCTTCTTGCAGCCGCGCCGAATCAACCGGGAGGCGCATCCATCGTCAACATCGGCTCCGTCTTGGGTCTGCTCGCGACACCGGGGGCGATCAGTTACGCGGCCTCAAAGGGTGCGCTGCACCACATGACACGCGCGCTCGCGCTCGAGTTGACTCCGAAGGGCATTCGTGTCAATGCAGTGGCCCCCGGATTCATCAGGACCGACATGTTCGACAGCTCCCATCCCGTCGAGCGGCAGAAGGCTCTCGCGGCAGCCCACCCAATCGGTCGCGTCGGCACAATGGAGGAGGTGGCCGGCGTGGTGGCGTTCCTGTGCTCCGTGGACGCTTCCTTCGTAAGCGGAGCCGTAATCCCGGTCGACGGCGGCTTGACCTCGCGACTCGCCGTGCCGAACATCTTCTGAGGGTTGCGACCGGTTGTCGGTTACGTGCCCCGTCACGAGCATCTCACGATATTTCACTCGAGCGACATTGTTGTCGACGATGACGTCGTAGCCACGATTCGCAGCGCCTCAGCAGCTGCTGAGGAGTCGGCCGGAGGTGAGCGTGTCTCACGGGGCGCGAACCCGGCCCGGTCGGGCACTGCCCGGTCAACCCGCGGAAAGATCGCACGTTTCGCACAGCAAATATCTGGCCGAGCGACTCCAGATTAGGCGCTCTCCCTCTAGCTCATTTCACCCCCTTCAATGGGCATCCGGATATTCGTGGCATCCGCGCGCTCAAACTCCAGACCGCCATGCGACCTATGGCATCTACGGGCGAAAGGGGGTCTCGCGACGACCGCGCGTGAGCTGTCCGGCGGGAGCGCTCGACTTGGGCACGGCGCCCGGGATGGGCACCTGATTCATCCGGTTTTCGGATGTGCACCTGATTTGAACGGACCTCGAATCGGCCTCGTACGAGCACGACGCACTGGCGTGTAACCTAACGGTAGGGCACCTGACTCTGGATCAGGAGACCGGCAGCTCCACGATCCGGTGCTGCAGCGCCGCGCTGACGGCCTCGAGCTTCGAGGCCACGCCGAACTTCCGACGGATCGCCTCGACGTGCCGGCGCACCGTGCCCTCGGAGATGCCCAGGTCCAGGGCGATGTCACGGGTGGCCCGGCCCAGCGCCAGCAACTTCAGCACCGTGAGCTCTCGTGACGTCAGGGGTTCCCTGAGCGGGGCTTCCCTCGGGCGGGCCCGAAGGTCGTTTGCCATCAAGCCGAGCTGTGCCGGAGCGAGGAGGGGCCGGTGCGCGAAGGCGTTGCGCACCGCTTCGACGACCACGGACAGTCGCTCGACCTTGTTCACGTAGCCATCCGCACCGGCCCTGAGCGTACCCAGCACCGTGTTGGGGCCGCCGCTCCCGGAAAGCATCACGATGCGCGTCCGCGGCCAGCGGGCCTTGATCTGGCGGCAGGCATCGGACCCGTTTCCGTCCGGCAGGTGGTAGTCGACGATTGCGACGTCCGGGCTCGAGAGCACGAGCTCGGTGAGCTCGCGCATCGAGCCGGCCGAGCCCACCACGAGCATGTCGTCCTGGCGTCCGAGGACGCTGGCGAGCGCCTCGAGCACGACGCGATGGTCATCGACGAGGAGCACTCGGATCGGACGGGCAGGGGCGGTGGGAGGAGCCGTGGGATCGGCGCTGCGACCCCCGAGAGGGTGAGGCGGCAAAGGCTGGGCACTCCGTGCCTGAACGCTCGAGATGCTCACGAGGGTCGGCTTCCGTAGTTGAGCACGCGAGGACGGCAGCCGCTACCGGCCAGATGCCGCGCTACGGGCGGCGATCAGCGCAGGAAGTACCGCCGGCTGAGCGGCACCTCGCTTAGCGCCTCGGCGGCGAGGGCCCGTCCGGACAGCGTGACCCGGCCGTCCACGGGGTCGACCTCGATCGGCGCCGTGGCGCGATTCAGGAGCAGCGAGGAGCGGTGGAGCCCGCGACAGCCGGCGATCGCGACGATCTCACGGCCCGTGTCGATGCGCCGGCGGACCGCCGCCTGGTCTGCCGACGCGGACACGAACAGGATGGAGACCGAGGGCGCCCCGTGCGCCAGACCCGCCCAGTGCGGCGCATAGCGCGTGGGCTCGGCGCCGTCGACCGTCGCGTTGCCCTCGCCGAGCGCCGACCAGGCGGCGTGACCACCCTTGAGCACCAGCTCCGGCTTCACGCCGAAGTACGCCGGCTTCCAGAGCACGATGTCCGCCATCTGGCCGGGCGCGAGCCTGCCGACGTGAGCGGCGATCCCGTGAGTGATCGCCGGCTCGATCGTGACTTTCGCGAGGTAGCGCAGGACGCGCGCGTTGTCGTCCGCGTTCTCGTCTGGCAACCCGGGATGCCCGCGCCCGCCCTCGGTCGATCTCCATGCCTTCATGGCGTGGGCCAGCTGGATCGTCCGTCGGACGGTCTCCATGATCCGGCCCATGCCCTGCGAGTCCGAGTTCACGATCGCGATCGCGCCGAGCTCGTGGAGGGGTCCCTCGGCGGCCATCGTCGCGGGATGGAGGCGCTCGCGGATCAGCGCAAGATCCTCGGCGACGCCGAAGGTGGCCCCGTGGTTGAGGACCGTCATCGGGACGCCCTCGTCGACCGCGGAGACGCCCCACGGGATGGTGGGTGTCGTGGACGAGCAGATCACATTCGCCTCGCGTACGAGGCCGATGAGGTCGGGCACGTGGCCGCCGCCCGAGCCTTCCACGTGATACGCGTGGACGGTCCGGCCAGCTATCGCCGCGATGGTGTCCTCGAGCTCCGCGCTCTCGTGCAGGCCATCGGTGTGGAGGCTGACCGAGACGTCGCGCTCGTCGGCGAAGCGCAGGGTCGCGTCGATCAGCTCGGGATACGCGCCGTAGTCCTCGTGGATCTTGAAGCCAACCGCACCCGCCTCCAGCAGGACCTCCAGCGAAGCAGGATCGGTGGCCCGCGCGTTCGCCTGGAGGCCGACGTTCACCGGCCAGCTCTCCAAGCCGCGGAGCGTGCGCTCCATGGCCGCCGGCGGCTCCTCGAAGCCGGCGGTGATCAGGGTCGTGACTCCGCCCGAGAGCGCCGCCGGGATCAGGTTTGGGCTGATGGTGTGGACGTGGCTGTCGACCGCGCCCGGCGTCGCGATCAGCCCGTACCCGGAGATGGGTGCCGTGTGCGGCCCGATGCGCAGGTCCACACCGCCGCTGATGGCTGGGTTGCCCGCGCGACCGATGCCGGCAATCCGGCCGTCCTTGATCCCGATGTCCGCCTTGACGATGCCTATCGACGGGTCGACGACGATGGCGCCGACCACCACGGCATCCAGCTCCGAAGGACCCACCGAGCCCGCCTGGGTCATCCCCAGCCGGATGTCCTTGGCATAGCCCCAGATCGGCTCGTCACCCGGTGCCTGGTGGTCGGCTTCGACGCGGATCCACAGGTCCGTGTCCCCCAGCCTGATCCGATCACCGGTCGATGGCCCGAAACGGGCGAGGCGCTCCTCGCGGGAGAGGCGGCTCATCCGGCGGCGCCGTCACTTGAGTTGCCCGAGCTGCCCGAGCCGGTCGCTCCGGTCGCTCCGCCGAGACGGACCAGCGTCACCGTCCGCGTCTCGCCGGGTGCCCAGCGCTCGGACGAGCCCGCATCCAGGTCCAGGCGGAAGCCCGCGGCCGCCGCACGATCGAACTCGAGCCGCGCGTTGACCCGTTCGAACGGGAAGTGCGACGACACCCGGACCACGCGGCGCGAACCGTTCCTGACAGTGAGCCCGATGCGCTCACGGGCGTCGGCCGCAGCCTCGCTGTGCACGGTGGGCGCCTGCACTACTGCGCCAGGCCCGTCGCCCGACCGCGCGCCCTCGCTCCCGAGCGGGTCGAGCAGGACCACGAGCCTGGCGCCGTCGCCCAGCAGCACCTCAAGCCGGACGTCGTCGATCAGCTCGCGCACGCCCGGCATGACCTCCGCGGGGGCCACGGCGGCGAGACCCGCGGCTTCCACGTCCGCGTAGCTGCCGCCCGCTCGCGCCGCCTCCAGCATCGCGTCGCACATCAGCGCGATCGACTCGGGGGCGTTGAGCGCGATCCCCGCCGCCCGATGCCGTCGTGCCAGCTCGGCGGCGCTGAAGATCAGCAGCCGCTCTTCCTCCCAGGGGGTCAGTCGCATACCTCGCAGATCGTAGCGATGCAACACGCGCGATACCCGAGGTGCCGGTGCGACGGCCCGACCGATGCCACCGCGTGGCTAGCGTCGGACCCATGGCTACTGACATCCGCTTCGGCTACGCGCTTTCCAGCGAAGAGCATCGACCAGCCGCCCTCATCGCCAACGCCCGGCGAGCGGAGGAGGTCGGGTTCGACTTCGCGATGATCTCGGACCACTTTCACCCGTGGACCGATCGCCAGGGCGAGAGCCCGTTCGTGTGGTCCGTGCTCGGCGGGATCGCCGCCTCCACTGAGCGCATCACGGTCGGGACGGGCGTGACCGCGCTCAGCGTCCGGATCCACCCGGCGATCCTGGCGCAGGCGGCGGCCACGGTCGCCGACATGCTCCCGGGTCGATTCTGGTTCGGGGTGGGCACGGGCGAGAACCTGAACGAGCACGTCCTCGGCGACGCCTGGCCGGAGCACGCCCGGCGCGCGGCGATGATGGAGGAGGCGATCGAGCTCATCCGCCGGCTGTGGACCGGGAAGCTGATCGACCACCACGGTGCGGCCTACGACGTCAGCCGCGCCCGGATCTACACGGTTCCAAAGGAGCTGCCCCCGATCCTGATCGCCGCGAGCGGCCCGGAGACCGCCGAGCTGGCGGGGCGCATCGGCGAGGGGCTGATCACGACGGCGCCGGAGAAGGAGCTCCTTGATGCGTTCGCGAAGGGCCGCGGCCGGAAACGCGCGGCCTCGCGGAAGCTGGGCCAGGCGACCGTGTGCTGGGCGAAGGACGAGAAGTCCGCACGGAAGACCGCCCTGGAGTGGTGGCCGACGTCCGCGATTCCCGGCGACAACAGCACGGAGCTGCCCCTGCCCTCGAGCTTCGAATCGCTGGCTGACCTCGTCACGGAAGACCAGATCGCCGAGCACATCGCGTGCGGGCCGGATCCGGAGGTCCACCTGGCGAAGATCCAGCCGTTCATTGACGCCGGATTCGACCACGTGTACCTGCACCAGGTCGGCCCGGACCAGGAAGGCTTCTTCCGCTTCGCCGAGCGCGAGCTCCTGCCTCGGCTGGGAGTGCGCAAGAGCCCTCGGCGAAGAACGGCCGCCTAGCCCCGGCCGCTCTCAGCGCGCCACCCGACAGGCTCCCGTCGCTCAGCGCGCCGATCGCGGGATGAAAGCGACACGCGCCGCCTCCAGCACGAGACTCGATGCCAGGTCCACGTGCACCTGATCCCCCGGCTCATAGGTCAGCCAGCGCGCGAGCTTCGTGATCCCGGCACCGCTCATGACGCCATCCGGATCGTCCATCTGCACGCCGCGCGGAAAGCCGAGATGGACGTGCTCCTGTTCGAGCCACACCCAGGCGAACAGCGCGCCGCGGTTTCGTACGGGAAGGTCGTAGCCGATGAGCCGCCAGCCGGGCCGAACTCGCTCGATCGCGTCGGGCACGGCGTCCAGCACGATCCGGCGCAGCCGCTCGGCGATCTCGACGTGCGCCGGGGGATAGTCGGCCAAGAGTGCCTCGACCGGAATTGCCTCGGCGGGGGATCGGGTGGGCATGCGCTAGACTATGCGTTCGAACGTTGACGGTTCGACCCGTGGGGATGCGTGGTCTCGACAGGGTCTGGTTGTCAGTGGACGCGAGCCGAGGTGCCGTCAGGCCTCGTTAAACCGGCGGCAAAACGAAGTACCTGCCAACAAGCAGTCGACTCTCGCCCTCGCGGCTTAGGCCGTAAGGTGAGCGTGGAAACGGCCTCCGTCCCGTGGGCCGCGGAAGCGTCATTCAGCGGGGCTGCAGACCGGATGAGCGTCACGTAATCCGGGAATAAGCTCGATTTAGAGAAACGTGGCTGGACCTCAGGGCAGGGTGTCGATCTTCGGCCCCGAGGTTGACGAAAACGATCGGACACGCTCGTAGTGGACGCTGATGAAGGGTTCTGGACGGGGAGTTCGACTCTCCCCCATCTCCACCAATTCCTGATCACACGCGCCGGTTCGGCGCGGCCGCCACGTCTCGCCTACCGGTCGGCGGCGCTCCAGCGAGTGTAGCGGGGCGGCCACTCGTCGGCGGTGCGCTCGCCGAGGATGGCGGACTCGATTCTGAGCTCGAACAGCCAGTACGAGTCATCGACGCCGAAGAACCAGACCGCCGCGACGCGGTCCCACGTGTTACCTGCCTCCACGAGCCGCGCGTGGCCGCGAATCGAGAGCTCCCTCGGATTCGCCGGGTCCTGGTGGCCATGGAGTGCGAACCGCCCGTCCTCCGCGAGGTCGCGACGCTTCGCCGAATCGAGCAGGAACGCGTACAGCCCGCCGTCGACGACGCCGACGTTGATCGGATGGATCCGCGGCGGCGCGTCACCGCGGACCGTGGCGAGCAGGCCGGCGCCCTCCCCGGATCGATACAGCACTTCGCGGCCCTTCTCAGCGATGGCCGGAGCGCCGGTTTCGAGGTCGGCCCAGGGTGGCGAGCGCGTTGCTGTTGCGCGCAGATTGGTCGGTCATGCCTGGAGTCTGGCGCATCGGGTCATGTTTGGTACCGTCGGCGCATGACGACCGTTCGCGAGCTCCGAATCGCACTCACCGTCGACGATTACGAACGCGCGGTCGTGTTCTACCGGGATGCGCTGGGGCTGCCCGAGGTCGAGTCCTGGGACCGCCCGAACGGGCGCGGGACGATCCTCGACGCAGGGCGGGCGACGCTCGAGCTGTTCGACCCGCTGCAGGCCGAGACCCTCGACGCCATCGAGGTCGGTCGGCGTACCTCCGGAGTCGTGCGCCTGGCGCTCCACGTCGACGACTCAGAAGCGGTGGCAGGCCGGCTCGTGGAGGCCGGCGCAACGCGGGAGCACGAGCTGATGGAGACGCCGTGGGGCGACCGAAACGTGCGTGTCCGAGCACCCGACGGGATGCAGCTGACGCTGTTCACCCCGGCCGAGACGCCGATCGCCTGGTCGGGTGAGCCGGGCGGGCAGGGCGAGGCAGGCGAGGGCGGCGAACCCCGATAAGCCCGCGCTCCTCGGCACCTGTGGAGTCCACCGCCGAGGACGAACGACCCAATTGACGGGGTCATGGCCCCCCGGGACCTTCGAGGGAGTCTGGCGCTGGACGCGGCGGCTATCCTGCCGCCATGGCCGACGGCCCGGCGGAGCAATGGCACCCGGAGCCCACCTCGTTCTCGGTCTTCGACCACCTCCTCGACACCTGCCGCCGGACGCGGCTGGCGCTGCTGTCCGTCATCCGCGACGAGAATCGCGACGGCGAGGCCGTTCGCGAGCACCTGGCGAGAGAGGCGCTCGCGCACGTGGAATCCGTGCTGGAGGGCCTGGTGGTCGTGGGGCGAGCCGGGCAGTTCTCCGCCGAGGAGCTCCGGGCGCTCGTCCGGCGCGCCGGGATCGTTGAGCCCGCCCGGCCGGGATCAGCCGCGGCGCGGGCTGCGGAGCACGAGGCAGCGCACGATCGATCAACCCTGCGGGCCATCGACGGGCGAACGTTGCTCGCCGTGGGGCACGCCCGTGTCGTGTTCTCCGTGATTCCGCAGCTCCCGCCGGATGCCGTGGCCTGGCCGCGCCGCCACCGAACCTACGCCGACATCCCCGTGCCCCGCTCGGAGGGCGAGTTGATGCTCCGTGCCGAGGAGCTGGCTCGGGTCCTGTGGCGCGTCGCCACGGGCGACGATCGGCGCGACGAGCCGCTTCGCCGGACGCTCGCGTTCTACGACGCCGGCGCGCGGCTGTCCCTATAGGAGTGGCTGTGCGACCCGCGCGCGCCGGCGGCCTGCTGCGAACCACGGTGATCACGTCGATCGCCGCTGGATTCGCCGCCGTGATCGTGGGCGCTTGCCAGCCGTCCGCATCGATCGCGCCATCGGCGATTGCCGGTGAGAACGTCTACACCATCTGCCCGTTCGGGGCGAACTTCCGGCAAAGGAGATCAACGACCGCGCCGTGGCGATCCTTGGCGCACGGTTGGCCTCGCTGGATGTAGCGACGTCGAGCATCGGCGTTGGCGCGTGTATCGACGTGACGGCCACGACATCCTCACCGGCGCAGGACGAGGCGGTGCGCGCCGCGGTGCTCGGCACAGGCTCCATCGCCCTGCTGTCGCTGCCGGTCGCGGGCGCGCAGGCGACGGTCGTCGGGAGCTCGCCGCCGGATGGAGCCGCGCCGATCGTGTTCGGAACGGACTTCAGCGACGCCGAGGCGAGCGCCGCGGGCCCGGAGGGCGAACCGGTCCTCGGCCTCGGATTCTCGGACGCGGGGGCCGCGACGATCGCGAGCTGGTCTCAGCAGCACCGCGGCGAGGTCGTGGCCCTCGCCGTCGATGGCGTGGTGGTCGCGCTGCCAATGGTCGACGACGCGTTGGCCCAGGGCGTGGTGACCCTGACCATGGGCGAGGCGCCGCCGATCCCGCCCGAAGCAATTGCGGCGATGGTGACCTCCGGGCCGCTCCCGCCCGAGTGGGCGCAG
>Ga0183260_10001922_pt1 | contig 17306 bp, 23 predicted proteins | sample AntDrymUQ4972206_2_FD_129768 | JGI IMG/M metagenome (GOLD analysis project Ga0183260, IMG submission 129768) | Polar desert sand microbial communities from Dry Valleys, Antarctica - metaG UQ497 (22.06) (version 2) (version 2) | ecosystem: Environmental > Terrestrial > Soil > Desert | place...
ATTCAACGTGCTGACGGCCTACTCGTTGGCCCGGACCGTCACGTCCAACCCGGCGGGAGCGAACAATCGATTCGCGCAGAACCTCGTCGAGACCGGTGAGAAGGCGTGGGGAGAAACCGACATCAAGGCGCTCATGTCGTCCGGCCAGGTCGGCCAGGACGACAATGACGTGAAGGGGCCGGTGTCGCTCGGAGCCGCAGTTTCGGCGGCGGTCACCACCCCCGCGGATCCCGCGGCCGCGCCGGATGCGCCGGACGCGCCGAAGCCAGAGTCACGCGTCGTCGTGATGGGTGATTCGGACTTCGCCTCGAATCGGTGGCTGGGGATCTCCGGCAACCGCGACCTGTTTCTGAACAGCGTGAACTGGCTCGCACAGCAGGAGAACCTGATCTCGATTCGCGCCAAGGATCCCGAGGACCGTCGCATCACGCTATCGGCCGACCAGGACCGGCGGATCTTCTGGATCACGATATTCATCATCCCCGGCCTGATCCTGCTTATGGGCATCCAGGCCTGGTGGCGGAGGCGGTAGACGTCCATGCGCGGCCTCCGATCGTTCGCTGGTCTGCTCGTCCTCGCTATCGCGCTCGGTGTGTATCTCTACTTCGTCGACTCCAAACGTACTCCGGGCGACGATGCGGAGAAGCGAGACACGGTGTTCGCCGTCGAGGCGGACAGCATCGAAGAGGTATCGGTCACGTCCCAGGCCGGGGAGCTCACGACGCTCAAGAAGAACGGATCTGACTGGCAGGTGGTCGCGCCCGCGGCCGCGCCAGCCGATGCTGCCGAGATCTCCGGCATCACCACGAACTTGTCGACGCTCGAGGTGCAACGGGTTGTCGAAGAGAACGCGACAGAGCTCGAGATGTTCGGGCTGGCCAAGCCCCGCATCGAGGTCGCGTTCAAGAGCGGCGGCCAGGAGCAGCGGCTGCTGATCGGCAACAAGACACCAACCGGCTCCGATCTCTACGCCAAGACAGCGGCACAGCCGAAGGTTTTTCTGATCGCCTCGTTCCTCGATTCCACCTTCAACCGCAGCTCCTTCGAACTGCGCGACAAGACCGCGTTGACCTTCGAGCGCGAGAAGGCCGACGCGCTCGAGGTCACCGCCGGTGATCGAACGATCCGGTTCGGGAAGACAGCCGAAGGCTGGCAGGTGACACAACCGGCCATGAAACGCTCCGACACCGCGGCAATCGAGGGCCTCGTGTCGCGTATCCATGGACTGCAGATGAAGAAGCTGGAGGTCGCCGAGGCCACCGACGTGAAGACCTATGGTCTCGCCTCGCCGGCAGCGACAGTCCGCGTCGGCAGCGGTTCCGCACAATCGACGTTGCTGCTCGGCTCTGCCGCCGGAGAGGGCGAAGTCTATGCCAGGGACGCTTCGCGTCCGGCAGTGTTCACTGTGGAATCGACGCTGCTCGAGGATGTGAGGAAGGACGCCGGTGAGTTCGTCCAGAAGGATCTCTTCGACGCCAGGGCGTTCAACACGACCCGGATTGAAGTGGCGCGGGGTCCCGACACCCGGATCCTTGAAAAGACCAAGGCGCCGAACAAGGAAGGCAAGGACGAGGAGAAATGGCGGCAGACCACTCCGGCAGCCAAGGATCTCGAGATGGCTACGGTTGACGCGCTCCTCTCGACCCTCACCGGTGCGCGCGCAGAGTCGATCGTCTCAACGATGCCGTCAGGGGCGAAGGCCGAGGCGAGCGTGGCGCTCACGTTCGACGGGGGCAAACAGGAACGCGTCACGTTCTACAGGGCGGCCGGCGATGCGTTCGCGTCTCGCGATGGTCTCATTGCCAGGATCCAGACGGCCGTTCTCGACAGCATCGTCAAGGCGCTCGAGAATCCCTGATCCTGGCGACAGCGCGTTACCGGCCACGCACCTCACCGCGATCGACTTCAAACGGAGCTGCAGCGATGCCTTCGAGCACCAGGCGTGTAATCACCGGGTGGACCGCCGCCGCCGCACTCGTCTCGGCAGTGGGGTGCAGCGCGCATGCGGCGCCGCAGACCGGTCCGGCCGCGCCGACAAAGGCGTCCATCGCAGCAGTTCGCGACCTCCAGACTCAGCTCGAAACCGTATTCAACGGCCCGGTGATGGCTCACGCCACGTGGGGAGTGCACGTCCGGTCGCTCGATCGCGGCGACACGCTGTTCGACCACGACGGCGGCAAGCTGATGATGCCGGCGTCGAACATGAAGATCCTCACGCTCGCCGCGACCGCCGAGCAGTTTGGATGGGATTACCAGTTCAAGACTTCCCTTGAAGCCACGGCGCCGGTGGAGAACGGCGTTTTGCGTGGCGATCTGTTCGTCCGCGGCGGCGGTGATCCTACGATCAGTACGCGCGGCAAGCGCGAACAAATGGTCTTCGACGAGTGGGCCGCCGCACTCAAGGCCGCCGGCATCACCACGATCGAAGGCCGGATCATCGGCGACGACCAGGCCTTCGAAGATCAGGGGATTGGACCTGGCTGGTCGTGGGACTATCTCGAGGCCGGCTATGCAGCGCCGGTGGGCGCGCTTCAGTACAACGACAACACCGCCGACCTCACGACAGCGCCAGGCACAACGGTCGGTTCGCCAGGCATCCTCCAACTCGCGCCTGGAGCGGGGCTCACTGTCGTCAACCTGGTGCGAACTGGTGAAGGCGCGGAAAGCGGCGTCCGCGGTGCGGTCAACGTCGAGCGGCGCATCGATCGGCCGGAGGTGGTGATCAGCGGGATGATTCCGCTCGGCGCCCCGCCGGTGACCCGTACAGTCGCGGTACTCAACCCCACACTATTCTTCGCACAGAGCCTCAAGGATGCGCTGATCGCGCGCGGGTTGACCGTGACCGGTGCGGCGGTCGACAGTGACGACGTCGCGCCCGAACTGGTAACGCAGGTCGGCATGGAGCGGCGCGTGCTCGTGACTACGATGTCGCCGCCGCTGCGGGACGTCGCATCGGTGCTCATGAAGGTCAGCCAGAACCAGTACGCGGAGACGTTCCTGAAGACTCTCGGAACCACACGAGGTGGACTGGGTACCACCACGGCCGGACGCCGCGCTGCCGCCGAAACCTTCCGTGGCTGGGGGATTCCGGACGATGGGTATCTGATCTCGGACGGATCAGGGCTGTCGCGCTATAACTACGCTGCGCCTTCGACGATCACCGCGATACTTGCGCGCCTGCACCAGGACCCGCGCCACCGCGAGGCGTTCGCCGCCACTCTGCCGATCGCCGGCAAGGACGGCACGATCTCTACCCGTATGCGTCGCTCCCGCGCCGAGGGCAACGCCATCGCAAAGACCGGATCCATCGCCAACGTCCGCGCCCTCTCGGGCTACGTGAAGACCCGCACCGGCGAAACCCTCGCGTTCTCCATTCTTGCCAACGACTTCGTCATCCCCGCAGCGACCGTGAACTGGATCGCCGATTTGGCCGTAGAGATCCTCGCCAACTTCAGCCGCTAGCCCAGCACAGAGGAGACACGGGGAAGCACAGGCCACTCAGCGAAACAAAGAAGAACACCTGTGGCCTAGAATTAAGGCGTGACATCACGCCTCCCGGCCGTACTCGTGCTCGCGGCTCTCATCGTCGGCGGCGCCGGGCTTTGGTACTACCAGTCGAGCCGTGTGGCGCCGCTGGCACCTGAGCCGCACGAAGTGGTGGACGGCGACTGGCTCGAGCACCTCTACAGTCAGAACCCCAAGGTCGCCGGGGAAGCCGCGCGGCAGTTGACCGACATGGGCGCGGCGGCGGTGCCCGAGATCCAGGAGGTCCTGCGCGATCCGGCTGCGGACGTGGCGAAGAAAAAGGCCGCTCTGAAGGCAAGTGGATTACTGGGGCCCCTTGCCCAACCTGCGGTCCCTGACGTGGCGGAACACCTCACGGATCCGCAGTTCACTGAGGAGGCAGCGGTCGCGCTCAGCTTCATGGGACGCGATGCATTTGCACCGCTGCGCAAGGCCGCGTCGAGTACTGATCCCGTTGTGCGGCGTGAGGCGCTGCGCTCAATTGGAAAGTTGAAAGAGAGGGCGCCACTCGACGCGCGCGCCGTCGTTCCACTGCTGCTCGAGGGTCTGCTGGACGTGGATGGACCTGTCCGGACGGTCGCGGCAACTTACCTCGGCATCGTTCAGGAGGAGCCCATCACGTCAGTGCCGGCGCTCGTGGAGGCCCTCAAGGATGAGGACGCGACGGTGCGAAGTGCCGCGGCAGCGGCCTTAGGATCCTTTTCGCCTGACGCAGCGCAGTCCGCGGTGCCGGCGTTGCGTAAAGCCGCCGGTGACCGCAACGAGGACGTCGCTCGTGAAGCAGGCGTCGCCCTCGTCAAGCTTCAGAGCAGCGAACGCAAGTAGTCCGCGATGTCGGCGGCGTCACCTGACAACCCGCCGCCCTGGGCCAGCTCGGGCCGGCCCCCGCCTTTCCCGCCGAAACGCGCTGCGAGCTGCTTCAGCACTGCGCCAGCGTCGGTCCCGCGATCCGCACTGCGCGCCACGACCACGGCGAAAGGCGACGGACCGCCGAGCAGGCCGGCGACGTAGCCAGGTCGCGCCGCGATCGCCGACGCGATGTTCTTCAGTGCCGCCTGATCCCAGCCATCGAGTGCCGCGACGACGACGCCGTCCTGGGCGGAGGCCGCAAGACGGTCCGCTTCATGGCCGGCGAGCCTGGACTGCAGGTCCTTGATCTGGCGCCTGGCGTCCCTGGCATCCGCCTGGAGCCTCTCGATGCCGGAGGGCAGCTCGTCCTGCATGGTGGAGAGCAGCCGGGCGCTCTCAGTCACGACGTCACGCAGCCGCCGGTGAGTGCTCAGCGCACGCCCGCCGCAGACAAAGCCGACGCGCATTCCGCCCTTGAATCGCTCCCAGCCGGTGACGGCGATGATCCCGATCGCGCCGGTTCGGGCCACGTGCGTTCCACCACATGCCGAGAGATCGTAGCCATCGACATCAATCAGGCGCAGCGTGCCCTCTCGCGCCGGCGCTTTGCGCAGCGGCAGCGCGGCCGCTTCTGCCGCATCTACGAACCGGATGTGGACCGGCCGGTCGTCCCACACCACCCGGTTCGCATCTTCTTCGGCGCGGGCGATCTCCGCTGGGGTCAACTCGCGGGCGAGGTCGATGGTGGCGTGGTCGGCGCCAAGGTGGAAGCTCTCGGTGCGCGCCTTCAGCAGCGTGTCGAACGCGGCAGACAGCACGTGCTGGCCGGTGTGCTGCTGCATGTGGTCGAACCGGCGCGACCAGTCGATCCGTCCTGGGACCTTGTCTCCCGTCGTAACGACGCCCTCGACGAAGTGCAGGACGTCGCCGTCCTCCACCTCGACCACGTCAATCACGCGAGCGTTCCCGAGAGTGCCAAGGTCGTGCGGTTGACCGCCGGACGTCGGATAGAAGGCCGTGCGGTCGAGGCGCACCGCGTGGCGGCCGTCCACATTGTCGACGCTAGTGACGGTGGCTTCGAACTCTATGAGCGAAGGATCCGTGTAGTAGATGCGATCGGTCATGTTCTTACAGGATCCTTCAAGCCTGCCTCGGCGAACCCTTTCGCGCGCAGGCGGCAACTGTCACAGTGTCCGCAGGCCCGGCCATCCGCCGTGGGGGCATAACAGCTGTGGGTGAGTCCGTAGTCGAGGCCGAGTTCCATTCCGAGTCGGATGATGTCGGCCTTGGAGAGGTGAAGGAGCGGGGCCAGCACTCGGAAGGGACGTCCTTCGACGCCGGCGCGAGTCGCGAGTGATGCGAGGCGCGCAAATGCCTCGAGGTACTCGGGGCGGCAATCCGGGTAGCCGGAGTAATCGAGCGCATTGACACCGATCACGATCGCTTCGCTCCCGGTGACCTCTGCCCACGCCAGCGCAAGCGAAAGAAAGATCGTGTTGCGCGCGGGAACGTAGGTGGACGGGATCTCGCCGGCATCTCCGTCAGCGACCGACTCGAGCTCCAGACGATCCTTTGGGACCGCCCCTACACCGACGAGGGAGGAACCGCCAAAGGCCGCCAGGTTCACGTCGAGTTCGATGTGCCTGGACACCCCGAGCGCCCCGGCGACAGCCCGCGCCGACTTCAGTTCGCGCGCGTGCGTCTGGCCGTAGCTCACCGTCAGCGCAAACAGCTCGTAACCATCACGCCGAGCGGCGGCTGCCGCGGTGTACGAGTCCAGCCCGCCGCTGAGAAGTACAACTGCCTTCATCGCAGTTCCATGTGACTCGACCGCACTCTCATCGAGGTCGGCCGCACTTCATCGTCAGGAGCCGCACCCTCATCGTCGGCTCGAGTCATACCCCGCGAGTCGCCGGGTCCCAGATGTACTTGTGCACCTGGAGCTGCAGCCTGACCTCGAGACGATCCTCGAGGATCCATTCAGCTAGCTGCCGCGCTTCGAGGACCCCATGCACCGGGGAGAAGTGCACCGCGGCCACACGACCGATCAGGTTGTGGCGCGCCACAACGTTCCGGGCAAACTCGTAGTCCGCGCGATCCTTCAGCACGAACTTCAGCTCGTCGGTCGCAATCAGACGATCCATGTTCGTCCAGTCATGACGGTGCGACTCGCCGCTCCCTGGGCACTTGACGTCCATGATTCGCAGCACACCGGCGGGAATGTGCTCGATGCTCAGGTGTCCGCCGGTCTCGACCATGACGGTCAGCTTCTCATCGAGCAGCCGCTGCATGAGCGGATAAACATTTTTCTGGAGAAGCGGTTCGCCGCCGGTGATCTCGACAACCGGGCATCCGAACCCCTTCACCTGCCCCACTACATCGTCTATCGAGACCTTGTGCCCCTCGGTGAAGGCATACGGGGTGTCACACCACGAGCATCGGAGATCACACGCAGTCAACCGGACGAAGACGCACGGACGCCCCGCGTGGGTCGACTCCCCCTGGATCGAATGAAAGATCTCGTTGATCGTCAGCACGGCGGCACTTCAATTGTACGGCAGCCCTCGCGCGCGGCAGAGGTGCACGGACGCGGTTGACGGTAAAATCGCGCGTATGCCGAAGCCCACCTTCTTCTGGAAACCGACTTGAACGACCTGCCGCAACGCCAGAAGTTTTCTGGAGCAGCAGGGTCTGGACGTCGAGGAGCGTGACATCAACAAGAATCCGCCGGATCGAGCGTTCCTCGAGCGGCACGTGGACGAGGAGAACTTCCTGGACTTCGTGAGCAAGCGCAGCCCGGTATTCAAGGCGCGACCGTTGCCCAGGTCGAAGAAGGAAGCCATTGACCTGATGGTGGAGCAGCCCAATCTGATCAGGCGGCCTGTGCTCGTCCGCGGTTCCAAGGCGGTGTTCGGCTTTGACAAAGAGCGCTACCCGTAAGGTTCGGATCGGGACTTCCGGATGGAGTTACCCCACGGGTGACGGCACCTGGAACGGCATCTTCTATCCGCGCGCCGGTCAGCGTCCGCGCGGCCGTGGCAAGTTCGACGAGCTTCGCTTCTACGCCGAACATTTCGACACCGTCGAGATCAACTCCACCTTCTACCGAATTCCGACTGCCGCAACGGCAGCGAGCTGGGCGAAGCGAACGCCGCCGGACTTCGAGTTCGCGCTGAAGCTGTTTCAGAAGTTCACGCATCCCGGCATGTTCCACAAGGCGACCGGCACGGATCCGCTGGATCTCGGGACGAAGGACGTCGACGAGTTCCGCGCCGCTATCGATCCGCTCGCCTCAGCCGGGAAGCTGGGGGCACTGCTGGCGCAGTTCCCCGCCAGCTTCAAGAACGAGGCGGATAATCGCGGCTACGTCGAGTGGCTCCTCGAGCAATTCCGGGAGTACCCGGTTGCGGTGGAACTCCGGCATAAGAGCTGGAGCGACCAGCCCCGGGACACGATGAGCCTGCTGTCGGAGTTCGGCGCGGCGTGGACCCAGATCGACGAACCGAAGTTCAAGCTGTCGATCCGGCAGAACCTGCTGCCGAACGTGAAGACCTTCTACTACCTGCGCCTGCATGGCCGCAATGCGGCACAGTGGTGGGCGCACGAGAAGTCGGAGGACCGCTACAACTACCTGTATTCGGCCGCCGAGCTCGAGCCGTTTGCGGATGCCGTGAAGGAAGCGACGCGGCGCGAGGTCAAAAAGGCGTATCTCTACGCCAATAATCATTTCTCTGCGAAGTCGGTCGCCAACGCCGCGATCCTGAAGCATCAACTCGGTCAGGACCTTCCCGGTGAGTATCCCGAGGAGATGATCGAGCGCTACCCTGACCTCAAAGGGATCGTGAAGATCCTCCCGGTCACTCCCTCACTGAAGCTTTCTTGAGGATGTCACCGCGTTCGATACGGTCGGCAGAGGCCATACCGTTGATGACCCGGCCCCACACGGTGTACTTCCCATCGAGTTCGGGCGCATTGCGCAGGGTGATGTAGAACTGACTATCGGCGGTACGCGGATCGGTACCCGCATACGCCATCGCCACCGCGCCGCGCAGGTGACGCCGCTTCCTGGTGATCTCCGAGACCCCGATCGGCTTTCCGAACCCGGAGCGTCCCCACGATTCCTGCAACTGCATGTTCCGTGTCTGGGGATCGCCGATCTGGACGACGAACTTCGGCTCGGCGCGGTGAAACCGCTGCCCGTTATAGAAATTCTTCTTCACCAGCTCGATCACGCGCGCGACCGTCTTCGGCGCTTCCTCAGGGTAGGTTTCTACTTCGATGGTGCCCTTCGCCGTTTCAAGGACAACAATCGGACCTGCGCCCGGCGAAGTCTGATCCGTCGCCGACGCTCCGCCGGGGGCAGTCAGCAGGACGCCCAGGCCGCACACATAAAGCACCGCGCAGGCACCACGTAGTCCGGTCATTTGCTCTTCCCTATCTTGAGAACGCCGAGTTTCGGGCACAGATCCACGAGGACGCACTGGCCGCAGAGTGGATACACGGGACGGCAGACATTCTGCCCCCACGTGACCATGTAAAGGTTTATCACGGGCCACCACTTCTTCTGAGCCACGGCATACAGAGCCTGCTCGGTCTCTTCTGGCGTGCGTGTGGATATCCAGCCCAGACGGTTCGAGATGCGGTGGACGTGTGTATCGACGCAGATGTTGCTCTGACTTCGATGCGCAAGGATCAGGACGAGGTTGGCTGTCTTCCGCCCCACCCCGGGCAACGTCAGCAACTCGTCCATCGTGGACGGTACCCGTCCGCCATAACGCGTCATGATCTGTTCGCATGCCGCTTTTGCGTGGACCGCTTTCGTCCTGTAGAAGCTGACCGGGTAAATCAGTCTCTCGATCTCCTTCACCGATAGCGTCAACATCGCCTTCGGCGTCCGCGCGACATTGAAAAGGCGTTCGGATGCAGCTGCCGTGACGGCATCCTTTGTCTGCGCGGATAGCAGCGTCGCGATCAGGACCTGGAAGGGATCTTCGGCCTGAGCCTGTGCGATCTTCTCGACCGCTGGTTCGTCGAGGCCGTCGATCGCCTTTGCCAGCCGCCGCATCACGGTTGCGATGCGTCCACGCGGGACGACCGGCTGAACGGGCAACGTCACGATGCGGCTCGGAGGGTTCGACCGATCAGTGCCCGTGTGACTGGCAATACCCGCAATGATTGCAGGCCACCGCGGGTTCGATCAGGCACGGGCCATCAGACTCGGGAAGCTGGTAGCGATACTGACTCGGATGCGCGACAAACGAGATCGGCGTCGTGAACGGGGGCGCGGGAGGCTGCGAGCCAACGCTCAGATGCCTGGCGACGGATTCACGGATGAGGGCGCGGAGCGCGTCTTCGTTCATCACTCGTCCCGGTAGTCCACTGTATCGACAATCCCGATGATTGCGGCGTCGACCGCGGCCGCTTTCTTCCCGAGCGCATCGCCGGCCGCCTTGCCTTCGATCACCAGCAGCACGCGCTCGCCGACGCCGGCACCGACCGAATCGATCGCCAGCACCGCCGTGCCACGTGGTTTCCCTTCAAGGGTAAGGGGCTGAACGAGCAGCAGCTTCGCTCCTTCGAGCTTTTTGTTCTTCTGGGTCGCAACCACCGAGCCGACCACTTCCCCAATCTGCATATCAGGCCGAAGGGTTCACGATGGTCTGACCGGGGACGTGCCGCTCGTCGACAATGCCGACGACAGTCGCGTCAGCCGGGGGTTCCCCGGGATAGAACGGAAAGGCGGCCTCGCGGCCCTTCACGAAGAACACTTCTTCGTCGACACCGGCCCCGACCGAGTCCAGCGCGACGAGCGTTCGCCCCGATGGTTGGCCGGCCGCATCGATCGGCTGCAGGAGGAGGAGCTTGATGCCGGTGAGATTGGCGTCCTTGAGAGTCGCGACGACGTCGCCGATCACGCGAGCGAGTTGCACGGCTAGTCCTTGACCTGGACGTTGTCGACGATCCCGACGATGGCGGCGTCGACCGGGCAGTCCTTGAGGCCGGACGCCATGCGGGCCGAACTGCCGCTGACAATCAGTACGGTCTCACCATAGCCGGCGTCCACCGTATCGACCGCGACGAGATAACTGCCTTCAGCCTTGCCGTGGGGATCGACCGGTCGCGCGATCAGCAGCTTGCTGCTCACCAGCCGATCGTCTTTGCGCGTCGCGACGACGGTCCCCACGATCTTGGCGAGGATCATTTCGCGTTTGGAGTCGCCTTGCCGATCGGCAGCGCGTTCTCGAGCTCGGCGTGCGGACGCGGAATCACGTGCACCGATACCAGCTCACCCACGCGGCGAGCCGCCGCGGCGCCCGCGTCAGTCGCCGCCTTGACCGCGGCCACATCTCCGCGCACGATGGCGGTCACGTATCCGGCCCCGATCTTCTCCCACCCGACCAGCGTGACCTTGGCGGCCTTGACCATGGCGTCGGCCGCTTCGATCATCGCGACCAGGCCCTTGGTCTCGATCATGCCCAATGCCTCACCCATTTCTCTGCCTCCCCAAAAAGCTGATAGCTGATAGCTATTTCAAATTCCTCACCGCTTCTTCGATCAAAGCCGTGAGTTCGCCGTATGTTAGCCGAATTTCTTCGTCAGCACCTACCGGACGGCCGCCCGGCACGAGGCGGTGGGCCGAAGCCGGCGCGAACACGGTCTGGCATTCCGCCTGCGCATCCGGGCTTCCGGCATCCGGGTCGACACAGATCGGCGCGGGGGACGAAATGCCGTACATCCCGCGCAGCCCTTGTAGTCGCACCACCTCGTCGCGAGAGAGCAGCCGCTCCCCGCCGAGCATCCGTGCGACGAAGCTGATGTTTGCGAAATGTTCGATCGTTTCCATCTTGAAGTAGGCCGAGAACAGATCGGCGCCGAGCGTGAGCGCGCCGTGGTTCGCAAGCAGCATCCCGTCGTGAGCCCTGACGTACTTGCGTACCGCCTCGGGGAGCGCCTTCGTGGACGGCGTCGCGTACTCAGCGATCGGTACACTGCCGAGAGTCGTGACCACTTCGGCCAGCACGGCTCGGTCGAGCGGAATGCCTGCGACCGCGAAAGCCGTCGCGATCGGCGGATGGGCATGGACGACGGCGTTGATGTCGGGCCGCTGCCGATACACCTCGAGGTGCATCTGGATCTCGGATGAAGGATCGCGCTCTCCGGCAAGCTTCTCCCCCTCGAGATCCGTGATGCACATCATCCCGGGATCCATGAAGCCCTTGCACACACTGCGCGGCGTCATCAGCAGACGGCCGCCATCGAGCCGGACGCTGATGTTCCCGTCGTTGGACGCCGTGTAGCCGCGGGCGTACATACGCCGCCCGACCTCGACGATGTCGGCACGAAGCTGCGCTTCGTTGGGAACTGGCGTACTCACCGCGTCTCGCTGCCGCTGTGGCCGTAATCCTGACGGCACTTTTCAGAGCAGAAGTACCGCGTGCTGGAACCGGAGCCCGAGGTCAGGGCCGTGGACGGCAGGACGAAGGTTCCGCAGATCGGATCGCGGACGAGCCCGACACTCGTGCTGTTGTTGCCGGGCGGCTGGTAGCCCATCCCTTCGAACATGGCTTTGGCGGCGCGCCACAGCAGCCGCCAGAGCACGTACCCGAGGACGGCGAACAGCAGCAGGCGGGCCATGCGATCAGTTCGAGGACCCGTTCGGCTTGGCGCCTGACCGACCGCGGCCGGCGTCCGGATGCGCGGCGCGAATGCCTTCGAGCCCCTGTTTCGCGCGCCTGGCTTCCTCGCTGTTCGGAGCGACATCGATCACGCGCTGCCACGCCTTCGCGGCGCCTTCGAGATCCTGCTTGCCCCAGGCGCGCACGACGCCGACGTTCAACAGCGTCTTCGAATGCGCGGGGTCCAACGCCAGTGACCGCTCGAACTGCTCGAGCGCGCGGTCGGGCTGATTGGTGTAGTAGTAAGCGATCCCGAGGTCGGTGCTGATATTCACGTCCTTCGGATTGATCTCGAGTGCAGCCAGATACCAGCGCGCGGCTTCGTCGAAACGCTCACCATCGAAGTAAACGTTTCCGAGCTGCGCTCGGACCTCGGCATTCCGCGCCTCACGTTCGGCCTGCGACTTCAACTGCGCAACCCGATTCTCATCGAGTGTCGGGGCGGCGCCCTGCGCCTGGCCGGCCGGTGGCGTAGCCTGCGCGCTTTGCGTCGCCGGAGCAGGGCTGCTGGATGACCCGGGCGCCTGCTGCGAGCCGATGATCCAGCCGCCGAGCAGCCCGAGCAGCACGCCCGCGACGCCCATCACAAACGATTCCTTATGCATGAATGCCTGGAACTATTGTAGCGTCCGCTGGAACCAGGCGACGAGCGCGGGGCTCAGCTCCGGGGACCGGCCGAGCATGTTGGTTCCGTGCCCGGCACCGGAGAGCGTCAGCAGTTCACGGATCCCGCCGCCAGCCTTTTTCAGGTCGTCCGCCGAACGCCGGGCATACGCATCGTCGTCACCCACGACGAGGAGAATCGGCCGGCTGCCGTACTTCCGGACCGCAGCTTCGATGCGGAGCCCCCGGTAATCAAGTGAGGGTGACAAGAGTGCCAGGCTGGCGACGCCGGCGTCCGCGGCAGCATGCAGGGCCACCAGGTTTGCCCCCAGTGACGCGCCCGCAAGGCCGATCCGCGAATGCTGGACGTCGGAGCGGGTGCCAAGATATCGCCGGCCCGCATCTATGTCGCGCACCATCGTCGCGTAGTGAGCCGTCGCATCGGCGTCCGCGGCGCCCGCCGAATCGCCGTGCCCGCGCAGGTCCAGCGCCAGCGCACCAATCCCGGAGCCGGCGAGGCGGGACGCGACGCTATCCCAATCTCGCTGCGATCGGCCGAGCATGTGGACGAGGATGACCGCTGGAGCCGGGCGGACCGAAGGCTCGAACCAGGCCGCCGAGATGGTGACTCCGTCGGACGTTCGGAACGACACGCGCTGGTCGCGTGCTTCGAGCGAGATCCCGACGGCGGCCACGACTGCCGCCGCCAGTGCGAAGAACAGCCTGGGGCGGCACATGGGTTCAGCGGCCGAGCAACGCCACCATATCGCGGACGGCCTGGTCCATCCCGACCAGCGACGCGCGCGAGACGATGCTGTGGCCGATGTTCAACTCGACGATCTCCTGGATCGCTGCGATCGGGATGACGTTGACGTAATTCAAACCGTGACCAGCAAGGACCTCGATCCCGGCGGCGGCCCCGGCGCGAGCTGCCTCGCGAATGCGTTCGAGCTCCCTGATGGCCTGGGCGCCCGAGGCCTCAGCGTAGCGGCCGGTGTTGATCTCGATCGCGTCGGCACCGACGCTCCTGGCCTTCTGCACCTGGTCCAGTTCCGGATCGAGGAAGATGCTGACCCGGACGGCCGAGTTGTGCATCTGCTTGATGAAGGCGTCGATTTCAGCGGCGTGTGCGATCACGTCGAGGCCGCCTTCGGTTGTGAGCTCCTGCGGACGCTCCGGGACGAGCGTCACCTGGAACGGCTTGATCCGTGCCGCGATCGACGCCATCTCCCCGGTCGCTGCCATTTCGACGTTCAACCTCGTCGAGATGGTCTTCTGGAGCAGTTCGACGTCCCGATCCTGGATGTGTCGACGGTCACCCCGCAGATGGACGGTGATGCCCTGCGCCCCCGCCATCTCGGCGAGCACGGCTGCCGCCAGCGGTTCCGGCTCGTGCCCCTTTCGAGCCTCCCGCAGGGTCGCGATGTGGTCGATGTTGACAGCTAGACGCATCTATCCAAGTTCCTGCTTCACCACCGCGGCGATCTCCGCCGCCCATTGCTGGATTTCCTGTTGGTCGCGCCCTTCGATCATGATCCTGAGCAGCGGCTCGGTGCCGGAGTATCGAATCAGCAGCCGGCCCTCGCCGGCGAGCCGCTCCTCGACCTGCTTCATAACATCTACGACTGGCGGCACCGTCGCAAGATCCTTTCGCGCGCGGACTCTTACGTTGACGAGGGTCTGGGGATACGCCACCAGTTCGGACGCCAGGTCGGCCAGCTCGCGGCCGGTTTCGGCCATGACGCGGAGCACATTCAGCGCCGTCGCGATGCCGTCCCCGGTAAAGAGGTGCTCCGAGAAGATGATGTGGCCCGACTGCTCACCGCCGATCGGCAGATCGCGACGCAGCATTTCCTCCATCACGTACTTGTCGCCGACAGAGGTGCGGACCAGCTCGATACCGCTGGCGCGCAACGCGAGTTCCAGGCCGATGTTGCTCATCACGGTCGCAACCAGCGCATTTCCCGCGAGGCGCCCCTGCGCCTGCATCTGCCTGGCGCACATCAGGAGCACGGCGTCGCCGTCAATCACCCGGCCAGTCGCGTCGACGAAGATCGCACGGTCGCCGTCGCCGTCGAAGGCAACGCCGAGCCGGCAGCCCTTCTCCCGCACGGTCGCCGACAGCAACTCGGGGTGTGTCGAACCGCAATCGAGATTGATGTTGCGGCCATCAGGCGATGCGCCGATGACCGTGACATCGAAGCCGAGGTCTCGAAACAGCCGCGGCGCAACGGTGGTGGTCGCGCCGTTTGCCGCGTCGATCGCGATCTTGAGATTGCCGAGCCGGTGTGGGTCAGGAAATGCCAGGCGCGCGTGCTCGATGTAGGCCTCGATGACGTCGGCGCGCGACGGCGACGGCGCTGCCGCACCATCGACCGTCCAACTCTGGTCGGCGACGATGGCCTCGACTTCGCGTTCGAGCGCCTCGGTGAACTTCTCACCCCGTCCGGAGAAGACCTTGATGCCGTTGTCTTCGAACGGATTGTGCGACGCGGAGATCACGATCCCGGCATCGAAGTCCATCTCGCGCGCCACGTACGCGACCGCGGGCGTGGGTATGATGCCGCCGCTCGTCAGCACACCGCCCGCTGAGCTGATGCCGCGGGCCAGCTCCTGCTCGATCCACTCGCCCGACTCCCTGGTATCGCGACCGACAATGAAGTGGACCGGACGGCCGGCGTCCGCAGGACGATGGTGCTGGAGAGCGCGGACGAGGGCGGCGCCCAGCCGTGCAACCGTTTCATGATCGAGCGGATGTTCGCCGGCTTTGCCGCGAACGCCATCCGTACCGAAGAGTCTGGACATGCGTTTATTTGATGGTGACCTGGACGACGGCGGGCTCGGACGTGCTGACGCCGAAGCTCTGCGTGGGATCGAACTGGACCCGAAGATTGTACTGTCCGGGTCCGAGTCCGGCAAGATCGATGAAGGCATCGATGGTGGCCGCACCCATCGAGTCCAGTGCCTCGCGCTGCCCGCGGACGGTGACTCGCACGACCAGCGGCTGCACGCGGGCGGTCAGACCGGTGCCGAGATTACGGCTCCGCACCGGGACGCCGCTCACCTCGCGCTCGAGCGGTGCGGGCACGATCTGCACTCTGACCTTCGCCTTCAGATCGGCCGAGAGACGCACGGCCGAATCCGACACGCCGATCGTCACCTCGTCGTCCAGCGCAGCGCGCGCGCCCGTCACCATGACCGGCTCAGTCGTGGCGGACGTGAGATCGCGGATGTGACTCTCGGGGCCCACGACTTCCACTTCGGCCGGATCGGTCGTCACCGGACCAACCGCGAAGCCTGGTGCCGGCTCCCCCTCGACCGCCGGGATCACCTTCAGCATTCGCTTCGCCGAGCGCTCGAGCTCGAGTGAAATGTTCGACGGCGAAACCTGCAGGACGTCCACGCCGTAAGGCGACCTCACGTTGTCCGCCCGCATGTTGAAAAGCCGCGAACCCTCACGGGCGGTGGACAGATCCAGCACCGCGACGATCTCGCCAGGATCCATTCGGTTCAGCACCGCCGAGGATCCCAGTACGCGGACGTCCACGGTCGTCGGTGGATCGCCGACGATCTCCATGAGCGCCGGCTTGTTCTGCAGGTCCAGCGGCACGCGCATCGTCCGCTCCACGTCGTGCTCCCCGGCGACGGTGAACCACAGCGCCGAGGCGAGCAGGACCGCCATCAGCTTCAGGCCGAGATTGCGGAAGGGGTGGTAGGCCATCAGACGTCGTATGACCTGGCGCCGACATTCTTGCGACCGGAGCGGCGGAGCAGGACCAGCGACCGCAGCCGTTCCCGCAGCTGGTCGCCGGAGAGGCCGCGTTCGATTCGTCCATCGAGCGCGAGCGAGATCAGTCCGGTCTCTTCAGAGACGACCACGGCGACGGCGTCGCATTCTTCCGTCAATCCGATCGCGGCCCGGTGCCGTGTGCCGAGCTCGCGACTGACTCGCGGATTCACTGTCAGCGGCAGGAAGCACGCCGCCGCCGCGACGCGGCCCTCCTGGATGATGACGGCGCCGTCATGGAGAGGCGAGCCGGTCTGAAAGATGGTAACGAGCAGATCGTAAGTGAGCGTGGAGTCGAGGGGAATCCCGCTCTCGATGTAATTCCGCAGCCCGATTTCACGCTCGATCGCGATGATCGCCCCGACGTTCTGTGACGAGAGCATCGTGGCGGCGACGACGACCTCTTCGACCGTCTCGTTCGCGGCTTCCTGGCGGTTGAAGTATCGGAAGAACGGCGCCTGCCCGAAATGCGCGAGCGCGCGCCTGATATCGGACTGGAAGATCACGATTGCGGCAAATGCTACATACACGAGCATGTTGCGGATCATCCAGTTCAGCGTCTGCAACGGCGCGAGCCGCGACACGTAGAACAGCATGACGATCAGCATCGACCCGACGGCCATCTGGACGGCGCGGGTTCCCCTGATCAACTTGAGGAACTCGTAGATCAGGATCGAAACGATGATGATGTCGAGAATGTCCCACCAGGCGACCGGCGGCCGGTAGCGGAGCAGCCCCGAGAAGTACTCGGACATGCGGCGGGGTTAGCTTATCAGGGGACGGGAGACAGAAGCGCGTTTGACGACGATTGCGGCAGCGCGTTCGGCCTGCGACGCGAGGAAGCGGAAGAGGAGCAGGGAGCGTTC
>Ga0183260_10001923_pt1 | contig 17305 bp, 22 predicted proteins | sample AntDrymUQ4972206_2_FD_129768 | JGI IMG/M metagenome (GOLD analysis project Ga0183260, IMG submission 129768) | Polar desert sand microbial communities from Dry Valleys, Antarctica - metaG UQ497 (22.06) (version 2) (version 2) | ecosystem: Environmental > Terrestrial > Soil > Desert | place...
CGAGATTGCCCAGCCCTACGACCTGACCATGACCGCGCGCGTCAATGGCGCCGAGTGGTCGCGCGGCACCACAGCGGACATGCACTGGACCTTCGAGGACGTGATCGCCCACATCTCGCGCTCGGAGACGCTGCGCGTCGGCGACGTGATCGCCTCCGGCACCGTCGGCCTGGGCTGCGGCCTCGAGCACGGCGCCTTCCTCAAGCCAGGCGACATAGTCGAGCTCGAGGTCGATCGCATCGGGGTCCTACGCAACCCCGTCGCCGCCTACTGAAGGATTGTGGGTGCTATCGGCTCCCAAACCATTCACTCGCCGCGCATTCTTGCGCGACAAGCGGGCATCTCCGCGACCGCCCGCCTCACGCTTGCTCCGGCGAACGGCGGCAGTCTCCGCCGACGCACCGTTACGAACTCGCTCGGAAGGCCACGATCGACCTCTCAGCGACCGTGGCACACGAGTACGCGGCTCGTTTGGCTCCGAGCCGAGAGCCCCCAAGTCGGCTCAGCCGGCCCGGTCAGGCGGCGGGTGGCCGCAGCGCCTCGGGAGCGCAGATCGTGACGCGGTAGGCGACGCCGAGCGGCAGTTCGGCGGCAGCGGCCACGGCAACGTAGACGAGCAGTGCACGACGAAGCGGGGGAGGTCCACGGCACGGTGAGGCTAGCTGGGCAACCGCCCGGTCCCCGCGTCCAGCGGCTGATTCGGTTGCCCAGCCGCCAGAAGGCGGTATGGCAAGGGGGATTGGAACATCGGCGACGCGCGGCGCGAGCGGCCGATGCATCGCGGGCAGTACTCGGGCGCAGCCCACGGCTGACGCACCTTGATCGAGAGCTGACAGTGGGGGCAGTTCGCGTACATCGCGGCGATCTCCGAGCGGAGTTGACAGTCGGCCCAGGAGTCCACCGTGCACCGGTCCAGTGGTGATGGCCTCCGTCTTGGGAGCGGCCCACGATCCTCACTAGGACCTCTGGCCAGGGGCAGCTTAGCGCTACCAGCCGGCACAGGTAAGCGCTCTAGACATATAGACGAGGTACCCTCAGAACCGGAATACTGGGCGGACGATGTCGCAGGAGAACGTGGAGCGGGTGAGACGCACCTTCGATGCCTTCGGTCGGGGTGACTTCCGCGCGGCTCTCCAAGACGTCCGCATGGAAGTGCGCAGTCACCGCATCGCGCCGCTTCCCGATCCGAAGACCTACACCGGAGTCGCCGGGATGCTCATGGCCTGGGGCGAGTGGACTGCCCCGTTCGAGGAGCTCGAGCTCACGGTCGGAGAGGTGATCGACGCCGGAGACAGCGTCGTGGCCGAGATCCGCCAGCGGGGCCGGCAGAAGGACAGCGGCATGCGGGTGGAGGGCCAGTACTGGTTCGTCTGCACGTTCTTCGAGGGCGAGTTGGTCCAGTGGGACATGCTCGCAAGCAAGCGTCAGGCCCTCAAAGGCGTTGGGATGGTGGAGAAGCCACCGGCGGACTCCGAGTAGCCGGGTCGTTCGGGAGTGCCTGGTGGTACCCGGCTTCGAGCAGGGGAGGGGGGATCTACGGTGGGTCGAGCGGGGGCTGTCCGGCGAGAGCGTCGTGCTGCCCCAGGAGCTCGAGGATCGTCGCTCGGGCATGGTCGAAGACGACCGGATCCTCGCGTACCTGGAAGAGCGCGTCGGCGTTCGTAAGCGTCGAGAACAACGCGAACGAGGTTTGCCTGGGCTCCTTTCTGGTGCGCAGCTCCCCGCTCTTGTTGGCTGTCCGGACGGCTGCCTCCAGCGCCGTGGTCTGGCGGTCGACGGCGCTCGCGAGGGCCTTGGCTACCGCGTCCGCGCGGCTCGCGAACTCCACGGCGGAGATCACGAAGAAGCATCCACCGGGGAAGACCTTGCGCTCGTAGAAGGAAAGCCAGCGCTCCAGCAGCACGCCAAGGCCGCCTGGGGCGCTATGGGGCGGTTCGAGCACCACCTCGGCCTCGAAGATCTCCCACGCCTGGGCGACGGTCGCGAGCTGGAGCTCGTGCTTTGAGCCGAAGTGCGCGAAGAGCCCGCTCTTGCTCATGTTCACCGCCGATGCCAAGCCTCCCAGCGACAGTTCCTCGAGCCCTTGCAGGGACCCGAGCTCGAGGGCAGTGCCCAAGATCGCGCTTCGCGTTCCCTCCGCTTTCATGGGGATCTTCTAAATAGCACGATCGGTCGTGCTATTTTATTTGGAGGCTGGCCGACGAGCGGTGAGGTCGCAGGTGGATCAAGCCACAGACACAGCGGGGACGGAACGGCGCAGAGCCCTTTTCGAAGAGGCTCTGTCGCTGATCGAGCGCAGCTATGACGACGATCGCCTGACGGTCTCTGACCTCTCACAGCAGATCTTCACTTCCCGGCGCCAGCTCCAGCGCGCCTTCGCCGAGGCCGGCACGAGCGTCCAAGAGAGGCTCCACGCTACCCGAATGCAGCGCTCAGCCGAGCTGCTCGACGACTGCTCGCTGACGATTGCCCAGATCGCACACAGCGTGGGCTACCGCCAGCCGCCTCAGTTCGCCAAGGCCTTTCGCCGCTACTACCGGCTCACTCCCTCCCAGTGGCGCAACAACACCACCTCGACCCCCCGTGAGGCGATCTCGATGGTCAGCCGGCATGAATACTCAACTCCGCCGACCGAGACCAAGCCTCCGCAGGTACGACCGCGACCCGCTCGCGACGAGCACGAGCGCGACCTCGAGCGTCGCCTGCAGGGGCTCGACCGCCGCTTCCGAGAGCTCGAGCCCGCCGCGTAGCCATGGACAGCGAGGTGGGCGGTGCCCGGCTCGAACGGGCGACCTCCTGCGTGTAAAGCAGGCGCTCTGCCAGCTGAGCTAACCGCCCCGCGGCGGTCGATGGTAGCCCCCTCGCCATCCAGGGTTGGGTCCATGGACCTCGGGATCGACAGGGGGCGGGCTGCTCGAGAGCCCGGCGCTGTCGGTCCTCAGCTAGCGCCGGTTGGGTAGCCCGCCGTTGGGCTGCGAGAACGGCGACTGGAGCCCCGCCCGCGGGTGGAGCGACTCCGCCGGCTGTGGTGCTCCGAACAGAAAGCCCTGTGCGGCCTTGCATCCGAGCTTACGAAGCTCGGCGAGCTGTACCTGGGTCTCCACGCCCTCGGCGACGGCGGTCAGATCGAGTGCCCGCGCCAGCGTGATGACGGCCCCGACGATCGGGGCCCCCTGCGGATCACGGCCGAGGGTCTGGACGAACGAACGGTTGATCTTCAACACGTCGAAGGGGAAGTCCCGCAGGCAGCTCAGAGACGAGTAGCCGGTGCCGAAGTCGTCGATCGCCAGCCTGACGCCCAACGCACGCAGGCGCTCGAGCACCCGGACCATGGAGTCAGCGCTCTCCATGGCCACGCTCTCGGTGACCTCGAGGCACAGGTCGGACGGCGGGACGCCCGCCTCCTCGAGCGCGCCGGCGACGATGTCGGGCAGACCGGGATGGGCGAGCTGGACCGCCGAGAGGTTGACGGACGTCGTGAAGGGCGCGCCCGTGGCGCCGGCGCGCCAGCGCGCCATCTGGCGGCAGGCCTCCTCGACCACCCAGCGCCCGATCGGGAGGATGAGCCCCGTCTCCTCGGCCAGCGGGATGAAGTCCATGGGGGCGATCGTTCCCCGCTCGGGATGGTTCCAGCGCAAGAGCGCCTCCGCGCCGACGGGCTCCCCGCGCTCGAGCTCCACCATCGGTTGATAGAGGAGGGCGATCTCGCCGCGCTCCACCGCCCGGTGCAGCGCGGTCTCGGTGTCGAGCCGCTCGCGGGCGCGGGCCTGCATGCCCTCGTCGAAGACCTCGCAGCGCGCCTTGCCGTGCTGACGAACGCCTCGAGGCCGTCGACGTCGAACGGCATGGCGATCGCATCCGTCAGGCGCTCGGCCGTCACGATCGGGTCGTGCTCGTGCTCCTCGGAGATGACGGCGAAGGTGTCGCCGCCGAGCCGGGCCACCGTGTCGCCCGCCCGGACGGTCGCCCGCAGGCGTCCCGCCACCTGCATGAGCAGCCGGTCGCCGGCGGCGTGACCCAGGCTGTCGTTGACGACCTTGAAGCGGTCGAGGTCCAGGAAGAGCACCGCCATCGCCTTGGGGCGCCGCCGCAGGCGCGCCAGCGCGAGCTCGATGTGGTCCATCAGCAGCGGCCGGTTGGCAAGGCCGGTCAGGGGATCGGTCAGGGACGGCTCGATCGCCTGCTCCTCGAGGCGCTTGCGCTCGCTGATGTCCTCGATGTGCGAGACGAAGTGCAGCGGCTGATCCTCGGCGTCGCGCACCAGCGACACCGTGAGGAGGACCCACACCTGCTGGAGGTCGGCTCGGATCAGGCGCTTCTCCATTCGGTAGCTGCCCTGCTCGCCGCGTAGGACCGCTCCCATCCTCTCCCGGTCGGCGTCCAGGTCACGGGCGTGGGGGGTGATCTCGTAGGTGGTGGTGGCGAGCAGCTCGTCCTCGGAGTACCCGGTGAGCTTGCACAGGGACCGGTTGACCTTCAGCCAGTGCCCGTCGGTGTCCACCAGCGCCATGCCGATGGCCGCGTCGTCGAAGGAGCGGCGGAAGCGCTCCTCGCTCTCCTGGAGGAGTACGCCGCCGTGGCCGCCTTCCTGTGCTCGGAGCGGGCGAGCTTCGTCACCGGCGCCGCGGTGCCGGTCGACGGCGGGCTGCTTCAGAGCGTCTGAGAGCTCGCCCGAAGCTTCCCTGAAGCGGGAGCGCTCGCCCTTCGGGCGTCTCGTCGGGAGTAGAGCGTCGCGTGCTGCTCGGGGCTCGTCAGCGAGCGATGAGCTGAGACGGCGAGGCCCACAGTCCGACCGTCTCTTGGCAGAGGCGGCTAGCGGCCTGAGCCAGGCGCCGGGCCTCGCGACTGTCTCCCGCCGCTTGCGCGCGGATGGCGGCGCGAGCGATCCGGAAGATCGCCGCGGCGTGCTCGTCGTCGAGTTGCTCGCAGCGCTGCGCCTCCAACCCGGCCCTCAGCGCGGGGAAGCTGGTCCGCTCGCCGGTCGGTGTCCGCCAGAACGGAGCGGCGGTCGTCGGAGAGCGAGCGGCCAGGTCGCCATGGCGATCGGCGTCGTCGAAGAGGCTGTCCATCGGGGCCGACATCGTCCCACGCCGTCTTGAGGCTGTCTCGACCAGCAGTACCCCCAGCGGGAGTCGAACCCGTCTCTACGAGAGTGAAAGTCTCGCGTGCTGACCGTTACACCATGGGGGCGCGGCCTCAGTCTAGGCGTGGCGCGCGCACGATACGCCTGAACGGAGCGGATCCAAGTGCCCCCGGAGGGACTCCAACCCTCATCTTTTCGGTTAAAAGCCGAACGCTCGAGCGATTGAGCTACAGGGGCTAAGGAAGCGTACGGCCTTCGGGAGCGAAGAGACGTCCTTCCGTCCGGGTCGGGCGGGAACATGTGTTCGTGTCCTCTTCGTCCGGACCAGTCCCGCCGGCGCCGCTGATAAGAGTCCCGGGCCGCCCGCCGTCACAAACGAGCACGGCCGAGGTTCGACGATGCGACCGGCACGGCGAGGTGGAGTTTCACCGCTACGCGGCCGGTGGTCGCTTCCGTTGGCGGTGCAAGCGCTGCGTCGGCGAGGCCGTCACAAGGCGTCACCAGAAGGTCAAGCGGATCTTGGTTGAGGAAGCAGGCGGCCGATGCGCGCTCTGTGGTTATGACCGCTGCATCGTGTGCCTGCATTTTCACCACGTGGACCCATCGACCAAGGCCTTCGGCATCAACCTCGGCCATGTTCGCGCTCTCGATGCCTACCGCGAGGAGGCGCGGAAGTGTGTGCTGGTCTGCGCGAACTGCCACGGCGAGATCGAGAGTGGCCTTGTTGCCTCCCCACCTGTCGGCGCCCTGTACAACCCTTGACGCGGCGGCGGCAGCCCGGATGGGGTGCGCGTGAGTCTCGGCGAATCGCCCAAGCCGCCCAAAGAAGGATTTAGAACGGCTATGTGCGGGAAACATCGTCTCAACGTGTCGCGATCGACCGCAAGGCGGTCTCACGCGTACGGAGCCCTTTTTCAGTCGTACCCACGAGATGTCCGCAAAGCTCGAACTCAAGCTCACAGCCGGCCCCAAGGCCGCCTCCGCTGCCCGTGTCGCCCTCGAGAACTTGGAGCAGGAGCTTGGCCCGACCCTGCTCAAGGACCTTCGCCTTATGGTGAGCGAGCTGGTGACCAACTCGATCCGCCACGCGAGCGCGGATCCGCGCGACGTGGTCGAGCTGCGCGCCTGGCTCTACGGCGACCGCTTCCGCATCGAGGTCTCCGACGGCGGCCCCGAGTTCACGCCTGTCGCCACGCGCGGGCGCGGAGACGAGGTCGGCGGTTGGGGGCTTTTCATCGTCGAGTCCCTCGCCGACCGCTGGGGCGTCGAGCGGCGGGAGCGTCGCAACTGCGTCTGGGTCGAGATCGATGTCCATGAACGCGGCACACCAGCAGGTGGCGCGGCCCATGATCGCTCGGTGGCCTCCACGGCCCGCCGCGAAGGGTATGGCGGGGCGCCGCGGGACCGTCCGCGGTTCGCCGGCGAGCGCGAGGTGGGACGTGATGCGGGCGCTTGGGCCAGCGTGATCGGCGGGACAGGCCCGCCGCAGGCCGCGGCGTGATCAGCGCCTGACGCCGGCGCCGTCGTCAGTGACGGAAGTGCCGCCGGCTGGTGAAGACCATCGCGATGCCAGCCCTGTCGGCCGCCTCGACGACCTCGGGGTCGCGGACCGAGCCGCCGGGCTGGATGATCGCCGTCGTGCCCGCCTCGATCGCGAGGTCGGGGCCGTCCGCGAAGGGGAAGAACGCGTCCGAGGCGAGCGCCGAGCCTTCGAGGGAGCCACTCGTCGCCTTCTCCACCGCCAGTCGCACGGCGTCGACACGGCTCATCTGGCCCGCGCCGATCCCGGCCGTCGTCAGGTCCTTGGCCAGCACGATCGCGTTGGAGCGCACGTGCTTGCAGACCTTCCACGCGAAGAGCATGTCGCTCCACTCGCGCTCCGATGGCCGGCGCTCGGTTACGACCTGCATCTCCGCGCGCTCCTCGTGGTCGATGTCGCGATCCTGGACGAGGAGTCCGCCCATGACCTGCTTGACCTCTGACTCAGTCACGCTCACGGTTCTGCGCTCGTGGTCCTCGAGCAGGCGCAGGTTGGGCTTGGCGCCGAGGATGTCGAGCGCCGCGTCGTCATAACCGGGTGCGAAGACGACCTCGGCGAACTGCTCGCCGACCGCCACGGCGAGCCCGGAATCGACGGTCCGGTTGACGCAGATCACGCCGCCGAACGCGCTCATCGGGTCGCCCGCGAACGCACGGCGATAGGCCGCCGTAGCGGTCTCCGCCATCGCGCATCCGCACGGATTGCCGTGCTTGACGATCGCGCACGCAGGCACCTGAAATTCCTGAACGAGCCGGCGCGCGGCGTCGAGGTCGAGCAGGTTGTTAAAGCTCAGCGGCTTTCCCTGAACCTGGCTGACCATGGACATGACGTGCATCCGAGCGCCCACCTGGGCGTAGAAGGCCGCGCGCTGGTGGGGGTTCTCGCCGTAGGGAAGGTCGAGCACCTTCTCGAAGGCCCGGAGGTAGAGCGGCGGGAAGTCCTCGCTGCGCTCGCCGTACCACCGCGCGATCGCCGTGTCGTAGCGAGCGGTGTAGGCGAAGGCCTCCGCGGCAAGGCTCTCCCGCGTCGGGAGCGAAAGACGGTTTCCTGACGTCCGGAGCTCCTCGAGCACCGCGTCGTAGCTCTCGGGGCCCACGACCACCGCGCTGAAGGGGAAGTTCTTGGCCGCCGCGCGGATCATCGTCGGCCCACCGACGTCGATGTTCTCGACCACCTCAGCGTCGCGCACGCCGCGGCGGGCGGCCGTGGTCTCGAACGGGTAGAGGTTGACGCACACCAGATCGACCCACTCCACCTCCTGCTCGGCGGCCGCCTGAAGATGAGCGGGATCGTCGCGCCGTGCGAGGAGGCCCGCGTAGAGCTTGGGGTGCAGGGTCTTTACCCGGCCGTCCATGATCTCCGGAAAGCCGGTGAAGTCTGCGATCGAGCGGACCTCGACACCCGCCGCCTCGAGCTCGGCCGCCGTGCCGCCCGTGGAGACGATCTCGACGCCGAGCCCCCGCAACCCCTGCGCGAGCTCGACGATCCCGCGCCTGTCGGAGACCGACAGCAGCGCACGCGCCACCCGCACCTCCCCCGGGGCGGCGGGCTGCAGCGCCTGCGGGGTGCTCGGCCGAGACATGGAGGGTGCGAGGATATGGGATATGCCGGAGGAGAACCCGCCAACCGAGGAGCTGCGCCTCACCCAGGCCGCGCGCGAGCGCATCGAGCGCGAGCGCGCTGAGCATTCCGAGGACGACACCGAGACCCGCGAGCACGAGCGCCGCGCCGACAAGGCGGCCTACCTGCGCGACCGCCTGGCCGAGCGCGAGCAGTCAGAGCGCGAGCGCGGGTGAGGGCCGCGGGCCGAGCGGCCGCGCGCGGTCGAGTGGCCCCTCTGGGGTGAGCGGCCCGCCGCGCGCTGTCGCTAGCCCGCGACCAGCACCCGCCGTGGGTTGTCGGGGTCGGGCTGAAGCGCTCCGCGGGCGAAGAGGCGCACGGCTTCCGGGAGGAGCTCGTGCTCGATCGGCGCCAGGCGCCGGCGGACCTCCTCGGGGTCTGGCGCTCCCGGCATCTCGATCGCGCGCTGGAGGATGATCGGGCCGCTGTCGATGCACTCGTCGACGAAGTGCACGGTCACCCCGAATACCTTCACGCCGTGCTCGACCGCCTGCTCGATCGCGCGCACGCCGGGGAAGGCGGGCAGCAGCGCCGGATGAACGTTGATCACCGCTCCCGGGAAGCGCGTCAGGAACGCCGCGGTGAGGATCTGCATGTAGCCGGCGAGCACCACTAGGTCAACTTCACGCTCGCCGAGCCAGTCGGCCATCGCGGCATCCCGGGCCGCCCGATCTCCGTAGGGCTCGAGCTCGAAGAACGCGTGCTCGACGCCGGCGGCGGCGGCCCGCTCGAGCGCAGGGACGCCGGCCCGGTTGGAGAGCACGCCGACGAGCTCGACGCCCTCCCTCCCGTGGACGCCGTCGAGCAGCGCCTGGAGGTTCGTGCCGGCGCCCGAGACGAGGACGCCGACGCGGAGCGCCCCCCTCACGCCCTCGCGAGCTTCGGGAACTGGCCGCCTGTGGAGCGCAGGGAGCCGGCGGAGAGCATCCCGTCCACGCGCGCGAGGACGTCCGTCTTGGTCAGGTGGGCGTAGGCGCCGTAGCCGGGGAGGCCGTCGTAGGAGTAGTCGCGGATGACCCGTGAGCGGCCGCCGCGGAGGATCTCCACCGCCCGGGTTCTCCCCACCGCCGGCCGCGCCCGGACCACTATGTCGAGGATCGCGCCGTCGAGGTCACCGCCGTCGGGAGGCGATATGGGGGTGCGGCCGTTCCCCTGGGCCCGCGCCGGGGCGGCCGGTGCCGGCGCCGGCCGCCACTCGGGAGCGCAGACGTCGCAGCAGGGGACGCCGTCCACCGGCGCCGGGCGGGAGCGGTCGCCGAAGTGGCGCAGGATCGCGAGGCGACGGCATCCCTCGTCCTCGACGAAGGCCCACACGGCGCGGAACTGACGCCAGCGTGCGCGCTTGGCCTCCGCTGCCGAGGCGGCGGCCTCGAGGGTCTCCGGTGCCTTGGATGCCTCGCGCTCGATGAAGAACACGTGCAGGCCCTTGTCGCGGCGCTCGGCGAGCAGGATGCCGCGTGCGGGCAGGCCGTCGCGGCCCGCGCGGCCGGCCTCCTGGTAGTAGGCCTCGATCGACGGGGGGACCGTCGCGTGCGCCACCGTTCGAACGTCGTGCTTGTCGATGCCCATGCCGAACGCGTTGGTCGCCACGACGACGCGCGTCGCGCCTCCCATGAACGCGTCTTGGGCCGCAGCGCGCTTGCCCCGGTCCAACCCGGCGTGGTAGACCGCTACGTCCTCGGCCAGCTCGCCTCGCAGCTCGCCAGCCAGCTCCTGCGCGCTCGCACGTGTGCCGGTGTAGACGATCGCCGGCAGTGCATCGGGCTCGCGCAGGGCCGCGACGAGCCGGCGCCGCTTGTCGACCGCCGAGCGGCAGGGCACGACGGCAAAGCTGAGGTTGGGCCGGTCAAAGCCCGTCGTGACCCGCACCGGGTCGCGAAGCCCGAGCCGTCGCACGACGTCGAGGGCGACCTGCGGCGTCGCCGTGGCGGTGGACGCGACGATCGCCTTGGCCCCCACGCGGCGTGCCGCTTCCGCCAAGCGGAAGTAGTCCGGCCTGAAGTCGTGGCCCCACTGAGAGACGCAATGGGCCTCGTCGACGGCGAAGAGGCCAACGCGCGCGGCGGCGAGGCGCTCCGCGAAGCCGGGCGTGGAGAAGCGCTCCGGCGCGACGTAGAGGAGCGACAGCTCACCGCGGGTCGCGCGCGCGAGTGCGGCGCGATTGGACTCGGGGTCCTGCTGGGCGTTGATCAACGCGACGCGGCCGGGAGCGCGCGCGCGAAGGGCGGCGACCTGGTCGTGCATGAGCGAGACGAGCGGCGAGACCACGACCGTGAGGTCGTCGCGCACGAGGGCGGGAAGCTGGTAGCACAGGGACTTGCCCGAGCCGGTCGGCATGACGACGAGGACGTCGCGGCCCGAGAGCGCGGCCTGCACGGCCTCCCGCTGGCCGGGGCGAAAGCCGCCGAAGCCGAAGTGCTCCTGGAGGGCCGCGGAGAGGTCCATCGCCTCACCCTAGCGGCGGTTGCGGCGGTCGCCGAGCGCATTGCGCAAAGTCGCGCGCAAGCTGCGACGAAGACGTTCGTGTGCGAGCTGACAGCAACGCCGTCCCTCGTCCCGCGGACGCGTTGAGTCCCGCCCTCCGCGGTCAACCCACGCCGCAGCGCCAGGACGAGCCCCGGCGCCGGGGGCGGCCCAGCACGCGCCACGGCGGGCCGACGATCTCGACGAGGGCGCGCGCCGCCGTGGGGCAGAACTGGCGGCCGCTCTCGTGCTCGACCTCGTCGAGCGCGGCCCCGAGGGGCATCGCGACACGGTAGGGCCGGTTCGAGATCATTGCGTCGAAGCTGTCGCACACGAAGCTGATGCGGCTCGTCAGCGGAATGTCATAGCCGCTGAGGCCATCGGGGTAGCCGCCGCCGTCCCACCGCTCGTGCGACGCGCGGATCGCCTCGGCGAGGTGCGCTGTCTCGGGCAGTTCTGCTAGGAGGTCGGCGCCGTGACCCGGATGGTCGCGCACCGTGCGCCACTCCTGCTCATCGAGGGGCCCCGGCTTGTCGAGAATCTCCCGCGGGACGTCGACCTTGCCCACGTCGTGGAGCAGCGCGACGAGGGCGACATGCCGGAGCCTGAGGGGATCGAGGCCCAGCGCGCGACCCACCCGCCGCGCGAGTCTCACTACGCGCGCGCTGTGCAGCGCCGTCGGGCGGTCGTGCTGCGCCTCGACTGAGAGCAGGCTCCGAATCGAGGACGACAACCCCGGGTCCTGCGTCGGTGCATGCATTCGCTGGCCTCCCAAGCAGCGGGTTGGGATCGCTTCCCGTCGATACCGAGCACATGCTCCCCCGGAAGACCTCGGGTCCTGCGGAAAGTGGACGACTATTTGAGTGGCGCGCGCACCTACGCACGCATGAGCGGCAGCGGCTCGAGCGCGAACTTCCCGTTCGCCTCGGCGGTGCCCTCCAGGGGGTAGTCGCCGCTGAAGCACGCGTCGCAGTGGGTCTCGCGGCCCGCCCCGATCGCCTCGTAGACCCCCTCGAGCGAGAGGTAGGCCAGCGAGTCGCAGTGGAGCTCGCGCGCGATCTCCTCCACCGAGCGCCCGTGAGCGACCATCTCCTCGCGCGTGGACATGTCGATGCCGTAATGGCACGGGTGGCGGATCGCCGGCGCCGAGATCCGCATGTGGACTTCCCGCGCTCCCGCGTCGCGGAGCAACTGGACGATCTGGCGCGTCGTGTTGCCCCGGACGATCGAGTCGTCGACCACGACGATCCGGCGGCCGCCCACGATCTCCGGGAGCGGGTTGAACTTCATCCGCAGGCCGTGCTTGCGCAGCTCCTGGCCCGGCTGGATGAAGGTGCGCGCCACGTAGCGATTCTTGATGAGGCCGTCGTCCTGGGGAAGCCCGCTCGCCCGCGCATAGCCGCGCGCGGCGGCGTTGCCGGAATCGGGCACGGCGATGACAAGGTCCGCCCCGGGCGCGGGGGCTTCGCGGGCGAGGATCTCCCCCATCCGCCCGCGCGAGGCCTGGAGCACGTTGCCGCCCAGCCGGGAGTCGGGCCGCGCGAAGTAGATGTGCTCGAACACGCAGAACGCCTTGCGCTCGCCTTCGATCACTGTCCTCGTGCGGAGGCCGTTCTCCCCGATGGAGACGAGCTCGCCGGGGGTGACCTCGCGCAGCAGCCGGGCGCCGATGATGTCGAACGCGCAGGACTCCGAGGCCACGCAGTGGCGGCCGTCGAGCTCGCCGAGGCTCAGCGGGCGTATGCCGTGCGGGTCGCGGAAGGCCACCACCCCCTTCCTGGTCATGACCACCGTGGAGTAGGCGCCCTGAAGGCGCGGCATGACGTCGGCGACCGCGTCCTCGATGCAATCCGCTTCGTGAGTGGAGAGCAGGGCGGCGATGATCTCCGAGTCCGACGTCGAGCGGAAGCTCACGCCGCGCTCGACGAGCTCGGCGTGCAGCTCGACGGCGTTGATCAGGTTGCCGTTGTGGGCGAGCGCGAGCTCCCGCCGATCAGATCTCCAGACGGGCTGCGCGTTCTCCCACTTGCTCGAGCCGGTCGTCGAGTAGCGGACGTGGCCGACGGCCATGTCGCCCGCGAGCGCTTGGAGCTTTCGCTCGTCGAAGACCTGGCTGACCAGGCCGAGATCGCGCAGGGTCATGATGTGTCCGTCGCGGGCGCTCGCGATCCCCGCGGACTCCTGGCCGCGGTGCTGGAGGGCGAAGAGCGCGAAGTAGGCCAGGCGCGGAACGTCGTGCTCGGGCGCGTAGATCCCGAACACGCCGCACTCGTCGCGCGGCCCGTCGCGGTGGTCGAGGTCGGGCTCCATGCGACCCGGCTAGCCTAGCAACGCACTCGGGCGCCCCCGAGGATCGCCAGCACGAGCCGCCGTATCCTGAAGGCGATCGAATCGTGCTCTACCCAGACGCGTTCTCCAATGAAGGGCAACTGGTCCGGACTCTCGGTCATGAACGCGTCCACGCCTATCAGGCAATGACGCTCGGGGCCCCGCGGAATTCGATCGAGAGCATCGCCTACGAGCAGGCGGCGATCGCCTCGGAGGAGGACTGGTGGCAGTTCTATCTCGCACAGCCCTAAACGCCCCCGAGAGCTACGAGGCGTGGCTCTCGGTCTACGTCGGCCTAGTCGATACTGCGCCGGATCCCCGCACCCATGCCTGTCCGAACTGCGGGCACTTCGAGGTCCGCTACCGCTTCGTCGCAGAGCCGAGCAGCCGTATCGGCTTCTGCCTGCTTTGGTGTGAGCAATGCCATCACGGGGCGACAATTTCCCGGGTCAAGGTTCCGCCCGGGATGGCCCTACTCAACATCTCAGAGCCACCGGAAGCTCTCGCCGACGGCATTCCGGACATCGAACAGGCGCAACCCACAGCGGAGCGACCGGGTGCAGGGGACGAGCCTCTGAGTGCGGCCGGCGACTGGCTTCGGACCCGGCTCGCCGAGCTCGAACCTGCCGTCGCAGAGTACGAGCGCCTGGCGGTCTTGCTCGACGACCGGACTCGGAGCGCGGCGCTCACGCCGAGATCGAGCCGCTCGGTCCGCCGCGATTGATGATCGGCGCATCAGCCGGCCGGTCGTGCTCGATGCCCACCATGACCTCGGCCGCACTCATCGGCCGACGAGAGCTTTGCCGTTGTGCTCATCCGGGCCCCCGACGGCGACACCGCCACGTGCCATCCTGTGGTCTGTGGCCTCCACCGATCGCACCCATGGCGACGATACGCGCAGGACCTGGAACACCCCGGACGCCATTGCCAAGCACCGGGCGATGACGCCCGCGGAGCGGATCAAGAAGGTCGAGAAGCTCTCCCGCGAAGCGAGGAAGCTCACCACTGCGCGCCGCGTCGATGGTCCCTGAGGCCGATCTCGACGCAGTCGGCATCTTTCGGACGCTCAACCGCCAAGGCGTCGACTTCGTGGTGGTGGGCGGCTATGCGGCCGCCGCTCACGGTGTGATCCGAGCAACCGACGACTTGGACCTCGTCGTCGATCGCGGCTGGGAGAACGCCGGACGGCTCGGGAGGGCCCTGAAGGAGCTCGACGCCCAGGATGCGACCGGTGCGCACACGCCGCTGACCGCCGAGGTGCTGGCGCGCCGCGAAGATCGACTCTTCAACACGTCGCTGGGACGGATCCACCTGCTCCGCAGGTCGGGACCGTTCCGAGGTACCCGGAGCTGGCGCCCGCGGCAACCGTCGAGATCGAGGGCGAACGCATACACGTGGCCACCGTCGGTTACCTGGCCAGGCGGCGCGGACCTCGCGCCCGACACGCTCTACGAACGCGTACGCACTGGGACCTGGCCCGACCAGAACCTGGCCGCCTGACCGCTAGCCGCCCAAGCCGCCCCCGCGCCACCGCTCCCGCCTACCCCGTAAGCAGCCAGCTCGGCGCCGACGCCTCGGTAGCGCCGGGAGAAATAGGGAGAGTCTCGGGGCCGGCGCTTCTGCATCCATGCACGCGGACGATGCGTCTTGACGCCCGCAAGCAGGGAGAAGGGGGCGTCTCGGTAGCCGTCCGGGAGACCGCGACCGGAGCGCTTCGCCGACGCGATTCCGAGCCGGCCGTACCCTGCCCGGGGTGTCGGTGCCGTCCAGAGCTCCGCGTGCGCACGAGGCGCTGGTAACGGAAGAGAAGCTGGCCGGGTATGCACTCGATCGGGCGCATCCTCGTGGGTGCCATAAGGCGCGGGTGTTCAGCTCGGCGCTCGGGATCGAGCGGGCCGACTGGCGTTATCTGCGTGACCAGCTGGTCGAGGGCGTCGTAGAGGCACCGGTCCTCGGGACGCGCATCACGCCGTTCGGCGTGCTCTAGGAGGCAGTGGTGCTCGTCAACGGTCTCAATGGGGCGACGTCGCCGGTCGCGCCGATCTGGATAATCGAGGGCGACCTGCCGCCGCGGCTGGTCTCGGCCTGGGTGGACATCCCGTGACCAGGTGCCACACTCCCCAGGTGATGACCGAACCGCGACACGCCGTTCTCGAGGTGGTCGAGTTCCTCACCGCGTCCGGGCGCTGGCCCGCCGGGACGACGGGCACCGTCGTCGAAGCCGACGACCAGCGCGCACTCGTGGAAATCACCGACGACCGCGGCCACGGCTCCGACTTCGTCAGCCTGCCGCACGACAAGCTCGCGTCCGCTGACCACCGCAGCGCACGCGCGGCGTCCTGACCGCCGCCGAAACCACGAGACCCTGAGCTCCGCGAGCCGTCTGCTTCGCACGGGCCCTCACCCCTCGAGCGCGATCGCTTCGCGCCGAATACGATTCCTCGTTGCCGACAAGCGCGACCCAGGCTTCCGTCGGCCGCGGTCGTCAGACGCCCTTTGCCGTGCGAGACTGTGATGAGCATGCGTGAGCGGGCGACACTCAGGCTGGATGCTGGCGATGAGCTTCGCGTCGAGGTCGAGCGCGATGATCTTGCTCGCGAGGAGATCGTCGTGCGGCGCGCCGTCGAGAACGTGTCTGCGACGCGTGACGGGCTACTCGCCGTCATCGATGAGCACCTTGCCTCGGCTGAGCCGCACGATGCCGGGACTGCCGATCGGCTGCTGGCCGCCGATCGGCAGCGCCCGTACTGATGGCCGGGTTGTACCTCGACACCTCTGCGCTGGGACGGATCTTGCTGGCCGAGCCAGACGCGGCCGCCATCCGTCAGACGCTTGCCGACTACGACGCTTGGTGGTCGAGCGCATTGCTCATCGTGGAGCTGCGTCGCCTTGCGGCGCGCGAGAACCTCGAGCCCATTGCCGAACGGTTGCTCTCCGGGGTACGAACGGTCGCGGTCGACGCGGCGTCGCTCGAGCGTGCATCGCGACTGCAGCCGCCAGAGGTGCGGACGCTCGACGCGATCCATCTGGATGCCGCTCTCGAGCTTCACGCGCGCAGCGAGGTCGCAGCGGTGCTTACCTACGACCGCCAGCTGCAGACGGGATGCGCACAGCACGGGCTGCCGCTTGAGGCGCCTGGCGTGGGATAGACCAGCCTTCGGCGGCACAGCCTCACCGTCCACGCTCTTGGTGAACAAGCGATCCCGGGCGCTCACGACAACGGTCGCGGCTTCTCCTTTGCGCCGAAACCGATCGCGCGCTGCGTCGGTGTAGGCCGCATCCGCTGCCCGATTGGCAGGTGTCAACATCCCGCTCTTCGGCCACGAAGACATGTGAACGAGGGGTGCCACGAACGCGAAGGACCTGCTGGCAGAGCGGCTCTTCGATGCGTCTGCTCACGGAGCGACCGGACCACCCAAGTCCCAGCCGCGCAGGGGCTGTTGGCAGAAGTCGCGCAACAGGGACTCCACGGTCGACACACCGCGGGGAGTCAGACGTAATCGCCACTAGCCGCGGCGTGCGCGGCCTCTGCGACGCGAGCGAAACCGTTTCTTGTTGCGAGTACGTCGATTGGTCGCTCGTAACCGAGCAGTCGGCTGCGCGAGCGAAGCCAGACGCGCACAAACTCTGGACTTGGGTAGGCGCTCGCCAGGATCTGGATGATCGAACGCAGATCGTCGATCTTCTCGTGGTATCCATTTGCCCGCCGGGCGGGCTGCTCGTCGGCGGCCGCCTTGTTCCACCGGCGCACTGCGCTCAGGCTTGCACCGGTCGCGCGGGCGACGTCGTCCTCGGTGAGACCGTAGTTCTCGCGCAGCCGACGGAGAACAGTCAGTGGATCGTCGAGCACCGTCATGTCAGCAACTCCTGTCGCCGACTGGTGGTAGGTCGCCCCGTTGGTGCGGCCGACGAACGCCGGACGCAACCGCTATCAGCGTTGCAAGCAGCCTTCGCCCCCATACGCTGCGCGCGCGACGCACACCGCGGAGCCGCCCTAGGCGTAGTCCGGTCCTGCTTACGGCCGTGTTGGAAGGGCTTGCATCGATCCGAAGCGTTGAAACCATCGCGTACCTCCGTTGGGAAGACGGAAACGGAACATTACATGCCGAGTAGCTCCCTTTCCGCACTTCTCGAGGTCGATATCTCCGTCAAACTGGTCCTCCATCTGGATGCAGTTGGGCCGGATGGAGGCTCGGGCCTTGAGCCGCCGCGGGACACCGTCTGGGGCTCGGCTGACGCCCCTCGCGGAGGACGGGCAAGCTTCTTGCGCG
>Ga0183260_10001924_pt1 | contig 17289 bp, 21 predicted proteins | sample AntDrymUQ4972206_2_FD_129768 | JGI IMG/M metagenome (GOLD analysis project Ga0183260, IMG submission 129768) | Polar desert sand microbial communities from Dry Valleys, Antarctica - metaG UQ497 (22.06) (version 2) (version 2) | ecosystem: Environmental > Terrestrial > Soil > Desert | place...
TACGTGGCCACCTTCGCGGCCGGCGCTTGCCGGTCCAGCGATGCCGGCTCGAACAGGCGCCGGACAAGGGAGTTGGACACGTCGCTCATGCCTGGAACCGGCGTGTGGGCCTGACCACGAAGTTGAAGAAGGACACGCAGACCACGGTGGAGACGAAGAGCAGCATGTATCCGACGGCGGCCGAGCTGCCGAGATCCTGGGTGCGCCAGGAGATGAACGAATGCAGCGTCATCGATTCCGTCGCCAGCCCTGGTCCGCCGCCGGTCAGGACGTTCGGCAGGTCGATGATCTTGAAAGCCTCGATGAGCCTGATCAGCACCACCGTCGCCGCGATCGGAGCGACGGAGGGCCAGGTGATGTCGCGGAAGATCTGGATCCCGCCGGCGCCGTCCAGCCGCGCAGCCTCGACCTGGTCGCGCGGCTGGTTCTCGATCGCGGCGAGGAGCACGATGAACATGAAGGGCGTCCATTGCCAGGTATCGCCGACCAGCACCATCAGCCGCGCCGACCAGGCCTCCGTCGCCCACGACCATTCATCGAATCCGAAGAGCCGCACCAGCGGGGCGAAAGGCCCCTTCTGCATGTCCGCCAGCATGCGGAAGGCGTAGGCGATGCCAACGGGGGTCACCATCAGCGGAATGAAGAAGACGACGCGGAAGAAGCTCCGCCCGCGGATCGGCTGCGCGCAGATGAGCGCCAGCCCCAGCCCGAGCAGGAACTGAACGGTGACGCCAACGACCACGTAGAAGGTCGTGGTAACGAGCGTGCCCGGCACGCCCGCGCCGGCGAAGGTCGCAAGGGCGAGCACCGTCAGTCCCATGATCACGCCGACGGAGATCAGGCGTCCGATGATGCCGAGAACCGTCACCGCGCCGCTCCTGAAATAGCGGAGGAGCAGCCACGCAAGCGCGACCGTTACAGCGGCAAGCAGAATCCATTGCACGGCCCCGAAGGTTCCGAAGGTGCCGATGAAATGGTACTGCTGTGAGCCCAAAAGCAGCTTCTTGAAATTGAGCAGGCCGACGTATTTCAGCGTGAAGCCGCCGGCGGCCAGCGAGAAGCGCGACAGCGCCAGGTAGCCGGAGACGATCAGCGGAAAAATCGCGAAGGCCAGCAGGATGATGACCGCGGGCAGCACCATGATCGGGCCGGAATGCCGGTCTAGCCGCTCCGCCAGGCCGGGTCGCGGCGGCGCCTCGGAACTCATGTCGGCGGCGGCGACTGCCATGACGACCTGCGGCGAATTTGGCGGGACGGGCGGCGTGAGCCGCCCGACGAAGCGCAAGTCACGGCGCGGCCAGCCGCGCCGTGACTTAGATCAGCCGATCAGCTGGCGCCGATCGTGGCCTTGTAGACCTCGAGCTGCTCGTCGGAGCCGATCTCCTCGTTCAGCTCGTTCCAGCCGTCCTCCACGGCCTTGACGGTCGCGTCCTTGTCGATCTCGCCGGCTAGATAGCGGGAGATCGCCTCGTCGAGCACGACCTGCTGATATTTCTGGTTCTGCGGGATGCGCAAATCGAGGATCATGTTGGGGCTGCTCATCGAGGCGTTGATGGCGCCGAGGTAGACCTGCGCCTCCTCCTCGCTCATGCCGGCGTTCTTCCACAGGTCGCTGTAGCTCAGCTGCGACATGCGGTAAGGGTTGAAGCCGGTGCCGCCGACCACGACGTCGGCGTTCGATTGGGCCGGCTGCGTCATGTAGGAGAAGAAGGCGTAGGCCGCGTCCTTCACCTTCGGGTCCGCCGCCGCATTGATGCCGCCGCCCCAGCCGCCGAACGCCGCGAAAGGAGCGTGGTTGACGCCGTCGACCGCGTGCGGGCAGATTTCCGGCGTGCATGCCTCAAGCGCGCCGGACTCCCAGTTCAGCACCTCCTTGGAACCCGGCATAATGGCGGCGCCCCACTTGCCGATGACCTTGGAGTTCGCCTTGTCGATGGAGATCGTGCCGACATCGCCCCAGTCGAGGTTGAGGGCGCAGCGGCCGGAGGCGAAGAGCGGGCGGGTGTCGCTCACGTCGAGGTTCAGCTCGTCCTCGGGGCCGTATTGCGTCGACTCGCTGAGGAAATCCAGCGCCTTGCGGAAGGCTTCGTTGTCGACGAGCGGCGTCATGTCGGCGGTGTTGAAGAAGGCGCCCTGGCTGGTGCCCTTCGACTGCGTCATCGAGCCGACCACATCGGTGACGAACCAGTAGCTCTGGGCGTTGCGCTTCTTGGCGATGCAGGAGCCGAAGTCCGGCGCGCCGTCGCCGTTCATGTCCTTGCCGTGCACGGCCTTGGCGACTTCCAGATATTCGTCCCAGGTCTTCGGCGGCTGCAGCCCGGCTTCCTCCAGCACATCCTTGCGGTAGTACATCATGTGGAAGTCGCCATCGAGCGTGATCATGTAGGTCTTGCCGTTGTACTTCTCGGAGAAGTCCCGAAAGAAGGCGCCGACATCATCCTGCTGGATGTCCGCGTCGGCGTCGACCCGAGGCGTCAGGTCCTCCAGATACTCGCCGGAGATGTAATCGACCATCCATTGCGGCGCGAAGACCGCCGCGTCGACCGAATTGGTGCCGCTCGCCCAATCGGTCAGCACCTTCTGGTAGAGGTCGGAGAAGGGCACCGCGATCACATTGATCTTGGCCCCGGTGAGCTTCTCGAATTCGGGCGCGCGCCGCTGCAGCGGCTCCTGGATCGCGCCCGTCTGGGTCATGACGTTGACCGTCACCCCGGCGAACTGGTCCTGCGCGGTGGCGGACCCCGCAAGCAAGCAAACAGCGGAGATGCCCGCCAGAAGAATACTCGTCCTCATTCATTCCTCCCATGTCGGCGGCGCGCCGCCCATGTTCCGCCCCTTTCGGGGTTCTTGCATTTGCCCGGCCGCCTGTTCCGATCTAAGGCGCTAGCAATCCAAGTGGCAAGGCCTCACAGCGCGGCAAGCGCGGGCGCCATTTCGGGGCGCCGACAATTGTGTCGCCGCCTCACACTGTTTGTTTACGCTGTCCCGTTAGAACCGTCCGTGGTGGGACGTGATAGGTTCTGCGTTCCGTCCCCCCTCCTTGTTTCTCGGCGGTCGATGTCCACACGTCAGCGTAAGCAGTCCAGACTGAAGCCGCTGCTGGCGCCGGTGTGCTGCCTCTTCGTTATCGGCTATTTCGCTTACCATGCCGTGGAGGGCGATTACGGCCTCTTCGCGCTGGGCAAGCTTCAGGACCGGGTCGCGTCGCTCCAGACAGAGCTCGACGCGATTCGGGCGGAGCGGAAGGCCATGGAGAGCCATGTCGCCCTCATGCGTCCGGAAAGCCTGGACCGCGACATGATCGACGAGCGCGCCCGTGAAGCGCTCAACATGGCGGACGCGAAGGATATCGTCATCTTCCTGTCCCCCGAGGACCGCCGCCCCGCGCCCTAGCGCCCCACGGGCGCACGCGCCGCCCGTCTGACCCTGCCTCCAGCGCTGAACGGAAGCATGCCTGCCCCGCGACAAGGCCGGCCGATAGGGGCTGGCCTTTCCCCGGAGAAAGGGCGTTATATGTCTCAATAAGGAAGACCGGAGGAAAGAATGGCGCAGACCCATGCCGCCGCTCGCCGGAGCGGCGCGGATCGGGAGGCGAGAGCCGAGGGAGGGCGGTCGGGCTCCGCCGCCAAGTCCGCCGAGATCGCGGAATTTTCGAAAGACGAGGAACTCGGCGCCTACCGCCAGATGCTGCTCATCCGCCGCTTCGAGGAGAAGGCCGGCCAGCTTTACGGCATGGGGCTGATCGGCGGTTTCTGTCACCTCTATATCGGCCAGGAGGCCGTCGTCGTCGGGCTGCAGCTGGCGATGATCGAGGGCGACCAGGTCATCACCGCCTACCGAGACCATGGGCACATGCTCGCGACGGGCATGGATCCGAAGGGGGTGATGGCGGAGTTGACTGGCCGCCGCAGCGGCTATTCGCGCGGCAAGGGCGGCTCCATGCACATGTTCTCCAAGGACAAGCACTTTTACGGCGGCCACGGCATCGTCGGCGCCCAGGTCCCGCTCGGCACCGGCCTCGCCTTCGCCAACCGCTATCGCGACAACGGCAATGTCTCGCTGACCTATTTCGGCGATGGCGCGGCGAATCAGGGCCAGGTCTATGAGAGCTTCAACATGGCCAAGCTGTGGTCGCTGCCGGTCATCTATGTGATCGAGAACAACCACTATGCGATGGGCACGAGCATCAAGCGCAGCTCGGCGACTACCAATCTTTGCAAGCGCGGGCAGTCCTTCGACATTCCCGGCGAGCAGGTGGACGGCATGGATGTGCGTGCGGTCAAGGCGGCCGGCGAGATGGCGCTGGACCATGCCCGCTCCGGCAAGGGCCCGATGATCCTGGAGATGCTGACCTATCGCTACCGTGGCCACTCCATGTCCGACCCGGCAAAATACCGGGCCAAGGAGGAGGTGCAGAAGATGCGGACCGAGCACGATCCGATCGAGCAGGTCCGCCACCGCCTGGAGGAGAAGGGCTGGGCAAGCGAGGACGACCTCAAGGAGGTCGACAAGGAGATTCGCCGCGTCGTCAACGAGGCGGCGGAATTCGCGCAGCAGGATCCTGAACCCGATCCGGCCGAGCTGTGGACCGATATCTATGCCGAAGCCCAGGCCTGAGAGAGGGTGACATGCCCACGCAAGTCCTGATGCCGGCGCTTTCCCCTACCATGGAGGAGGGCAAGCTCGCCAAGTGGGTCGCCAAGGAGGGCGATGCGATCAAGGCCGGCGACGTGATCGCCGAGATCGAGACCGACAAGGCGACGATGGAAGTGGAAGCCGTGGACGAAGGCCGGCTCGGCCGCATCCTTGTCGGCGAAGGTACTGAAGGCGTGAAGGTGAACTCGCCGATCGCCTGGATCCTTGGCGAAGGCGAGGACGCTTCCGCCATCCAGGCCGATGCGCCGGCCGAGCTTAAAGCCGAAGCGAAGACGAACGGCTCGGGCGCCGCCGCCTTGCAGACGCCCGAGGCGCCCGGGCCCGCTCCGAAGCCCGGTGAGGACGAGGGCGGCAAGATCGCGCATGGGCCGGCGACCGGACCGGTTTCCGCGTTGACATCGCTGCCGACCGCTCAGCCGGAGGAGGATTCTCGGGAAGTGCCAGAAGGCACGGAGATGGTGCAGATGACGGTCCGCGAGGCGCTGCGCGACGCCATGGCCGAAGAAATGCGCCGCGACGGCGACGTTTTCGTCATGGGTGAGGAGGTGGCTGAATATCAGGGCGCCTACAAGGTCACCCAGGGCCTGCTCGAGGAGTTCGGCGCGCGTCGGGTGATCGACACGCCGATCACCGAGCACGGCTTTGCCGGCCTTGGCGTCGGCGCGGCCTTTGCCGGCCTGAAGCCGATCGTGGAGTTCATGACATGGAACTTCGCCATGCAGGCGATCGACCAGATCATCAACTCCGCCGCCAAGACGCTCTACATGGCCGGCGGCCAGATGGGCTGCCCGATCGTCTTCCGCGGCCCGAACGGCGCGGCGGCGCGCGTCGGCGCCCAGCACAGCCAGGATTATTCGGCCTGGTATTCCCAGGTGCCGGGCCTGAAAGTGATTCAGCCGCATACCGCCGCCGACGCCAAGGGCCTTCTGAAGGCCGCGATCCGCGACCGCAACCCGGTCATCTTCCTGGAGAACGAGATTCTCTACGGCCAGAGCTTCCCGGTGCCGAAACTCGATGATTTCGTCCTGCCGATCGGCAAAGCGAAGATCGCCAGGAAGGGCAAGGACGCCACGATCGTCTCCTTCGGCATCGGCATGACCTATGCGCTGAAAGCCGCCGAAGCGCTGGCCGGGGAGGGGATCGAGTCCGAGGTGGTCGACCTCAGGACGATTCGGCCGATGGATATCGAGACGGTGGTGCGGTCGGTCAAGAAAACCGGCCGCTGCGTCACGGTGGAGGAAGGCTGGCCGCAGAATTCGGTGGGAACGACGATCGCCGCCCAGCTGATGCGCCAAGCCTTCGATTTCCTTGACGCCCCGGTGCTGAACGTCAACGGCAAGGACGTGCCGATGCCCTACGCGGCCAACCTCGAAAAACTGGCGCTGCCGTCGGTAAAAGAGGTGGTCGAGGCGGTGAAGGCCGTGAGCTACAAGTGAGGGCCGGATGGCGAAAGGGCGCGTCCACCACATCGGGCTCACTGTCCGAGACATCGAGCTTTCCGAAGCCGGTTTCTATGCGCCCGTCCTCCGCTTCCTGGGCTACCAGCGGGTGAACGGTCCCGCGCACGTTTCGTTCTGGCGGGACGGGAAAAACGGGCCGACGGTTCATCTGGTCCGGGCAGATGGCGTCGTGAAGCCGCCGGAGCATGATCACTGCGCCTTTGCTGTCGAAACGCGTCCGGAGGTGGACCAGCTTCACGAACTGCTCGTCGAGCGCGGGATCGATGTGCTGAGTTCGCCAACTGAATATCCGCAGTTCGGAGCGGGGCATTACGCCGTGTTCTTCAGAGATCCGGACGGTCGCCTTTTCGAGGTCCTGCATCGGCCGTCCCCAACGCAGCAGAGTGCGACAGGACAAGCAAAGGCGACCCATGCTTGAGTTCATTCGACGCTTGTCCGGCCTTTTCGGCTTATGGAAAAAGCGCGCGCCGCATGCGGCCGCTAACGTTAAGGCTGCGCCCGTGTCTCCCGCGAATCAGACTCGGACGGGTCTGCGCGGTCGGGGAACTGGCCGGGGCCTGACGCCGCCAAAGCCGAAGGCCAAGCGGCCGCCGGGCCGCGCCAAGACATAGGGGGCCAAATTGCCGATCAACATCCTCATGCCCGCCCTCTCGCCGACCATGGAGAAGGGCAACTTGGCCAAGTGGCACGTCAAGGAGGGCGACAAGGTCGCCTCCGGCGACGTGATCGCCGAGATCGAGACCGACAAGGCCACCATGGAGGTGGAGAGCATCGATGACGGCACGGTGGCCAGGATCATCGTGGCGGAGGGCACGTCCGACGTGCCCGTCAATGAGCTGATCGCCGTGCTGGCCGGGGAAGGGGAGGATGCCGACGCCGCTTCGGCGGGGTTGCCCGCCGCCGTTCAAACTCAAGAGCCAAGCCCTCCCAAGAGCCCTCACCCTGAGGCGCCGCCGCAGGCGGCCTCGAAGGGCGAGGTCGACAAGCGCGGCGCGGCAGCCTCGTCCTTCGAGGCTTCGCCGCAAAGCGGCTCCGCGCCTCAGGATCAGGCTGCCGGAAGCGTCGGCTCCGACAAGACCATCCCGACAGACGCCCCCCCGGCCAAGACGAACGGCCATGCTTCCGGCCGCATTCTCGCTTCGCCGCTCGCCCGCCGGCTGGCCCGCGAGAACAAACTGGAGCTCTCCGCCCTGCAAGGCTCCGGCCCGCACGGGCGGATCGTGCAGCGCGATATCGAAGCGGCGCTGAAGAGCGGCGCCGGCAAAGCCGCGCCCGCGCCGGCCGGCGCCGAGGCGCCCCGCGCGCCGACATCTGCCCCGGCTTCGGCTCAAGCGCCCGCCGCTCCCCAGGGTATGTCCGACTCGACGATCCGCAAGCTCTTCGAGGAGGGCAGCTACGAGGTCGTCCCGCATGATTCCATGCGCAAGACCATCGCCCGCCGCCTCGTCGAGGCGAAGACGACGATCCCGCATTTCTACCTCACCACCGATTGCCGCATCGACGCGCTCCTCAAGCTGCGCGCCGAAATCAACGCGGCCGCTCCGATGACGAAGGGCGAAAAGGGGGAGGCGCCCGCCTACAAGCTCTCCGTCAACGACATGGTGATCAAGGCGCTGGCCTTGGCGCTGAAGGCCGTCCCCGAGGCGAACGTCACCTGGACGAGCGGCGAGATGCTGAAGCACAGCCGCGCCGATATCGGCGTCGCCGTCTCCATCCCCGGCGGGCTGATCACGCCGGTCGTCCGCCGCGCCGACGAGAAGACGCTTTCGGTCATCTCCAACGAGATGAAGTCGCTGGCCGCCCGCGCCCGCGCCCGCAAGCTGAAGCCCGAAGAGTACCAGGGCGGCGCGACGGCCGTCTCCAATCTCGGCATGTTCGGCGTCAAGGATTTCGCCGCTGTCATCAACCCGCCGCACGCGACGATCCTGGCGGTCGGCGCCGGCGAGGAGCGGGCGATCGTGGAAAAGGGGCAGATCGTCGTCGCGACCATGATGTCCGTCACGCTCTCCACCGACCACCGCGCCGTTGACGGGGCGCTCGGCGCCGAGCTGCTGGCGGCGTTCAAGCGGCTGATCGAGAATCCGCTCGGGATGCTGGTGTAGAGTGGCATTCTCGCCTATCTTTTGCGGGAAAGGAGCCTTCTTGTGGCCGAAACGGAAGACTCTGTGCTGCCCATTCTGCGGAGGATCCAGACGGATTTGGCAGACCTGAAGCGGGAGACGAGAGATGGCTTCTCGGAGCTTCGGGGGAGCATCCGCGACTTGTCCGAACGCATGGATTCGTTCGAGGGTTATTTCACTTATCAGATGGGCCTGACGTCTCGGAACCAGATGGACATCAAGAAAATTCAAAGCGATATGCGGACGCTAACCGCTAGGATCGACAAGCTTGAACCGTCTTGACGTTATGGAGGCGAGGTCAGCGCAACCTAAGTTCAGGGCGAAACTCCGCGTCACCGGCCGCTGAAGAGAAGCGCTCTGCACGGAAACTTGGTTCATGGCTGAGATTATCCAGGAAATGGTTCAGCAGTTGGAAGAAGACATCGATGCTCTCGTTAGACACTTATCTAGCCAAGGACCACTTCCACTCAACAGCTTGCGTGTGACCGCGCCCCCTATTCTAAGGCGCTGGCTGTCAGAGCAGCGGATCAACTACTTGGCCAATAAGCTCGGCGTTTCAGCTACTTTCCGGACTCTCGACACCAAACATGCATTCGATATGATCTCTGCGGACTCTCTCTTTCGATTCTATACGGCGGGCGGCGTTTCGATCGATGGGCAAGTTGTCCAGCATCTGTACGTGCATGACGGCCCCGCTCAGTCTAAGCCACTGATCGAGGGCGCTGGCTACATCATGCTATCGACCAACAAGCTTATTGAGCAGCAGCGAACGTATTTTGGTGGACGTGCTTTCAAGCACTACGAAATTTTACAATATGTCGCGAATAAGAAAGGCGGTGTGCATTTCGATGTGGATGCCAGCGAAGAACTTTACAACCAATGCAGCGAGCGTCAGACTTCTTAGGCCCGGGGAGCCTTCAGTCTCTTGAGGAGGACGAAGTCTCGGAGATGCACATCGTGCTGAGTCCAAATACTCCAAAACGTTGGACATGCATTCAGGTCGAGCTTCTCGCCCTTGCGGAATCTTTTGCCCGTTTGCATTTGGATGGCGAGCCATTCGTCAGATTCGAACGGGTTCCAGTTTCAAGCGAGTCTGGTTAGACGTTTTGTGAGCCGGCTTGCACAGACAACAGTCCAGGAGAGCAACATGGCGACCTACTTCAAACGAAAAGCCGACGCGGTCTGGAACGGCGGCGGCAACGATGGGAGCGGGCAGCTCACCACGCAGAGCGGGACCTTGTCAGGCGCGCGCTATTCGGCCGAAATGCGATTCGGCGAGGCGAAGGGAACCAATCCCGAGGAGCTGGTCGCCGCCGCCCATGCCGGCTGCTTCAACATGGCGCTGGCCTTCGGGCTGAGCGGGCAGGGCCACCCGCCGGAGGAGCTCCGCACCACCGCGGAGGTGCGCATCGAGCAGGAGGGGGCCGGCTGGACGGTGAAGTCGGTCGCGCTGACGCTGCGCGGCCGCGTGCCGGGCATCTCGGCCGAAGAGTTCCGTCAGGCCGCGGAAGGCGCCAAGGCCGGCTGCCCTATCTCCAAGCTGTTCAAGGCCGACATCACGCTCGACGCCCAGCTCGAGACGTAGCGCCCTCCGGAGGCAAGGTCCGCTCCGGCCTGTTGCCCGAATGAGACAAACGTCCTTCCTCTCCGGTCCTGAAGGATCGGAGAAGAAGCGGACGCGCGTCAGGTCCTGTGGCCCGCCAGCACGCCGGCCGGATCATGCGGGCGCCCCAGCCAATCCGCTGGCGCGCACCCGCCATCAGCTGGTCAGCAGTCCGTGCCGGAGCTAATCGCGGTCGCTGTCGAGGTCTCCCGCCTCCGAGCGCGTGAGACCTCCGCGATGCAATAAACCTATTTCGCCGCGCGTGGACGACGCCCGCGACGCGGCGCCGCGTTCTCCTGTTCCACTTCTTCCGCCGCAGCCGCCGGGGCCATCACGGCGCCTGCCTTGCGGCCCAGCCCCATGCTCTTGGCGAGGTCGGAGCGCGCCCGGGCGTAGTTCGGCGCCACCATCGGGTAGTCGCGAGGCAGGCCCCATTTCGACCGGTACTCGTCTGGGCTCAAGCCGTGTTCACCTTGCAGATGACGCTTCAGCGACTTGAACTTCTTCCCGTCCTCGAGGCAGACGATATGATCCGGCGTAACGGATCTGCGGATCGACACCGCTGGCTCACGCGGTTCCGGTTCCGGCGTGGCCTGCGCGCCGGGCGCCCGCTGAAGCGCTGAGTGAACGTCTTCGATGATCTTGCCAAGCTCATCGGAGCCGACCTTGTTGTTGCTGACGTAAGCCGAAACGATATCGGCGGTGAGCTGCACGAGTTCGTCGTGATCGACAGAATCCATCTCTTGTCCTTAGTGTCAGAATCAACGCTGCGGCTAGATATATCAAGTGCAGCTGCGATGCTCAATACTGCTCTAGGAGGATAATTGCAAGAATCACGAAAAAGAGAATTTGCCGCACCGGCAGCGTGGCGCCGTTACGCCCCCGGCTTGCCGCGGCGGACCAGAAATGAGGCGCCAACCAGAAGCCAGCCAAAGATCAGGAGAACGCCGCCAAATGGAGCCGGACTTGGGCTGATCTTCACCGTCGTGAGGCTGTCGAGCGCAAGCGCGCCCGAAAAAAGGATCGAGCCCACGAGCATCGCAAGCTCGCCGGCCGTGCGAAGGCGCGAGCGGCCATTCGCGGCCTCAAGGGCCAGGAGGGCAGGTGCGTGAAAGAGCAGGAACGACGAGGCGACGGAGAGATTGGATGCATTCGGAAGATGAGCTCCCATGGCCCCGAGCGCGACGCCAGCCGCGCCCATCAGAGCGGCGCCAAGGCATATGGCTCTGCTTGCTGCTGTCGAACTCATCCGCGACCTGTCCTCATTGCTCGTGAGCGCATTGGCCCGCTTAGCTGATTCTGCCGCGCAGCCCTGGCATCGCCTCCCAGATCGCATGCATGCCGAACCCGATGAAGATCAGTCCCGATATTGCCGGGCTTCCTGTACCCTGATCCCCGGCACGGGCCTCCTGGCGCTGCTCAGGCTGGCCAGAACTGGATAGAACGTGAAACGGCTATTTGCTTAGGCACTGGCGCCGCCGCGGCTCCCGCGCCGCAATGCTCGCCGCGGTCACGGAAGGTCAAAGGATAATGGGGGAAAACTGGCCGCGGAAGCTGCATCGCGTCGCCGACAGAGTGGATCGGCGGTTCGGACGAGCGATCCGCCGCGTGGCTGCTCTGGAGAGCCTCTGGGTCGGACTGCTGGACGGCATCGTCGCCCAACAATCCGACCGCCGCGATATGCGCCGCGAGATACTGCCCGCGCTCGCCCGCTTGCGTCCGGCGCGCATTCTCTTCGTCGGCGTGCGGGGTTATACGCGCGGCTACGGCGATGCTTTCGTGGGCTTGCCGACGGAGTTCTGGACCTGCGACATCGACCCTGCCGCCGCGGTTCACGGCGCGCCGGACCGCCACGTCACCGAGGACGTGCGCCGTTTGGACTGTGCATTCCCGGCCGGCTTCTTCGCTGTGGCGATCATCAACGGCGTCTTTGGCTGGGGCGTCGACACGGTGGCCGATATCGACCGCGTGCTCGTTGCGACCGAGCGGATCCTCGGCCCGGGGGGTATTCTCCTCATCGGCTGGAACACCGATCGCGCGCCGGACCCCGATTCCAGCCCCGCCATCCGGCTGTTCGAGCCGGTCGCGTTCTCAGGCCTACCGCACCGCAAGCGGTTCGTCGACGTAACGCATGTCTATGCCTGGTACCGAACCCTTCGCTGAGGCTCGGGCGCCGCACGCTCGTTGTCGAGCCGGCCTGAATCGAACCCGGCCATGGCGCGCGCCACATTGCCGACGTCCCGCCAGAGAAGCCGCATCTCGTCCGCCGCCGGACCCGCGGGTTCCAGCTCGGTGACCGACTTTCCTGAAGCGAGCGCCTGCATGTGGACGGCGCGCTGCGCCACCGCCCCACGCCAGACCGGCGCCCCGAGATCCGCGATCGCCCTGCGCGCGGCGATGACGGCCGGCGGTTCCGTGATCCCGCGCTTCGGCGGAACGGCGTTCAGCGCGACGAAAAACGGCCGTTTCAGCCGTTTAGCCAAGTCGATCGTGGCGGCGACGGACGCCAGGTCGAACAAGCCCGGGCGCGTCGGGATCACGACGAGGGTCGCCAGTCGCATCATCTCGGCGACCCCGTCGTTGTTCTGCGGCGGGCCGTCGATGAAGACCCATTCCACGCCGCCGTGACGGCGCGCCGTATCGAGGACGGCGCCGAGGCCGCTTCCGTCACACGAGGCCAGGAGCGGCGTGGCTTTGCCGCGAAGCCGGTGCCAGACAAGGAGCGAGCCTTGCGCGTCGGTGTCGACCAGAACCGCCGGCTTGCCCTGGGCGTCGGCGAGCGCGGCCAGGTTGAGGGCGAACGTGCTCTTGCCGGCGCCACCCTTCTGCGAGGCAATGGCAACAATGTTCATCCCGAGCCGCCAAGGGAATCAATGAGTTGAGAAGTCTAGCGGAGAACGCCAGTCTTCACCATCCGGGATCGGACGTGGTCGCAGGCGGCTCAGGCGCGCATGGCCGAGGAGCGGCGGCTCGATTGGGGCAAGGGGAGGCGGGAATGCGGAACGGCGGGGAAGCGGGTTCGCTGAATTGGTTCGATGCAATGCTGGAACTGATCGCCTTGGTCATCGAGGCGGCCGGCATCGCCGTCATCGTGCTGGGCGCCGTAGCGGCGCTGCTCATCGCGGTCTTGCTTCTGATGCGGGGCGTCGGCGGTGCGAAGGCTTACCATTCGCTGCGCACCAACCTGGCGCGCAGCATCCTGCTCGGGCTGGAATTGCTGGTCGCCGCCGACATCATCGGCACCGTTGCGGTCGAGCCGACCCTCCAGAACCTCTACGTGCTGGCGCTGATCGTGCTGATCAGAACGTTCCTCAGCATCTCGCTGGAGGTCGAGATCGACGGCCGATGGCCTTGGCAGAAGGCGCGAGTGGCGGACGGAGACGCCCCGCCCGCTTAGCGCGCCGGGAGGACATGCGAGCCGCCGACCTTACGCCCGCGGTTGCATGGCTGGCAGCCGCTGGAGCGGCCTGCATCGCTGGTCGCGGTCAGGGCGTTCGAGGCTGTCGCACATGACGCCGCCGCGTCTTTGGAGAATGTCGCGGATCTCGCGATCGGTTTGCCGCTGGCGAGCCGCCATGACGGCGCGGACAACACGCCGGAAGAGGCCGGCTTTCCGCATGATTTCCGGCGAGTGAGGCGCGGCATGCAACTGTGACGCAGGTTCATATACCGTGGCCATGGTCAACTCCTGGATAGGATGTCGAATTGAGCCCCGGACGCTTCCTTCCATTTCTTGACTCCTATGTAAGGCTTGGAATTTCAGGCGGGAGACGAGCGCCCGCAACACAGCCATGCAGCTGCCGTGACTGCATTGCGTGAGCTGGGCCGAACGTCGAATATTGCGGGATGCCAAGCCAAGGGAGATGCTTGAGATGACAAGCCACTCTGCGGGACGAGCTGAAGTGTTCGAGGCGTTGGAGGCGGAATTTCCTTGCCGATCCTGGGCCCGCGCCGTTGCCATCGGCCTCGTGGCGCTTGGCGCCGGGGCCGGGCCGGCGCTGGCGGATTGCGGCGACGAGCCCGGTCCAGGCGTGGATTGGTCGAGTTGCCAGAAGGCGCGCCTGATGATTCCCGGCGAGGACCTGTCCGGAGGCGCTTTCGCCGAAACCTACTTCACGTCCACCGACATGGCGGGCGCGAATCTCGCCGGAGCGGATTTGAGCCGGGCCGAGCTGTCGATGGCGAGCTTCGCCGCATCCAACCTCGCGGGCGCGAACCTGGAGAAAGCGACCGGATCCCGCACCGATCTCAGCGGCGCCGATATGCGGAAAGCCCGCATGACGGGCGCCGAACTGTCGCGCTCCAGCTTCATGAACGCCAATCTCGCCGGCGCCGTCCTCGCCGGCTCGGAGATGAACAGGTCGGATTTCCGCGGCGCCGACCTCAGCGGCGCGGACATGTCGAAAGCCGAGCTGGCGCGCATCAACCTCACCGAGGCGCGGATCTCCGGCGTGAGCTTCAGCTATTCCAACCTGTCGCGCTCCGACCTCCAGGGCGTCGATCTCGGCGATGCCGACTTGACCGGCAGCTACCTGTTCATCGCCCGGATCGGCGGCGCCGATCTGAGCCGGACGGTGGGCCTGACGCAGGGCCAGGTCGATATTGCTTGCGGAACCGCCGAGACGAGGCTGCCGCCCGGCTTGACGCCGCCGCCGTCATGGCCGTGCCCCGAATACGATGACGACTGAGCGCGAGACGGCTGCCCGGCCTCCGGCGAAGGCGCGTTCCGGAGAATCGAACCCGTTCTGGACAGTCTCCCTCGACCGCCTTAAAGTGCCTCCATCGACCTCTGGCGCGAACTCGCTTCCTCTTCCGACCGCTATCCGCGCCGGGTACCTGAAGCCTCCTCAGATGTCGTCTGATGCCGATCAGCATTCGGCGCATAATTTCCGGCGAGGCTCGCATGGCCACAGGCACAGTGAAGTGGTTCAACACGCAAAAAGGCTATGGGTTCATCGAGCCTGAAGGCGGCGGCAAGGACGTTTTCGTTCACATTTCGGCGGTCGAACGCTCCGGGATGGACAGCCTGCGCGACGGGCAGAAGGTGTCCTTCGAGACGGAGAACGACCGGCGGTCGGGCAAGACCTCGGCGGTGAACCTGAAGGCCGTCGGCGGCGGCTGAGCGCAATCGCGGACCGCTCGGCGTGCCCGACTTCGACTACACCGCATCCGCCGGCGTGTTCACCAGGACGCGCCGCGGCTCTCGCGGCACGGGCGCCAAATACCGCCGGTTCGAGACGGCCGCCGAGGCGATCCGCTATATCATCGAGGAGTTGCCGGCGCCTTTGTGGCCGGGAATCACGATGGAGGTGAACGAAAGGACGTTCGACCATCGCGAGATCCTGCACCTCTACGATTCGACATTGTTTCCGCTGGAACGGCATCCCTGACAGAGCGCGGCGTGGACCTCGCCTGTTCAGGCCGGAGGGTGAGATATGGCAACTACATTCAAGGTCGGGCAGACCGTCCGCTTCACGCCGGGCACGCATGAGCGCAGCTTCGCCGGGCTTTACAGGGTGGTCAACCGGCTCCCGGAGGAGCGCGGCGAGATCCAGTATCGGATCAAGAGCACCAAGGACGACCACGAGCGCGTGGTCCGCGAAGGGCAGATCACCCCGACCTGAGAGTCCCGCACGGCTTCGGTCAGGCGCCCGAGGGGGGCTGCCAACGCAACGAGGTCGGCTCAGGTATCTCTCAACGCGCCCCTCATTGTCGTCCTGCCATGGCTTGACCATGGCATCCATAGCGCGACCTTGGCGAGTGTACTGGCCGTCGGGCTATGGATCGCCGGTGCGGCGCGGGCCGGATTTGACCGTCCTGCGGCGTCACCCTGTCAACTCCGTGTCGTACGAGACCACGCGGCGGATCTCATCCGACTTGAAGCCGATCAGCGATGGCCGCTGCCGCCCCGATATGACGGCCACGTCATAGAGCTCCCGCACGATTCCCTCGATGCGGAGCCAGTGGACGACGTCGCCCGACCGCAAATCCACCACCATCAGCCCGCAACGCGGCTGAACCCCCTCCCGCTCCAGCCGGCTCTGCAAAGGCAGGCCCGCGAAGGTTCGGTTCTCGCGCGGCTCCGAGAGGCCAATCACCCCGTGCTGGCCGACAAACGCGAGGCCGCGGAGATAGCCCGGCAGGAAGGCGATCGGCTCGAACCGCCCCGCCGCCGGATCGACCCGGCCGAACTTGCCGGCGCCGGAATTCAGCACATAAAGCTGGCCGCCGTGGAGCCGCGGGGAATGCGGCATGGACAACCCGCCGCAGACGATCTTCCCGGACGCGATATCCACGACGATGCCGCCGTCCTCGCGGTGATCCCGCCAGCCGTCAGTCACGTCGCTCCGCCCCACCGCCGTCACGTAAGCCGGCGCCCCGTCCCGCATGGCGAGCCCGTTCAGATGGCAGCGGTCCTCCGCCGCCAGGCGCGACAGGAAGGGCGGCTTCCATAAGGCGGTGAAGGAATGCGTCTCGCTCACCCGCGCGAGACAGCCGAACAGCGTGTTGACGAAGACGATCCGCCCGCGATCGTCGAAGGCCAGATCGTGCGCGTCGAGATCGCCGGTGAAATGCGCCAGCTGCGGGATGTACACCGCGTCGAAAGGCTCGGCCGCCGCCCCGCTCCCCGCCGCCCCATTCCCGGCAGCCCCGTCCCCCGGCGCCCGGTCCTCCGCCGCATCGACAAAGGTGATGATCTGGGTGAGCGCGGCGACGGCGAGCCCCATTGGCCGCTCCAGGTTGCGCTCGAAGATCGCCAGCCCCGCCCCCGCCGGCTTCGTCCCGAACATGAGGATCTTGCCCGACTGATAGGTGGTCACCGCCAGGCTCGCCCCGGTCGAGGCCAGCCAGGAGACGAACTGGCGCGACGTGGTCACCTCGAAGCGGGGGGCGCCCTCCGACTTGGCCTGGTCATTCATGGAAGCTCGGTCTCCGTCCGGGCCTTTGACATCAACATAGGCCGGGTCTGGAGCGGGCGGTAGCAGGATCGGAAACGTCGATGGACGCGTGAGGTGGCGCTTCACCCGGCGCAATCAAGATGACGAGCTCGTAACAGCACAATCGCACGGCGAGCAAAGAGGTATCAATAAAACTTAGTTTTGTGATCTTTAGCTGGTGCGGCGCGGCCGACGGCGACATCACCAATGGCAACCAAGCGTTCACGTTCCTCGGCACGGGCGCGTTCACGGGAGCCGGAGGCGAGGTGCGCTACATTTCCGGAAACGCGAGCGCGGTCGTCTCCGCCGACCTGGACGGGGACAAGGCGGCCGATTTCCAAGTTGTCCTTCGCGGCCTCAGGTTCTCAGCGACGCCGACTTCCTGCTCTAAGATCGTGGGGCGGCGACTGCCGCCCCTGCTTCGAGCATCCGGAGCGCGATTTACCGCTCCGCGCCGCGCTGCGATTCCGGGCGTTCGCCGCGGCGGCGGACCGGCTGGAGGAACGCCGGCA
>Ga0183260_10001925_pt1 | contig 17285 bp, 18 predicted proteins | sample AntDrymUQ4972206_2_FD_129768 | JGI IMG/M metagenome (GOLD analysis project Ga0183260, IMG submission 129768) | Polar desert sand microbial communities from Dry Valleys, Antarctica - metaG UQ497 (22.06) (version 2) (version 2) | ecosystem: Environmental > Terrestrial > Soil > Desert | place...
CGCTCCCGCGCACGACGCCATCGGGATTGATCCCGTTGACGCGGATGCCGTGCTCGCCGAGCTCGGCGGCCAGGAGCCGGACCTGGTGGGCTTGGTCGGCCTTGCTGGCGCTGTAGGCGACGTTGTTGGGGCCAGCGAACAGCGCGTTCTTCGAAGCGATGTAGACGATGTCGCCTCCCACGTGCTGGTCGATCATCGCTTTCGCGGCCGCTTGGGCAACGAGGAAGCTGCCCTTGGCCATCACGTCGTGCTGGAGGTTCCAATCGTCTTCGGTGGTCTCCAGTAGCGGCTTGGAGATCGAGAGGCCTGCGTTGTTCACCACCAGGTCGACGCCCCCGAACGCCAGCAACGTTGCGTCCACGGCCTCGTGCACTGCGGCGCGGTCGGTCACGTCCACGGCGACACCGACGGCAACATCGGCGGAGCCGAGCTCCGCCGCAGCTGCGGTGGCCCGTACGGCGTCGAGGTCGGCGATGACGACGCAGACGCCCTCCGCCGCGAGCCTCGCGGCGATGGCCTGGCCGATGCCGCTGGCCGCGCCGGTGACGAGCGCGATGCGACTGGCGTGGCGCTTGGGCTCGGGCAGGCGCCGGAGCTTGGCGTCTTCGAGGGCCCAGTACTCGATGCGGAACTTCTCCGACTCGGGGATCGGGGCATAGGTGGACAGCGCTTCTGCGCCGCGCATGACGTTGATGGCGTTGACGTAGAACTCGCCGGCGACCCGGGCGGTCTGCTTGTCCTTGCCGTAGGAGAACATGCCAACGCCGGGCACGAGGATGATCGCTGGGTCCGCGCCTCGCATCGCCGGCGAGTCCGCGGTGGCGTGCCTGTCGTAGTAGGCGGCGTAGTCGGCGCGGTACTGTTCGTGCAGTTGCGCCAGCCGGGTCACGCATGCACCGATCGTCGCTGCAGCCGGGACGTCCAGCACGAGCGGCTTCACCTTGGTGCGGAGGAAGTGGTCCGGGCACGACGTGCCGAGCTCGGCCAGCGCGAAAAGGTTCTCGCTAGCCACGAAGTCCATGACGAGATCGTTGTCGGTGAAGTGGCCGACCATGCGATGGTCACGCGACGCGATGGCGCGCAGGTGCGGTGCGAGCGCTGCGGCCTTCGCCCGCCGCTCAGGAAGGCACAGGGAGCGGCGGTCCTCGACGCCAGCTCCGAACGGCGCTGGGTCACCGTGGTTCTCGATGTAGGCCTGCGCTGTGTCGATGATCCACTTCGAGCGGGCCTCGGCCTCGTCACTGGTCACACCCCAGGCGGTGATGCCGTGGCCGCCGAGGATGCATCCCACGGCCTGCGGGTTGTCGCCGTGGATGGCGGCGATGTCGAGGCCGAGCTCGAAGCCGGGCCGGCGCCAGGGGACCCACACGACCTCGTCGCCGTAGATGGCCTTGGTGAGCTGTTCCCCGTCGGTCGCGGTGGCGATCGAGATCCCGCTGTCAGGGTGGAGGTGATCGACATGGGGCGCGTCGACGAGGGCGTGCATGGCGGTGTCGATCGACGGTGCGGCGCCATCCCGCCCGTGGAGGCAGAAGTCGAACGCCGCGACCATCTCGTCTTCGCGCTCCTCGCCCGGGTACACGTCGACCAAGGCGCGGAGTCGATCGATGCGGAACACCGCCAACCCCGATTCGGTGAGAGTGCCGAGGTCGCCACCGGAGCCCTTCACCCACAGCAGCTCGACATCGGCGCCGGTGGCAGGGTCGACGTCGGTGCCCTTTGCCGAGGTGTTCCCCCCGGCGTAGTTCGTGTTCCGGGGGTCAGCACCGAGTCGATTGGACCGGGCCAGAAGCTGTTCCACGACACGGTGAAGGGCCATCTCAGGCACCCCATCCGGCTTGGGTCCCACCCACTCGCTCAGCGGCGATCCGCTCGACGTACCCGCTGCGCCGATAGGCATCGAGAGGATCAGCGGGCAGCCCGCGACCGTCCCGCCACTCCGCCAGCGGAGAACGGACGTCGGTGTAGAACGCGTCCATCATCACGGCGTTGCCCGCAAGGACGTCACCCGCCTGCTCCGCATCGGCCAACGCGGCACGGTCGACCAGCAATGCCCGAGCGGTCATCTCCTGCACGTTGAGTACCGAACGGATCTGGCCAGGGATCTTCGCCTCGATGTTGTGGCACTGGTCGAGCATGAACGTGATGTCGCTTGCGGTGTCATAGCCGCCGCCCCGAACCACCTCGAACAGGATCCGGAACAGCTGGAAGGGATCGGCAGCGCCGACGATCAGGTCGTCATCCGCGTAGAAGCGCGAGTTGAAGTCGAACGCGCCAAGCCGGCCCAACCGGAGCAACTGCATGACGATGAACTCGATGTTCGTGCCGGGAGCGTGATGGCCGGTGTCGAGGCACACCACCGCCCGTTCGCCCAGAGCCGCGCAATGCACATACGCAGTGCCCCAGTCCGGGACATCGGTGGCGTAGAACGCCGGCTCGAAAAGCTTGTACTCGAGGACCAGCCGCTGATCGTCAGCCAGCCGGACGTAGAGCTGCGCCAACGAGTCGTCGAGGCGCTCCTGACGGTCGCGCAGATCACCTTGTCCCGGGTAGTTGAGACCATCAGCCAGCCACACCTTCACGTCGCGGCTACCGGTGACGTCCATGACGTCGACGCAATCGGCCGCGTGGGCGATCGCTTTCGAGCGGATGCGCTCGTCGACGTGGCAGAAGCTACCGAGCATGTAGTCGTCGTCCTGGAACGTGTTGATGTTGATGGTCCCGAGGCGCATACCGAGGTCCTCGGCGTGGCGACGCAGCTTGTCGAAATCGTCCACCCGGTCCCACGGGATGTGCAACGCCACCGACGACGCCAGGCCCGTCAACTGGTGGACCTGCGCCGCGTCGGCCACCTTCTCGAACGGGTCGCGCGGTACGCCGGGCTGCGGGAACACCTTGAACCGCGTGCCCGAGTTCCCGAACGCCCACGACGGAAGCTCGATCGCTTGCCGCTCCAGGTCTTTGACGATCTCATCGAAGCTCGGCACTTGGCCTCCTCTTGACTGCTCCAGGCAAATGCTAGAACATGGGAACTATCACATGATGAAACATCCAACGTCAAGAGGTTCGACGTCCATCACCGATTTTCCACCCCGCTCCGACCCTCAACTCCGAGTGCGGGGCAGGAATGCGAAAGGTCGCAGACGCGTTCTTCGACGGTGGCACACCCGCCTCGATGGCGACACCATCGACGAGGCCCGTGCCCTCAGTGCCAACGGACGCGAGGGGCTGCTCGCCGGTCGCCGGTACGCGGATCATGAGCTGCAGGTGCCCGGCCGGGCCGGCGACATAGCCGTGTCGGTGTTCACGCCCGACGGGCACACCGAGGCGGCGCCCGGCCTGTTCTGGGTGCACGGCGGCGGGATGGTCGGAGGCGACCGGTTTCGGCGCCGTCGACGCCCTCGAAGTCGCCGATGTTGTTGGTGGAGTCGTCGTTTCACCGGAGTACCGGCTCGCACCGGAGCACCCGGCCCCGCGCGGGTCGACGACTGCTACGCCGGCCTGGTGTGGTTCGCAGACCACGCCGAGGATCTCGGCGTCGACCCGACAGGCCTCGTGCTCGGTGGTGGGAGCGCCGACGGCGGCGTCGCCGCTGCCACCACACTGCGGGTCCGCGACGAAGGCGGTCCCTCGCTGACCGGTCTGCTGCAGTGCTGCCCGGTGCTCGACGACCGGATGACCTCGGTCTCCTCGCACCCGTTCGACGATGGCGTCCTGTGGACGCGGGCGAGCAACGAGTTCGGGTGGCGTTCGCTGCTGTGCGATCGCGCCGGCTCGGGTCACGTCACGATCTACGAGGCCCCCGGCCGTGCGACTGATTTCTCAAGGCTGCCGCGCACATTCGTCGACGTGGGCAGCGCCGACCTCTTTCGCGACGAGGACGCCGCATTTGCGTCGACCATCTGGGCCTGCGGTGGTGACGCCGAGCTCCATGTGTGGGCAGGTGGGTTCCACGGCTTCGAGAGCTTGTCGCCGGCCTCGGCCTTGCCCATTGCAGCCGTCGCGGCCTGTCGCAACTGGATCACGCGCACCCTCGCCAAGGCTGGCGGGTGATCAACATCCAGGGCACCATCGCATCCGAGGAACGTCTGCGCTGGCTCAACGAACGCCTGACGACCGGCGGGTCGGTCACCATCGCGGACTCGGCCGAGGCGCTCGGTGTCAGCCACATGACGATCCGCCGCGACCTCGTCGAGCTCGAAGAACGTGGCACCGCACGACGCGTCCGTGGCGGCGCCAAGGCCGTCGGCCCCCAAACCTTCGACATGCGGCACCACACGTCGGCCCGCGCCAAGTCGCGCATCGCCGCCAAACTCGCCGAGTTCATCCCCGAGTCAGGCGCCATCGCCCTCGATGCGTCGTCGACCGTTCTGCGCCTCACCAGCGCCCTACGCGACGTGCGCGACATCGTCGTGCTGACCAACGGCCCCGAGACCTTTGCCGCACTGCAGGACCTGCCCGGGGTGGCGCCGCTGCTCACCGGCGGCGCCCTCGACCAGCGAACCGGCAGCCTCGTCGGACCCCTCGCGTGCCGAGCCGCGTCGCAGCTCTCCGTCGGAACGTTCTTCGCCTCGGCGGCTGCCATCGCCGTGAACACGGGGGCACTCGAGGCCACGCTGGAGGATGCCGAGGTGAAGCGCTGCCTGGCAGCCAACGCGGAACGGGTCATCGTCGGCATCGACGCCTCGAAGCTCGACGCCCGAGGTCTCGCACTGGGCATCGAGTGGGGCCAGGTCGATCTCCTAGTCACCGACCTCGCCGCCTCCGACGAGCGACTGGCGCCGTTCCGGGCCGTGGTCGAGGTGGTCTGACCGGCCTCGTCCGGGAAGCATCGAGTTTTGCAGGTTTGTAGTCGACGTAGTCAGCAGTCGGGAAGATCTAGGAGGTTGTTCCTCGCCGTGTCGTCCCGATCGGTGCGGAGGTACTTGCCGGTTGGCCCGTCGCCAACATGGATGTTGGTGGGCTCCACGTCGCTCCACGACACGTAGTAGGTGTGACTCCCGCCCTCGATGTCGTCGATGGCGTCGGCCTTCGCTCGGGGCGACCAGGTTCCAGTACCGCAAAGCGACGAGATGTCGCCGTCATCGTCCTTGCCGGTGCTGTCAACTTCTCGATCAGCCATCTTCCATCCTCTCGTCCGAGCCGCACGCAGGTGTGAGACCCCTCACGGCAGATTAGGCCCGAGGTGCGACATCGACGGCTCGGCGATCAGTCCGCGATGTCCTGCGTAGCTCGGCGGAACGCGTTGAGCCGATCGGCCGCGTGCGCCGAGCGCACCTCGATAGGTCCGTGGGGAGCCGGGAACCCGTGCTCCTTGCTCGCCGCCGATGCCGTGGTGATGCCGTTCGACGCGTTCACCACCGCCGAGCACGCCTACGGCACCCTCGCCCACGAGCTTGGGCACTGGACCGGTCACCCGACGCGCCTGGACCGCACGTTCGGGCGGCGCTTCGGCGACGACGCCTACGCCGCCGAGGAACTGGTTGCCGAGCTCTCCGCGGCGTTCACGTGCGCCACGGTCGGGACGACACCGTGGCCCGCGACGACGACGCCCGCTACCTGGCGCACTGGTGCACGATGCTGCGCGCGCCCGCCGCTCGACGCTCTGGACCGTGGCCAGCAAGGCACAGGCCGCCACCGACGACCTCGCCAGCTACGACACCGCGCCCGGCGACTGATGCGCGTCACCGTCACCCAACTCGGCCATCGCCAGACGATGAGCTACGCGCCGTGGTCGCCGGTGTGGCCACAGGCCTGCGCGCCAACCTCACCCGAGCGGTGCAGGCGATCGCCTACAGCCTGGCCGACGCCCCGAGCCGATGGAACACGCCGCTACCGAGGCCCTCGCCGGTGGCTCGACCGGCTCGGCTACCAGCCACACAGCCAAGATTGAACGCCGAAGGTGCAGGCGGGCAGGGGAGGCGACCCCCAGCTGGTCCGGCTCGCCTCCCCGGCCCGCCTTTCTCGAGCACCTCTAGTCGCCACAGCGCGACCGGGCCGGCAGCTCATCGAGGGCCACCGTCCCGGCCACCGCTCACCGTCAACCGTCAACCGTCAACGGTCAACCGTTGACGGTCCGTGGCAGCAGCCGGCGATCGGTGGTGACCAGGCTCGAACAGTAGCGGTGGGCACACGAGATGTTCTGCCGGTCGATGATGTAAAAGCCGTGGCGAGACGCCACATCTGATGTGACACCTCTCATCGCCTTCACGGCCACGTCAACCCCAGCAGGTCCGACGTCACTCCTCGGACGGTGCTTCGAGCCCCAGTCAACATCGCCTGAGGCCATCCCGGTCATGAACGAGCTGGTCGCAGCGCCTCCCTGGCCGGCCTGGTTCGTCATTGCCTGGCTCGCATGGCGCGAGATCGGCCGGCCCCTGTTCAGCCCCTCGATAGACGAGCTCGGGATCCAGATGCGCAACCGGCTACGCGCCCGGCGACGCCGACCACCCCGGATGACCCGTCCCAGGACGCAGACCGGCCCCCGGGTCGCACCCCGAGGGCCGGCACCACGTTCTCGTCCAGCATGACCGGAACGACCTTCGACGGTAGCCCCGATGTAACCCCGCGCGCGGCAAACGCTGTGACCTAACAAGTTGTTCAGACACGGCCGGGGCTGAGCCTGTGACCTGGTGGTTCACGTCGTGCCCTGACTTTTTGTTCAAGGCAGTGACGGCCGGGGTGGTGCTCCGTATGGTCAAAGCTCGTCGGTGGATAAGGGCCAAGGCCGGGCTATGGCACTAAAGAGCGCCGGTGGTCGTGAAGGTCGGTTGGCAGGTCGCGATCGATGGGGACGATGTCGAGATCGCGGCCCACGAGGAGCGGGCCGTTCCATCCTCCGGCCCGCACGTCTTCGACGAATCCGCGTTCTTCATCGACCGTCGAGGGGCTCGGCACGAGGTGCGTGAGCACGAGGGCGCCGACACCTGCACGGTTTGCCAGCGCGCCCAGCTCGAACGAATCGGCGTGGTAGTGCACGATGCCGCCGAGACCACGCGACGTCGCCATCGCCCCACGGATTACCTCATGAACCAGAACGTCGGCGCCTCGGCTGAGCGCTTCGACCTCTTGGCAGATCCTCGTGTCGCCGCTGACGACAACCGAGCCGTGACGGCTGTCGACCCGGTATGCGACGGCGGGTTCGACGGGCTCATGGTGCACGGCGACAGCTGAGACCATGATGTCCTTGTGCTGCCACACCACCACGGGCCGAGAGCCGGCCGGGAACGCACGCACGTCGATCTGCGGCGGATCGTCCGGCGCGTCCTGCTGGCGTCGGTTGAGGCGGCGAACGCTGACGTCGTCTTCGAGCGCGGCGAGGGTCTTGGAGGGAAACTTGCTCGCCGGCCCGTCCGGGGCGACGACCACGACTGCTTCCTGTTGAGCCTGGATCCATCGGGTGATCAGGTAGTCGCCGAAGCCAACAAGGTGATCGGAGTGATGATGGGTGATGAAGGCGGCGTTGATCTGATCGCAGCGAACGCCAGCTTCGGCGAGGCGCAGCACCGAGGCGCGGCCGAAGTCGAACTGCAGATGGCAGCCGCCGAGGCTGATGAGTGTTCCCGGTCCCGCTCGATGAGGCGTTTGCTCCGGTGTGCCCGTGCCGGTCAGGGTGACGCGCGCCGAATCCATCACTCACCTCGCCAGAGAGTGCTGACGCTACGGGTGCGCAGGGAGGTCGCGGCCGACATCGTCACGCCAGGCTGAGCAATACGTCCGTCACCTGGTCGGGGTGGGTGAGCGCGGCCCCGTGAGCGGCGGCCAGTTCGGAGACGTGCCAACCTTGGCGACGGGCCCGCTCTGCCATCGCCGTGAACAGTCCGTTGGAGTTTTCGGTGCAGTACAGGAACGACCGGTCGGTGGCCGCCGCGGGTTGCCCGCTGAGATGGACGGCTCCTTCCATGATGGCAGCGGGCGCGTCGCCGAAGCGCTGCCCGGCCCATGTGTCTGTCTCGGGGTCGAGGCCGAACTGTTCGATCGGGAACGGCAGCGGCAGACGCCACCCATCCCCGCGGGTCACGACCAGCGACCGCAGGGTGTCGACCATCTCGGGTCTCAGTCCCCCGACGATGGCGTACACCGACTCGCCGTCGGTGGGGACGAACGCGTCGAGGTAGTGAACGTGGCGGAGCCGCTCTGCGATCCGGTCGCCGACGGCGGTGACGACCATGCCGCTGTAGCTGTGACCGACGAGGACCACGTCGTGCAGGTCGGCCGTCTCTATCAGGCCGACCACGTCCGCGATGTGCGTGTCCAAGTCGACCGCCGGGCTGAGCAGGTGGCGGCGGTCGCCGAAGCCGGTGAGCGATGGCGCGTGCACGTCGTGGCCTCGTTGACGAAGGCGTGAGGCGACGTCGCGCCACATCCAGCCGCCGAACCAGGCACCGTGAACGAGTACGTAACTCGTCACGGCTGCACCTGCGATGAGGCGGGGCCGAAGCGCTGGGCCAGGTTGCGATGGTCAGCCTCGGCCGCCGCAGCTCGGATCGGGTCGCCTGAGCCGATAGCACGCACCAGGTCGCGATGGATGCCGACGCGGAGCCCGGCGATCGAGGCGTAGTCGTCGTCGGGGAGGACAGACGAGGTGTTGCGGTCGATGAACTCGAGCAGGCCGTTGTACAGCTCGGTGAGCAGGGCTCCTCGTCCGATGGTGGCGATACGGCGGTGGAGGTCAAGATTGACCCGCAGGAACTCGAGGTCGTCACAGACGGCCGCTTCCATGCGGTCGACGATCGCATCAAGATCCTCGATGTCCCGTTTGGTTGCGTGGCGGGTCGCCTCCTCGACGACGAGTGGCTCGAGGGCGTGTCGGATGCGGATGGCGTCGGCGACGGCGACAGGGTCGGTGGTGATAGCGAGCATCTTCTTACCGAGCCGGACGAGCGGCGGCGGCGAGGTCACGAAGACTCCTCCGCCGGGTCCGGTGCGTACATCGACCAGACCATCGGCCTTGAGGAGGCGCAACGCCTCGTTGATCGTGGCAGGCGCCACCTGGAAGCGTGCCCGCAGCGTCTCCTTGGTGCCCAGTCGATCGCCGGCGCGTAGCTGGGCCGAGTGCATCTCGGCACCGAGACGCTCCACCACTTGCTCGGACTTGGACTTGCCCCACGACATTCAGGTCCTCCTCAGCAGTTGACCGGAGCGCTCGCGCAACGCGACTCCGACCTCGAGGCGGCCGATGCGTTCGATCTCGAGCACGAGGCGATCTCCCGGTCGGATCGGTCCGACGCCGGCGGGGGTTCCGGTGGCGAGCACGTCGCCGGGCTCGAGGGTCATCATCGATGACGCCAGCGCGACGAGTTCCGGGACGCCGAGGATGAGGCCGGCGGTGCGGTCGTCCTGTCGAAGGTCGCCTTCGACCCAGAGGCGCAAGCGGAGGTCGTTCGGGTCTCCGACCTCGTCAGCGGTGACCACCCACGGCCCCAGTGGGGTGAAGGTGTCGAAGGACTTGCGGGCTGAACGCTCCTCGGGACCGCGCATGGTCACGTCGATCAGGCCGGTGTAGCCGCGGATGTACGCCCCGGCTTCGTCGGCGGGCACGTCGCGCGCCGTCTTCCCGATGACCACGGCGAGCTCGCCCTCGTGATCGATTCGTCGGTCGTCGTAGGGCAGCAGGACGTCGTCGCCGGGTCCGATGACTGAGGAGGGTGCCTTCAGGAAGAGGCCGAGGGTACTGACGGTGTGTTCGGAGCCCATCTCGCGTCGATGAGTCTCGTAGTTGACCGGGGCGGCGAGGATCTTGCCGGGACGAGGGACCGGAGGACCGAGGTGGATCGCAGCCAGGGGGGTGCGGGGCAGGGCCGCCCGGTCGTCGAGCACATCGTCGGACAGCCGATCCCAGTGGGCCATCACGTGTAGGAACGATGCCGCCCGGTCGCCGTCGCGTCCGGCGAGCAACGGCCGTAGATCGATCACGTGGTCGCCGTCGATGACTCCGGGCCAACCGTCGGCGTTGACGAGCTTCATGTGCGTGCCGCCGCCGGTGCCCACGTCGTGCGGAACAGCCCGAGGCTGCGCAGCACGGGCTCGTCGGAGAAACTGATCAGCTTAGCCGGTGCTATTTCGTCATTGCGCAGCTCGACGTCGGTCCACGACGGCAGTACGGCGACATCCTTGGTCCCCAGGTCGATGCGCCCGGCTGCAGTGATGACGCCGATGTCACCCTCGGCGACGTGGACGACCCGGCTGACCGTCGATCTCGAAAAGGTCCCTGCGCCGCCCGGGGCGACACGGTGAGCGGTGCAGTCGAGCGTTGGCATGACAGGCCCGCCCGACGACGGGTTGAGGTAACTGGTCGACACCATGGCGTCGCCTCGCTCTTCGGCCAGCGCGTCGAGGGCCTGGCTGACAAGTCGCCAGGGGTAGTTGACGACCGGTGAATACGGGCGCTCCCGCGCCGCATCGGCGGTGCGGACGAGGGCATGGGCCGGACCGGGCGCGGCGCCGCTTGAGCTGCGCGTGACGGTCTGGTGCCGTTCGGTTTGCTCGAAAAAGACAGCCTCGAGGAACCGCACGAGCGGGAGATCGAGCCCGTCCAGCCAGATGACCGGGCCGGCGGAGGCATCTGCGGCGTGCTCATGCCACGTGCACGACGGCGTGAGCACCACGTCGCCGGGAGACATCTCCGTGCGCTCGCCATCGACGATGGTTACCACTCCCGTCCCTTCGACCATCACACGCAGCGCGGCCGGAGTGTGGCGGTGTGCCGGCGCCGTCTCGCCGGGCAGCAGCAGCTGCATGCCGGCAACCATGGTGGGCGTGGTGCGCGGAAACCCATCGGCATCGTCGGCGCAGAGCAGCAGCACCCGCCGCTCGGCCTCCTCCATCGACACCGTCTCCGCCGTGCGCAGCAGGGCCGGGCGAACATCCCGGGCGAAATGCCACGCCGTCACCAAGCCCGGACGCGGGCCGGTCGGTAAGAACTCTGGAGTCTGGCGCCACAGCGGCGCCAGACCGAGCGCTCGGAGCTCGTCGGTGGAACTCACGCTGCTCTCCATTCGCTCACTCGGCCGAGCCGTCGCTACGTCGTTGACTTGGGACGCTCGCTGACTCACAGCGGCACCTTCGCCGGTCGGGAGTCGTCGACGCCCTCGAGCGGGGCTCCCGCCGGTTGTTGGATCTCCGCCGGGTCCCGTTTGCTCTTGAGCAGGCCGGCCACGCGGGCCCGCAGCTCGAGGAACTCGGGGTCGGCCTTGGTGGCCAGTTGGTCGCGAGGCCGAGCGAGGTCGACGTCGACGGTGGCGGAGACCTCGCTCGGTGCTGCCGACAGCACGACGATCCGATCGGCCAGGTAGACGCTCTCGTCGATGTCGTGGGTGACGAGCAGCACGGTCACGCCGAGGCGACCGTGGAGCTCGAGGAGGAGATCCTCCAGCTCGCTCCTCGTCTGGGCGTCGACGGAGGCGAACGGCTCGTCCATGAGCACGAGTTCAGGGTCGCCGACCAGCGCCCGGGCGATCGCTACGCGCTGCTGCATGCCTCCCGACAGCTCCCAGGGGTACTTGTCTGCTTGGGCCGACAGCCCGACGGCGGCCAGGCTCTCCTCGGCGCGACGCCGTCGTTCGGGCCGGTCCAGCCGGGTGCGCACGGGGAACTCGACGTTGGCCCGCACGCGTAGCCACGGGTACAGCGAGCGGCTGTAGTCCTGAAACACCATCCCGAGCCCGTCGGGGACCCCATCGATCGGCCGGCCGTCGACCGCGATCGTGCCGGCGGTCGGACGCAGCAGTCCGGCCACGATCCGGAGCAGCGTGCTCTTGCCGCAGCCCGAAGGCCCGACGACCACGACCACCTCGCCGCGACCCACCTCGAACCCGACGTCGGCCAACGCGACCTGAACGGCGCGATCCGAGCGGTACTCGTGGCGCAACCCGCTCACGGAGAGGACGACGTCGGAACATGTGCTACTCATCAGCTCCCCCTGTCTCGCCTCGGTGCCATCGCAGCACCCGACGCTCGATCAGTCCGAGGGCGGCGTTGAGGGCGACACCTAACACCGACAGCACGACCAACGCCGCCCACAGATCGACGATCACGAAGTTGCGTTGCGCCTGCACCAGCCGGTAGCCGAGTCCGTTGAAGGCGCCGATGAACTCGGTGAGCACCACGAGGATGAGTGCGATCGACAGGCCCGTCCGTAACCCGGCGAAGACCTTCGGAGTCGCCGCCGGAACGACCACCCCGAGGAGGCGCTGGCGGGTGGGCACCTTGAACACGCTGGCTACGTCGAGCTTCACCGGGGTCACCGCCGCGACCCCCTCCATCGTGTTGAACAAGACGGGGAACAGCGCCCCAGTCGCGATGAGCGCAACCTTGGGTCCGTCACCGGTTCCGAAGACCACGAGGATGATGCCGAGCAGCGTCGAGGCCGGGATGGCCCGACCGAACTGCAACATCGGCTCGACGTATTGGCGGGCCCGCTCGCGCAGGCCGAGCAATACGCCGAGGGCGACGCCCGCAAAGGCGCCGAGGGTGAAGCCCCGCAGCATCCGGCTGAGGCTCGGCACGACGTGATCGAAGGTGGCCTCACCAAGGAACAGCGAGGTCCACGGCCCGGACAGGTACTCCTCCCCGACCCTGGGCAGCACCTCCGAGGGCGGAGGAAAGTACAGCGACCGGTTCCCGCCGGCGGCCAGCTGCCATACCACCAATGCGATGGCCAGCAGCGCGACCCGCTCGCAGCCCTGAGAGACGTGCACCAGTCGCCGCCGTCGCGGCGCTCCGCCAGCTCTCAAGCTCTGGACCGTCGCGCTCATCGCCCGAGCCCGAGTCGCCAAGGGAACAAGCGTCGCTCGAGCGCGCCGAGGCCGACGTTGACGGCCAGGCCAACCACGCCGGCGGCGACGGCGGCACCGTAGACGATTTCGAGCGGAGCCCCGCCGGTGCCGGCCTGCAGGATGTAGCCGCCGATCCCCGTGCCGTCTCCGAGCAGCACCTCCACACTGATCGCCACCAGCAGGGCGATCGCCGATGCGATCTGGATGCCGGTGAAGGCGAACGGCGCCGCCGAAGGCATGCTCACCCGTCGCAACACCGCCCACCGGCCGAGGCCGAAGCTGGCGGCGGCCTGCCGGGCGATCGGATCGACCGAGCGGATGCCGTAGAACGTGTTGAGCAAGATCGGCCACACCGCACCGAAGGCGACGGCCAGGGCGCCAGCGGGCACCCCGCGGCCGTAGATCAAGACGAGCAACGGTGCGATGGCGATCGGCGGCAGCGGGCGGAGCAGCTCGACGGGCACCACGAGCATCCGAGCCAGTCGAGAGGACGTTCCCATCAAGCCGCCGAGCAGCACTCCCACCGCCGTCGCCAGCATGAGGCCGAGCAACGCCACCCGCAGCGTCCGCAGCACCTCGAGCAGGAACGATGCGCTCCCCAAGAGGCGAACAGTGCGCCCCAGAACGGCCAGCGGCGACGGAAGGCTGGCGGTGTCCAGCACCCTAACCCGGATCAATAGCTCGAGCCCGAGCACCACGGTCGCCACGCCAACGACACCTCGCACCAGCCGCGACACCGGCAGGCGAGACCGGCGACCGGACGGCATCACCGCTCTGGACGGGCACGCGACCGTGCCGCCGTCGGCCGCGCTCAACCTTCGCCGCTCATGCGCTCGGCGAAGTCCACGGGTTCGTCGACCAGGCCGAGCTCAGCCATGATGTCAGCGACACGCTGTGGCTCGGCGGGTTCGAGCGAAGTCTCGTAGATGGGCAACACGAGGCTCTCCGCCGCTTGCGGAGGCAGTTCCGTGTACGACTGCAGGAACTCGCGGGTAATTGCTTCGTCGCCAGCCAGTTCCGCCGACGCGGCCTCGATGGCCCTGGCGAAGGCCGCCACCGTGTTCGGGTTGCTTTCGACGAATTCGTCGCTCGCCATGTAGCCGGCGACGGGAATGTTCTTCGTCGCCCCTGTTGAGATGTCGAGGATGGGGCGGAGCCCGGCGGCCATCGCCATCGAGGTGAACGGCTCGGCCGTGAAGGCGGCATCGACCGCACCGGTCTGCACGGCCGCAACGGTCTCGCCAAACCCCACCTCGACGAACTGCATGGTGATGTCGAGCCCTTGGTCGGCTGCGATGGCCTTCGGAAGGATGTCGCCAGGGCTGTTCAGCGTGTTGGTCGCCAGTGTCTTGCCGTCCAGGTCGGCCATGGTCTGTACAGGGGAGTCGGGTTTGGTGAAGATGAACGCCTCGCCGTCGGAGAACGAGGTGCCGGCGGCCACCAGCCGCAACGGCGCCCCGTTGCTCACCGCCTGGGTGAAACCGAAATAGTTTGTCACGCTGAACTGCAGCTCGTCGCTCGTCAGCAACTGAACGGCGACGGCGCCACCCTGGACAGGCTCCAGCGTGACGTTGAGGCCCTCATCCTCGAAGAAGCCCTGCTCTACTGCGTAGTACAGCGGAGCGAAGTGCGTGCTCGGCAGCGCCCCAACGCGCAGCTCCGTCACCTCGGGCGCTTCTCCGACAACGACGCTGGGCGCACCATCGGTCGCGCTCGTGGACGTTTCCTCGGGCTCGGCGCCGGCCGTGCCGCCGGTGCTGCTGCTGGCGCTCGCAGTGGTCGACACCTGGTCGCTCGTAGCAGTGTCGTCGTCGCCGCACGCGGCTATGAGTCCAGCGATTGCGACCAGCGCCGCTGTCAGCCGCCGCGCGCCGCCGTTGTTTCGCATCCGATCTTCCCCCTTGAGAGCTATTTGAAATATACGTTACATTGAATAGCGAGTAAAGGCAAGGGGTGATCGTGTGGGCATCTCGAACCACTGCACGCACAGGGGAGGAACCATGTCCATCAGCAACGGGTCGCTCGTCCGGAACGCCTGGTACGTCGTCGGTACGAGCGAGGACGTCGGGAGATCACTCCAGCAGTGCTGGCTCCTCGACGAACCGGTCGTCGTGTTCCGCGCGGAGGCCGGAACGCCGGTCGTCCTGGCCGATCGCTGTAGCCATCGTCGGTACCCGCTCTCGAAGGGGACGCTCGTCGGCGATCGGCTCGTGTGCGGTTACCACGGCTTCACGTACGCCTGTGACGGTCGGTGCATCGCAGTGCCCGGCCAGGATCGCGTGCCATCACGGGCCCGCCTTCGGTCCTATCCCGTGCACGAGCGGGACGGGTGGCTCTGGGCGTGGGCCGGCGCCAGTGCGCGAGCCGAGGTAGGTGCCGTTCCATCGCTGCCCTGGATGAGCGACCCCGGTTGGGCCCACTCCACGGGGTTCCATCGCGTCGGCGCACGTTACGGCCTCTTGCTCGACAATCTGCTGGACCTGTCCCATGAGGCGTACGTCCACCCGACGAGCATCGGGACGCCCGAGATCGCGCACACGCCGATCACGGTGCGGACCGACGGCGACAAGGTCTACGTCCAGCGGGTGATGGTCGGGGTCGAGTGCCCGCCGCTGTTCACGAAGGCCATGGGCCTCTCGACGCCGATTGATCGCTGGCAAACAGTTGAGTACATCGCCCCCTCGACCATCGTCGTGCACGTCGCCGCCGCGCCTGCGGGCACGTCAGACGAGCCCACCCACCAGCTGAAGATCGTCAACGCGATCACACCGGCAGGTGACACGCGGACGAGCTACTTCTTCGGTGCATGCCGCAACTTCCGAATCGACGACGACAGCGTCACCGAGCTCCTGCGAACAGCGAACCACCGAGTCTTCGCCGAGGACGTCGAGGCGCTCGAGGCGCAAGAGGCCATGGTGGCGACCGACCATGGCGACCAGTTCGAATGCGCGGTCAAGTGCGATGGTGGCGTCGTCCACGCACGGCGCGTGATCGAGCGCCTGGCCGAGGCGGAGCGGGCGAACCTCCGTGAGTGCGATGATGACCGTCTTCAGTTCGGCGAGCCGCCCGCGTCCCATCGCCCTCGAGCAGGATCACGACGGTCCCGTGACTGATCCCAGACATCACGACGTTGCGGCGTGGGAACGTCCACTTCGCTGGCGGAGACGGCGGCCAGAACTGCGACACGATCGTGCCGCCGTCCGCCATGATCCGATCGGCGAGCGGCCTGTTCTCCGGGCTGCGATTTGGGCGCGAGTCGCGTAGCGTGATCGGCTCCAGCGCCCCTCTTGAGAAGGGTGCCTGACACTCGGACAGGAGGAAACGTGCCGGCAAGCCCATCAGCGGACCGCAGTGCCGCGCTTACGTCCGCGTCCAAGTACGACGCCTGGATCTGGAGGCAGGGCGCTGCCGGCCATGAGCCGGCATCCGCTTTGGTGAGGGCGATGGTGGCGACGAGGACGCCGGCAAGCTGGACATCCCGATCCACGCCTTCGACCTGTCGTCGACGACGAGTGCCACCGCGGCTACTCGTCCAAGGAACTCTCGGTCTGGCGGGACACGATGGATTGGTTCGACGCCATCAAGGTCGGGCTGACCGCCACGCCGGCGGCCCACACCATCGCCTACTTCGAGAACCTGGTCTACCGCTACGACTACGAGGGGGCGGTGAGCGAGAGCTACTTCGTTGACTACGACGTCGTACGGGTGCGTAGCGACGTGCGCATGAACGGCGTGTTCCTGCTCGAGGGCGAGCAGATCGACCAGGTCGATCCCGACCGGGCGCCCGCCAGCTCGATCTGCTCGAGGGCGAGAGGGCTTTTGATGCCGCCCAGGTGGAGCGCGCTATCGCCGCACCCGACAGCAATCGCAAAGTGGTGGCTGAGCTGAAGCGCTACGCCGAGGCGCACGAGGCCGAGACCGGCCGCTTCCCGAAGGTGCTGATCTTCGCTGCTAACGATCTGCCGCATACCTCGCACGCCGACCAGCTGGTCGAGCTCGCTCGTGACGTCTTCGGCCGCGGCGAGGCCTTCGCTGGCAAGGTCACCGGGGCGAGTCGACCGGCCGCTGCAAAAGATCCGCGAGATCCGCAATCGGCCGAATCCGAAGATCGTCGTCACCGTCGACCTGCTGACCGACCGGCGTCGACATTCCCGATCTGGAGTTCCTGGTCTTCCTCCGACCGGTCAAGTCACGCATCCTGTTCGAGCAGATGCTCGGCCGTGGCACGCGCCGCCCACCCGATCTCGTGCCGGCCAAGACGCACTTCACCGTTTTCGAAGGCTTCGACGGCACGCTGCTGGAGTACTTCCGCGCCACCACCGGCATGACGGTCGAACCGCCGGAGGGCGACGGCAAGACGCTGGAGCGGATCGTCGAGGAGGTCTGGCAGAACCAGGACCGCGACTACAACACCCGTCGACTGGTGAAGCGTCTGCCTGACAATGAGGTGCTCCCGCCCCGTGTCGACGAGGCGGGAGCTGTCATCGCCGGATGACGACTGTCACGGTA
>Ga0183260_10001926_pt1 | contig 17282 bp, 13 predicted proteins | sample AntDrymUQ4972206_2_FD_129768 | JGI IMG/M metagenome (GOLD analysis project Ga0183260, IMG submission 129768) | Polar desert sand microbial communities from Dry Valleys, Antarctica - metaG UQ497 (22.06) (version 2) (version 2) | ecosystem: Environmental > Terrestrial > Soil > Desert | place...
AGCTGCAGATCGATCTTGGCGAAGTCGGGCAACCCGACCGAGACCGCCGTACCTCCTTCGCCGGTTCCAGCGACCCGCTGCCAGAGCACCGTCAGCATGCTCCCGGCGCTCTGCCGACCGACCTCACGCCAACCCGCCAGACCCGTCGGCGGGCCGGGAGGCTGCGCGAGCGTATTCACGGTGACGAGCAGAAGCATCCCGTCACCGTCGGCGGTTGCGGGCGGCACCGGCACCGAGGCTGACCGTGTGGTCGCGGCGACCTGGCTGGCGCCGACGTACGCGATCGGGCTGGCAACGGGCTCGTTCTCCCCACCGGGGCCGAGGAACACCGCCCGTCCGCGCCAATCGTTGCCGTCGACGGAGGGTCCGCTCAGCACCGTGACCGGGCCGCTCAGCGTGCCGTTCACAAGGCTCTGCCGGCGCAGCGCACCGTCGGAACTGCGGACGAAGTACACGGTGTCACCGGAGAAGAACAGGCCTGACAGCTGCCCGGGAGCACCGCCCGGCACAGTAAGGCGGGTCGGATGGACGGTGCCGCTGTCGGGGCTGAAGGCGCGCGAGTAGAGGTTTGCCTCACCGCTGAGGCTGTAGTACAGCCGCCCGCCGGTGGCGAACATGCCGGTGACACGGGACAGCTCGGCGTAGAAGCCGGGTCGTACGCCGCGGTAGGTCTGGCCGGTCTTGCCGGTGGAGGCGTTGACCCAGGCCGGGTCGTTGTAGGGGTCGATGGCTGTGGCAGCGCCGAACCCCGTTCCGTCATACGTACGGCGATAGAACATTCCGTCCGTGTAGCCGTAGAAGAGGCTGGAGCCGAGCATGAACGCACCGCGGACCTCACTCCACGCGATCCCACCGGTCGGCACGGAGCTGACCTGACCGGCGCTGCTGCCGGTGTACCACCGCCGACCCAGATCGTCGGGTCCCAACGGGGGGGCGCCGGCGCCGAGCGGGCCGCCGGTCGGCCCCCCGACGTACACGTTGGCCGGCAGGGCCGTCGGCGAGATGTCGACAGGTGCCGTCGCGGTCAGGGGGAAGAAGGCCAGCCTGGGGCGCTTGTACCGGAAATCCCCGATGTACTCCGTGTCGCTGCCGACCCACAGGCCGGTCGGGGTTGCGTAGAGCGCGGCGGCGCCGATCCCGCGGGGATTGCGACCTGGGTTCCAGGACAGCGGTACGCCACTGGCGGGGTCAAGGGCGGCGATCCCGGGACGCGGCACGGCTCCCGGTCCGGCGGCGTCGCGGGCCAGCGGGTTGTTCAACCATCGCTGGTGGCCACCGACATAGACCGCTGCGCCGGTTATCGCCACCGACAGCAGCGTGTCGCCGCCGGTCACTGCCACCCAGGAGGGGGCGACGTCGCTGCCGGTGGCGCGGGTCTCCCAGCGTGAGGCGGTGTCGCACAAGGTGTCGACGAAGTAGCCGCCCTTGCCGACGATGACGAAGTAGGACCCGTCCGGGCTGATGTCCACGTCACGGACCCAGCTGTCCACGCTCTGGGTTCGACACGGCGAGCTGAACCGCGACGTACTCCAGTCGGTGGCCAGCACCGCGGTGGCTCCGGTCAGGTCGAGCATCGCGACCTGGCGACGCTCCTGCCCGTCCACCCTGCGGAAGTTGCCGATCAGCACCATCCGGCTGCCGTCGGGGGTGATGTCGAAGCGGGAAACCCCGACGGCACCCACCGCACCTGTGCCGTTGAAGTTGTGGTGCTCGGTCACGGTCGCGGTCAGGAACCCGGTCACGGCGCCTGTGAAGGGGTCCAGCGAGGCCAGCCCGCCGCGGGCGACCGAGCCGATCGTGGTGAACGTCCCGGCTATCAGTAGCCGTCCGTCCCGTGAAGCGAGGTCCTGCACGATGCCGTTCTGGTACGGCGGCGCGAAACCGCTGACCGGCTGGCCGGTGGACAGATCCAGCAGCACGAGCCCCTTGCGCGCGACTCCGTTGACAGTGCCGAACTTGCCGCCCGCGTAGACCGTGTTCGGTGTGGGGCCGGGCAGCAGGGTTTCGACGTAGTCGCTGAGCACGGGCGCGAAGGCAGGATCGATAGCACCGGTCGCAGCGTCGAACGCAAGGATCCTGGAGCGGCTCAGGATCGTCGAGCTGCCGGCCGAGCTGGCCTGGGTGAACGTTCCTCCGATGACCATCGTCGAGCCGACCTGCAGGATCGCGTTGACCTGCCCGTCCCGGATCGCTGGTGTCAGCGACGACGGTACGGCGTCGACCTGCGCCGGATGCGCCGGCTGCACCGCCATCGCGGGCGTGGCAGTTAGCACGATCGTCACCCCGAGCAGGAGCGACACCAATCCCCGTATCCCCGTCATGCTCCGCCTACTCTGTCGACATCCGTTTCACGCAACTGCTCCGAACTGCGGTGCTGCCGCGGCCCTGGTTCACACGGCTTCGTACTACTCGCGAAAGAACCAGATCGTCAGGTACCAGGAGCTAGGACGAGGGTCAGCATGGTGGCCCTCGTACTCGCAGCGCTCACCGTGGCGGGAGCGCAGGTCTGGCTCGCTGAACGATATGACACTGAGTGCTCAAAATGTCGTCTGAGCTCCTGAACTTCACCTGTTCGGGTGAAGAATCGCCGAACAGTTTGGCTCTGGCTATCTGCGGCCGGACACTGTGCGTAACTTCGATGAAGGGTTGGGTAGTGATCTATCAGTCGGACAGAACGGGCGACACGGTGGGCACCACGGCTGCGCCGGCACAGCTCGGGGACTACGCCACGTTTCTCCGTCGACAGTGGTGGCTCATCGGCCTGATTGCGCTGCTCGGGGTCGGCCTCGCTGCGGCATACACGTCGATGCAGCCAAGGGTGTACACGTCGGTCACCGAGGTGCTGGTCACAGCGACGGGGGCGGACGACCAGTCCGTGGTGGCCAACGGGAGGACCCGTGGGGAGGTGAACCTCGACACCGAGGCACAGCTGGTCACCTCCACCGAAGTAACAAGCCTGGCCCGCCAGCTACTCGGCGAGGAGGAGTCCGGTGACGAGTTGGCCAACCAGGTCCGCGTCAGCGTGCCGCCCAACACCGAGGTGCTGGCGATCGCGTTCACCGCAGCTTCGCCTAAGCAGGCCCGGCGAGGAGCCGAGGCGATCGCGGGAGCATACCTGGCCAACCGAACCGATGCAGCCCGCGCTGAACAGGCCGCTCAGCGGGCTGCCCGAGACGGCCTGCTGAACAGCCTCACGCAATCCCTAGCAGAGGTGACCGGCACCCTGGCCGACCTACCCCCGGAGTCCGCCGAACGCGCAGTGGCCCAGGCGCAGGTGCAGTCACTCAGCACGCAGGTCTCCCTGCTCGAGGCAGAACTCAGCCAGCTCGACACGACACCGGTGACTCCTGGCCGGATTATCACCGCCGCGACCCTGCCGAAGGCGCCGAGTAGTCCGGTGCTTCCGGTCAACCTGGCCGGTGGCGCGATGGTCGGTTTGCTCCTCGGCTGTGGGCTTGCCGTTCTCCGTCACCGGTCCGACCGCTACGTGCGGGCACCGGGCGAGGTCGGCCGGCGAGCCGGGTTGCCAGTACTCGCCAGCATTCCGCCGCTGACCAGGCTCGACCGCTATGGCCTGGCCGACGCCACGACCGCGGCGGGGCGCGGCTACACCAAGTTGCGCAACGTCATCACTGCTGCGGTCAGTCCCGGTCAGCGCATCATTCTGGTGTCGGCGGTCGACGGTGACGCTGGAGAAGTGACTGCCAACCTCGTGACGGCGCTTGCCCGCACCGGTGGCGACGTCGTTCTCGTCAGTGCTGATGCCGCTTCGACGGCCGTGTTCCGGTTGCTGATGACAAGCAGGATCGCCGGGCTCTCAGAGGTGCTGACGGGGGAGGTGCAGCTGACGTCGGCCTTGCAGGCTGCGACGGAGCCGAGCAGGTTACAGGTGCTGGCTCCCGGGCTCGACCCCCGGCGGGCGGCCGCCCTGCTGCAGACCCAAGCTGCCGCCGAACTGCTTGCCACGCTCAGCGCCACCGCCGGCTACGTCGTGGTCGAGGCTCCCCCGACATCCTCCAGCGGGCAGGCACAAACCCTTGCGGCGCTGGCCGACGTGGCCATCGTCGTGGTGCATACCCAGCTCACCAGGACCGAGGACATCCTGGACGCGGTCGACCAGTTCGCGGCAATGCGGACGCCGTTGCTGGGCAGCGTGGTCGTCCCAGGTAAACGCGTCCGGCCTTGGCGCCGGTTGGGTCTCTTTTCTGACGCCACGGCTACGCCGGTGACCGAGTCCACGATGCGGCAGGACTCCTCCGACGTGCCGCCGGCTAGCGTGGCGGATCGGACCGGTCATGGACCGGAATCCGCATCCGGGCCCGACAGCCAGCGGCCGTCCACCACTCGCGGCCACGAGTTCACGGCCAAGTCCAAGCAGGGATCGAGCAAACATTCGGTGTCTGTCTCACCTCGATGACCGTGCTCGCCGCGCCGGTGGCGCCGCCTCCACCTGGACAGGTCCCTCCGCGACCACCGCTGCTGAAGCTGCGCCCCGGCTGGCCGCTGTCCGGTTTGCTCCTGCTGTACCCGCTGTGGTGGGCGCTGGGCCTGGGAACGCTCATCGTCTTCTTGATGGCCGTGCCGATGGTCGTGCACCTTGTCCGGCGACGCCCGGTCAAAGTTCCCCCAGGATTCGGCATCTGGCTGCTCTTCCTGCTATGGGTGCTAGCCAGCGCCACCATGCTGAACTTCGAACCCCCAGGCACGTTGCGTGGCGACGCCTCGGACCGGGTGATCTCGGTTGCCTACAACATCAGCGGCTACGCCGCGGCCACCATCATCTTGCTGTACGTCGGAAACCTCACAGAACGGGAGCTGCCGCGCCTACGCCTGGTACGCCAGCTGAGTGTGCTCTTCATCGTCGTTATTGTCGGCGGCATCGTCGGCACCTTCTTCGCCTCCTTCGACTTCACCTCCCCGCTGGAGCTGCTACTGCCCAGCTCGATAGCGCAGAACTCCTTCGTGCAGAACCTCGTGCATCCCTCTGCCGCGCAGCTGCAGGAGGTTCTCGGCTACACCGCTCCGCGGCCGTCTGCCCCGTTCGGCTACACCAACACCTGGGGGAACTGCCTGTCCCTCCTGCTGGGCTGGTTCGTCATCGGGTGGATGGTCAAGGGAGGAAGGGGTCGTCGCGTTCTCGGCGTCGCCATTTTGGTCGTGGCAGCCGTCCCGGTCGTCTATTCCCTCAACCGCGGGTTGTGGATCGGCCTCGGGTTGTCCGCGCTGTACGCGGCGGTCCGGTTGGCACTGCGCGGCAAAGTCGCTGCCATCGCGGCCATGGCCCTGGCTGTGATGGTCACCATAGTGCTCTTCCTCGCCTCACCCCTGACCACCATCGTGCAGGGTCGACTGGACAACCCCAAGAGCAACAGCATCCGCGAGTTCACGACCGAGGCGACTCTGGAGGCGGCGTCGTACTCGCCCCTCCTGGGCTTCGGGTCCACGCGGGCAGCCAGCGGCAGCAGCCAGTCGATCGCGGTCGGAAAGAGCGCCGACTGCCAACGGTGCGGGAATCCGACGATCGGCAGCAACGGCCAGCTGTGGCTTCTGCTTATCGCCCAAGGATTCGTCGGCGCCGCGCTATACATCGCCTTTTTTGTCCGATCGGCCTGGGCGTATCGACGTGACACGAGCTCCATCGGTGCGGCGGGTCTGTTGGCCTGCGTCCTACCGCTATTCTACATGTTCGTCTACAACGCGCTGGTCATGCCGCTGCTGATCGCATTGCTGTCCGTCGGGATGCTGTGGCGTAACGATCAGGAACGCGCGGTAGCCCACGCCCGGCGGGTCACGTCGGAAAGGGTCGAATGAGTCCCGTCCGCCGCACGCCGAGAGTGCCCACTCGAATCGAATCGACGTCGCGCACCACGTACCTGCGTGAGGTGGCCGGCGCACTCTGGCCGCACCCGCTAACAACAAGCATCGGGCCAGACATTGCCGCTCCCGGCCGGCTGGTCAGGGAATTCATCGTCGTACCGAACGCCAGGAAGCCACGCCTGCTGCTTCCGGCCCAGTCACCGCGCGCCGCGGCGACCGCCGTTCGGCGCTACAGCGAGCCGCGTTCCCGGCTGGCCCGATTCCGGTTGGAGCTACTCGCGCTGTCCATGCGTACCGGAGCCGGCGGCTCGCTGCTGCGGGACCGGCTGCACGTGCGCGCCGAACACGGCGACGACGAGGACAGCATCGAGTCCTACCTGAGCTCGGCGTTGGGCCAGGAGGTCCTCGTCAGCCTGCATGTCGGACCGGCTCGAGCCAATAGGAAGCCGGTGCTGGCTCTGCTTTCCCCGAAGGGGGAGCTGGTTGGCTTTGCGAAAATCGGCATCAACGAGCTGACGCGGCGGCTGGTCCTGGCCGAGGCGGCCTCACTGACCGCCCTGGCCAGCTTCCCATTTCAGTACACCTCGATTCCTGGCCTGCTGCACGCCGGAAAGTGGGCCGGGCTGGAGGTGTTAGTCCAGTCTGCGCTCCCGGTCTGGCAGTCAAGGGCACCCCTGGACGGGCATCGGCTTTCCGAGTCGATGCTGGAGATCGCCCACGTCAGTGGCGTTTCCACCGATCGTTTCTCGAGCAGTCCCTACCGGCAAGCTCTGTCGGCCCGGCTGGAAGGCCTGCAGGCAAGCGAGGACGTGCGTTGCCTGCAGGAAGCGGCGCAGGCGGTGTTCGAGCGCGCAGCCGCGGCAATGCTGCCCATGGGCGCCTGGCACGGCGACTGGACGCCGTGGAACATGGCTTCCCTTGCCGACACAATTTTGCTGTGGGACTGGGAGCGGTTCAGCGCCCCGGCACCGCTCGGGTTCGACGCGGTTCACCACCGCCTGCAAGCCGCCCTAGTGCATGAACGGGAGGAGCCGCGAGCGGCCGTAGCCGGGTGCGTCACCGGTGCGCCGACGCTGCTCGCACCTTTCGGCCTCGACCCGGCCAGTGCGGAACTGACTGCCCTGCTGTACCTGATAGACCTGGCTGCGCGCTATCTCCACGACGGGCAGGCCGAGGCCGGTGCAAGACTCGGAGTCCTCAGGCAATGGTTATTGCCCGAGCTGGCGGCAAGGACAGCAGCACTGTGACCGTACGGGACAGCGAGAGGCAGCAGACATGAGCACAGGTAACACGGCCACGCCGCGGCTGAAGCGCAATGTGCATGTGGTCTCGCGAACCATAGGTCGGATAACTGCCCGCCAGCGGGTGCTTCCGTCCTTCCTCATTGTGGGTGCGCAGCGCAGCGGGACGACATCGATGTACCGGACGCTCAGCCAGCATCCCGCGGTACTCAAAGCAGTGCTACACAAGGGGGTCCACTACTTCGATCTGAACTACAGCCGGGGTTTGAGCTGGTACCGAGGGCACTTTCCGCTCGACAGCAGCGCCCGCCGAGTCCAACGGGAGACCGGGGTTCTAGCCCAGACCATGGAGTCCAGTCCCTACTACATGGTTCACCCGCTGGCGCCTGCGCGCATCGCAGCGGATCTGCCCGAGGTGAAGCTGCTCATCCTCCTCCGCGATCCCGTGGAACGCGCGTACTCCGCCCACGCCCACGAGCTGGCTCGCGGCTTCGAGACACAGCCTTTCGAGCGCGCGCTCGCGCTCGAGCCCGAACGGTTGCGTGGGCAGGCCGAGCGGCTTTCCAGCGATCCGGACGCGATCAGCCACGAGCACCAACACAACGCCTACCTGAGCCGAGGCCAGTACGTGGACTACCTCGAGCACCTCGCCCGCCTCTTCGGCCGTGACCGGCTGCACGCGGTCGACAGCCACGCCTTCTTCGCTCATCCTGAAGGCAGCTACGACGGCGTACTGCGGTTTCTCGGCCTCCCACACACGGGCTATCCCACTTTCGAACGGCACAATGCGCGGCCTCGAGCTCCCATGCCGGACTCGCTGCGGCGCCGGCTGGAAGAGCACTTCCAGCCCTACGACGAGCGGCTGGAAGAGTGGCTGGGCAGGCGACCCAGCTGGCGCGAATGAGCAAAACCGCTGTCCCGGCAGCCTCCAGGCCAGCCCCTACCGAGTTCGGTTCGGTGGCGCGCGGCGGGTTGCTGAACGTCGGCGGAGCGATCGTGGCGGCCGTCGTGAACGTCCTCATCGTTCTGGTCGTCGCCCGCAGCTTCACACCCGCCGTCGCCGGAATCTTCTTCTCGGTCACGTCGGTGTTCCTCATCATCGAGACCGTCGCCAAGCTTGGCACCAGCACTGGGCTCGTCTATTTCCTCTCCCGCCACCGAGCTTTGAACCGATCCGAGCAGAGCCCCGCCGTGCTCCGCGTGGCGCTGGTGCCTGTCCTGTCCTGCGCGCTCGTCGGCAGCGTGACCCTGCTCATCTTGGCCCCGTGGATGGCCGGGTTCGTCGTTCGCGGCGATCCCGGGGACTTCGTGACTCTTCTGCAGATCGCAGCGATCTTCATCCCGGTGGCGGCGTTATCGGACAGCTGCTTGGCAGCGACCCGGGGGTTCGGTCAGATGGCCGCCACGGTCAGCGTCGACCGAATCCTGCGCCCCACGCTCCAGCTACTGCTGATCTTCGTTGTAGCAGTGCTCGGCAGCGCGCCGTTGCTGAGCGCCGCCTGGGCAGGGCCCTACCTGCCGGCCGCCGCCCTCGCAGTCTTCGCCCTGTTCCGGATCTTTCGGCGGCTCGCGCGAGACCCGTCGCCCGCCGTGACGGACTGGGTCGGCTTTTGGCGGTTCACGACGCCTCGAGCCGTGGCCAGCGTGGCTCAGCTGGCCCTACAGCGTTTGGACATCATCCTGGTTGCAGCGCTGCGCGGGCCGGCCGAAGCCGCAATCTACACCGCCGCGACCCGATTCCTCGTCCTCGGCCAACTGGGTAGCCAGGCGATCGCCTTGGCCGTCCAGCCGCAACTGGGCGTCCGGCTGGCGCAGGAGGACCGCGCGGGCGCCAGCCGGCTCTACCAGACCGGCACCGCGTGGTTGATCCTCATGACCTGGCCTCTGTACCTACTCGCCGTGCTGTTTGCGCCATACCTGCTCGCCCTGTTCGGCGAGTCCTACGCAGAAGGCGCGATCGTGGTCGTGATCCTGTGTCTGACCATGCTGTTGGCCACCGGCTGCGGAATGGTGGACATGGTATTGAGCATGGCCGGTCGCACGAGCTGGAACCTCGCCAACAGCAGCCTGGCACTCGGTGTCAACGTCGCGCTGAACCTGTGGCTCATTCCCCCGCTCGGCATCACCGGTGCCGCGATCGCCTGGTCGGTAGCGATCCTGGTCAACAACCTGCTCCCGCTGGCACAAGTTGGACTCATCCTCGGTCTACACCCGTTCGGCAGCGCAACGCGCACCGCGGCGCTGCTGAGCGTTCTCGGCTTCGGCCTGCTACCGGGGCTCGCCCTGCTCCTCGGAGCCCCAGCTCCCGGCGGTGTCTTTGTCGCAGCTCTGGCCGGAGCCACGCTGTTCGTCTGGGGCTGCTGGCGACAGCGCACGCTGCTAGCCCTGGACAGCCTGCGTGCGCTCCGATCTCAGCGGACACTGAAGAGGACAACATGACCAGCAAGGGATCTCCGGTCTTGGTAACCGGCCTTCCGCGCAGCGGCACGAGCTGGGTAGGCAAGATGCTCGAAGCCTCCGGCCAGGTCGTGTACGTGAACGAGCCGATGAACCCGCAGCACCCCCCGGGCCACTCCCCCGGAGTTCTGAACGCAACGGTGACCAGACGATTCCAATACATCACAACCGACGATGACCAGCAGTGGCAAGAGGCCTTTTCCAAGACGGTAGGTCTGCGCTACCAGCTCGCAGCCGAACTCCGGAGGAACCACGGCGCTTATGACCTGGCCCGAACCGGGAAGTACATAACCGCATTCACGGTGGGACGGCTGCTCGGCAAACGGGCAATGCTCGACGATCCGTTCGCGCTGCTGTCCACCCGCTGGCTCGTCGAGCAGATGGGCGTTCACGCCGTCGTCCTGATCCGCAATCCGGTGTCGTTCGTTGGCAGCTGGCGCAGCCTGGGTTGGACGATCCATTTTGACGAGTTACTCGAACAGCCAGCATTGGTGCGGGACCACCTCGGACCGTACGCCGACCAGATGCGGGCCCTTCAGCAATCCACCGACTGGCTGGCCCGCATATGTCTGCTCTGGTGTGCTGTCCATGACGTCGTCGACACATCGCTGCGACGACTTCCGAACGTGCACGTCGTGCACTATGAGGATCTTGTCCAAGCACCGATGGTCGGCTTTCGTCAGCTCTACGACACTTTCGGCCTCACCTGGAGCCAGCGAGCCCAGTCCAGAGTGCAGGCGGCGACCACCGGCTCGGACAGATCCGCGCGGTCGCATGCGTGGTCGCTGCGCGGCGGCGTGTCCCGAACCGCCTACCGGCCCATGACTTCCGCCCAGGCGCTGACGACCTACCAGCAGCGGCTGACCGGCGAAGAGATCGCAAGGGTCCGCGCCCTGACCGACCACATCGCTCGTCGCTTCCAGGACCCCGGTGACCCAGCCACGACACAGCCCGCTGGCACGGTGCAGGAATCCCCATTGAAGAGCGAATAGGCACCCGTCTTCCGCCGAACCGCAACACGGCCCGCTTCCCGGCCGCGGCTTCACGGCGGGACCCGGGAGCCCTACCGCGGGGTGGCCGGAGTCAGCATCCTGGCCGCTGCGGTACCGGCTAGCAGCCGCAGGGTGTACGGCGCGTCATCGACCAGGTAGCGGCGCGCCAGCCGGCGTGGGTCCCTCATCATCCGATGCAGCCATTCCAGGCCACTGGCCTGCATCCATCGCGGCGCGCGGCGCAGATGGCCGGCGGCGAAATCCAGCGCTGCGCCACAGCCGACCCACCAGACGCTGGGTAGTGCTGGGGCCAGCTCGGCAATCAGCCGCTCCTGCTTGGGGCAGCCCAGTCCGACGAAGACAAGGTCCGGCGCGGCATCGACGACCCGGGCTCGAATCTCCTCGACTAGCCTCCGGTCGGTCTCGAAGCCCCATGGCGGCGACAAAGCCCCCGCCACGACCAAGCCGGGCGCGTATCGGCTGAGCGCGGCGCCTGCCCGCTCTGGCACGCCGGGAGCGCCTCCCAGAAGGAAGATCCGGCCCGCGTGTCCTGCTAGCGCGGTGCTCAGGGACCAGAGCAACGACGATCCTGCCACCCGCTCCGGCAGAGGCTGGCCACTGAGCCGTGCCGCCCAGACAACGGGCGCCCCGTCGGCGACGACCAAATCGGCTCCCCCCAACAGAGCCCTGACCTGTTCGTCGTACGCCGCGCGCCGGAGAATGTCGACATTGGGAGTGGAAATCCATCCGCCGACCCCCCGTTGGAGAGCGCCCATGACGTGTCGCACCACGCCGTCCTCACCGACCGGGTCGAAAGACAGACTGCCAACCGGAACTCGACTACCTAGGCTCATGTACACAGGGTAACCGATGCCGCCCACCTATGGGGCGGTTACTTCAGTCGTTCGAGTGAAGGCCGTGCATGTGACTGCAGAGCGTGACAGACTGATCCAGGCACCGTCGGCGTGGCAGCCGGCATGAAGAAGCGGAGCGGCACACGCCATGGCGGCAACACGGGTGATCTTCTTGGCGGGCCTCGGCCGCAGCGGTACGACGCTGATCGAGCGAGTGCTCGGGCAAGTCCCGGGGGTGTGTGCGGCCGGGGAACTCGTGCACCTCTGGCAGCGAGCGGTGCTCGACAATGAGCGGTGCGGCTGCGGACGGCCCTTTGACCACTGCCCCTTCTGGACCGAAGTGGGGGCACGCGCTTTTGGGGAATGGCCACGTTCCCTGGCCGAGGGGATCCTGTCCCTGCGAGCTCGGGTCGACCGGAGCCGGCACCTCGGGCACCTCATCCTTCCGCGCGCGGCGCACCCGCGAGGTGGCGAGCTGGCGGAGTACCTACGCGCATATCGTTCCCTGTACTCCGCCATTGCAGCCGTGTCCGGCGCGCAAGTCATCGTCGACTCCAGCAAACACCCCTCATTAGCATTCTGCCTACGCCACGCTCCGGGTCTGGACGTTCGGGTGGTCCACGTCGTTCGCGACAGTCGAGGAGTTGCCTACTCCTGGACGAAGGAGACGACCCGCCCGGAGTCACCCGGGGGTGAGTCGCTGATGACCCGCTACTCGCCGATGCGGTCGGCCCTGCTGTGGAACAGCCAAAACGCCTCACTGGCCGTCCTTGGCCGTCTTGGGATGCCTCGGCTGGTCCTGCGCTACGAGGATTTCGTGAGCCAACCGCAGAAGTCGCTCCGCCGCATCGCCGACTTCGCCAACCTGGACATCGCGGTGTCCGACCTGGACTTCCTCGAAAGCGACCACGTGGAGCTCGCCGCGACCCATACCGTGGCCGGTAACCCGATGCGATTTCAGACCGGACGGATCGCCTTGTGCCGTGACGACGCCTGGCGGGAGCAACTACCTCGACGGCAGCGACACATAATCAGCGCTATGACCGCACCGCTGCTGTCGGCGTACGGCTATCCGATCGGCCTACCGGCATGAGCACGGCGCAGTGGCCGGACGTCGGTGTCGTCATACCGACATGCAATCGGCCGGAGCTGGTGCGCCAGTCGCTCGCGGCGATCCTAGCCCAGGATTATCCCGGTGACATCGAGGTCATAGTCGTCTTCGATGGCGAGGAGCCAGACCACAGCCTGGCCAGCCACCCCGAAGAAGCAGGATCCCGACGGGTCCGGGTTATGCGCAACACCCGGACACCGGGCCTGGCCGGAGCCCGTAACACCGGCATTTGCAGCGCGACCGGCGACCTGATCGCGTTCTGCGACGACGACGACTGCTGGTCACCGGGCAAGCTGACCGCCCAGGTCAGCCTATTGCGCCGGTATCCGGAGGCCGACATGGTCACCTGTGCGATCCAGGTGTCCTTCGCCGGAACGCTCACCGCCCGGTTGGCCGGCACCGAGGAAATTCACCACCACGACCTGCTCCGTTCCAGGCTCGCGATGCTGCACTCCTCGACGTTCGTGCTCCGGGCTCGGTCCCTGCGGGAGGGCATCGGCCTGTTGGATGAGTCGATCCCGGGCAGTCAGAACGAAGACTGGGATCTACTGCTCAGAGCCTCCCGCCGGCAACCGATCCCGCATGTCGATGAGCCGCTGGTGTGCATCCTGTGGGGCCAGAGCTCGTACTACTCCCGGCAGTGGGAGACCAGAGTGGCCTCCCTGCTCTGGATGCTGGACCGCTACCCTGACATCAGAGTCAGCCGGATCGGTGCAGCCCGGGTCTACGGCCAACTCGCCTTCGGGTACGCCGTCCTGGGGCGACGCCGCGAATCGCTGCAATGGGCGGCTCGCTCGCTGGCTCGTCGCTGGCGAGAACCACGTGGGGTGATCGCGCTGGCGGTAGCGGCCCGCTTCCTTCCGGCCGAGTTCATCCTGTCCACCCTGCATCGGCGAGGGCGGGGGATATGAAGTCAGTGGCTGCGCGGGTCAGCGGCGCAGCCGATTCCGTAGCGTCAAGGCGAGCGGGCTCGGCTCGCTCAAGGGTCCTGAGCACGGTCTTCTACACGGGCCTGATCGTCGTCATGCTGCTCATCCTGACCGAGCAACTGGCGACCGTTGCGCCCGCGGAGCTGGCGAGGCGGATCGGCTTCAACAGTGAGGGTTTCACCCTCGCTCTCGTGCTCGGCGCCTGGATCCAGTTCGTCCGACCGCGGCTCACCGATTCGACCCGGTGGCCGGTCACCGCCGCCACCGCTGTGGCCTGCGCAGCCGTGGCTGTGGGGCTGTATACCAGTGACCTGCCCAGCCGCTTCAAGACGCTCAACGAGGCATTCTTCGCCCTCGCCCTGATCCTGCCCTACGCCGTCCTGACCAGGCCCCTGCGCCGGTGGCCTCCCGTGGTCTCGGCGCTCGTGCTGATCATGGTGGTGCTCGGTGTCGCTCTGAGCCCTTCGCGGTCACCGGTCGTCCTACTCGCGGAGACCTTCGCTGCCGTCATCCTCGTGCCGCTGGCCTTCGATGTCGTCGATCGCGGCATTCTCGATCCGCTAGCGCTGACTTCTGCCGTGCTGCGCTACCTCTGGTACGCCGCGCTGGTCGCGATACCGGTCGTGGTCGTCGTGCTGGGGTCAGCGGCGCGCACCGGCGGCGGTTGGGCCGCGGTGTTGGAGTACGTCGGGCGGGTGCACGAGGCAGTCATCGGCATCCTGCTGGTGCAGCTGTTCTTCGCCGTCGGCCTCGGCCGGGTCGGCCGGCCATCCCCCAGCATTCCCTCGGCCCGTTCAGCCCAAGCCTATTGACACCATGTGGCCGGGAGCTGACCGCGGCGAAAACGACCAAGGGAGAGACTCATGCGTCCGTCACTGGCACCGCGAGTGCTACTAGTCGCACTGACCTGCGCGTTCAGTCTCACCGCAACCGTGATTCCTAGCCCCGCGGCGGCCGCTACCCGGCCGACCGGACCGCTCTCGCTGAGCACGGGGTCCTACTTCGGCGCGCTGGTCAATCCCGATCGATCGACGCCGTCGAGCACGCCGGCTGAGGTGACCTCGCTGCAGACCCAGATCGGGCGCCGGCTCGACATCGTCAACCACTTCTACACCTACGACCAGGCGCTGGGCACCCAAGGCGAGGTGCAGGACATCGCCGGCGGGCGCATCCCAATGGTGACCTGGGGCGCGACCAGCACCACCTCCATCAACAACGGCTCACAGGATGCCTACATCACTGCCCAGGCCAACCGCCTCAAGAACCTCGGGTCGCCTGTCATCCTGCGCTACTTCCATGAGCCAGAGGGCGCCTACCGCAAGACCATCGTCAGCAGTGCCGCTGCCTACATCGCCGCCTGGCGGCGCGCGCGTTTGCTCTTCGCGACCGCGGGAGCGACCAACGTGGTCTGGATGTTCACCACCACGGCGTACTCGTTCCGGGTGGTCCCGGCGACATCCCCGCAGGCCTACTACCCGGGCAACGACCATGTCGACTGGATCGCCGCCGACGGCTACAACTTCGCCCCTGGAAAACCGGGGGCGAAGTGGAACAACTTCCAGACCATATTCGGCAAGTGGTATGCCTGGGCTTCCACAATGCCCAAGCCGCTGATGGTGGCTGAGTACGGCGTGATGGAGGATCCGGCGATTCCTAACCGCAAGGCGGCCTGGTACGACGAGATGAGAGCGACCGTGACGACGAGCATGCCGCTCATTCAGGGCGTTGTGGCGTGGAGCACGACGAACACCAAGGAAGGCAACGTCTACAACTGGAACGTCGATTCCTCGCCGAGCGCGTTGGCAGCCTGGAAAGCCATGGGCGACGACCCCTACTTCGACCCGACCGGGCCGTAGTCTCACCACGGAGCGAACCGGCGCCACATCCGTACGGCGCGACGCCGGCTCGCCCATCTCCGGTACCGAAGCGTGCAGGCGCTTGCGCTACCCCTCTTGGACCGCTTTCTTGAAGGCATTCGTGGCAGACGTGGAGTGACGCAGCCGCCAGTCGCCGCGACGACCGACACTGTCCCAATACTGCACGGCAACGGCATTGCGCGCGATGGCGTAATCGATAGCTTTGGTGATCGCCTGCGCCTTGTGCCCTGGATCAGTCGAGTCCTCAAGATAGCCGAACTCCGAGACGCTCCATCGAGCCCCGACCTTCGCAGCGAACTCGATGGTTGGATCAAATAACTGGGCCGCGCTGCGCCAGTTGACGCCGTTAGTATAGCCATTGTACGTGTTCGGTCCTTGCGGATCGCTGTAGACATCGACGGAGACAATGTCGACGTAGTTGCGACCCGCACTGTCGCGACCCGGCCACCAATCCATGGGGTCACGGCCGTCCCCCTTCCTGTATGTCCAGCCCATCAGAATCATCTGGACGCGACGTGTCCCGCCGTCCGCGCGGTTCTGCGCGTGCACGATGTCAGCGACAATCCGGGTTGCTGAGCGGAAGTCGGCCGGGCTGATCTCCACCTCCGGCTCGTGCCAGTAGGCGATTCTCAGGTTCTTCGGCGTGGTCGCGACGAACGACTCGATCTTCCCACGAGAGTTGGGGACCGCCTTAGGGTCCAGGTTGAAGGAGTAGTCGACCGGACCCGGCCGAGACAGCCCACTGGTCCACTTGGAGGGCAAGGTGGGCGAGTAGACCCGATAACTCTCCAGCGGACCGACGTTCGCATCGAGCCAGGCGCGGTCGGCGGTCGCCGCCCCGACCATGGTGGGGGACCCGGCCGATGCGGTATTCGGCTGCACAGCGCCGAGGGTTGTGGCTAGCACTAGCGCGCTGCCGATCGTGGCGATCCGTCGACGGGAGCCCGTTGACGGACGTGCGGAAACCAACATGTTCGACCCTTCCGCACGCCTGCGGGGTTAGCTGTCGGGTTCGGGCGGGAAAGGTCAGTGCCCGGCCACAGGCGTGGCTTCACCCCACACCCGCCCGAGGGCAGGTGAGACGACGTGGGTCCCCCGTCCGTGTCCATCTGATGGGACGTACGAGGCGAGTGGGACAGGGTTAGGCGTGCATACCCGCCGCGGCTACACCGTCTTGGTGAAGCATTGGGGACCGTAGAGCATCAGCCCCCTGGGTGACAAGAGCGGCCCCTGCCGCGGTGGTGATCGGGTTGGCGCAGACCGCCGTAAGCCCAGTTGGGTGAGGTAGCACAGCGTGAAGGGGTTACGGGCTCATTGCCGTCCTGCGAGCCGGACAGCATGGCCCGCACGCTTCGGAGCACGGTCTGGGCAGATGCCAGAGCGAACCCGCGCCGACGACCAGTGGCGCGCCTGCGCGAGGCAACTGGGATCCAGCACTCCAGCTGACAGGTCCATCGCCGAGCGCGACGCCCATCAGTAGGCTCCGGACGAGCGCAGCACTGCGGAGAGGGTACGCAGCATGATGACGAAGTCGGAGGTCAGCGACCAGTTTTCGACGTACCGCAGGTCGAGGCGAACTGAGTCCTCCCACGACAGGTCCGATCGGCCGCTAACCTGCCACAGGCCGGTCAGGCCCGGTTTGACCACGAGCCGCCGGTGGGTGTCCTGGAGGTACTGCTGCACCTCGCTCGGCAGCGGCGGGCGAGGGCCGACCATGGACATCCGTCCGGACATCACGTTGAACAGCTGAGGAAGCTCGTCGATGGAGTAGCGGCGCATGAAGCGCCCCACCCGAGTGACGCGCGGGTCGTCCCGGATCTTGAAGAGCAGTCCGTCGCCCTCGTTCTTGGCCAGCAGCTCAGCCAGCCGGCCCTCGGCGTCTTGCTCCATCGTCCGGAACTTGTAGAGGACGAACTCCTTGCCGTGCCGGCCGACTCGGATCTGACGGAAGAGCGCGGGACCCTGGCTGTCCCAGCGGATCACGACGGCGGCGACCGCCATGAG
>Ga0183260_10001927_pt1 | contig 17281 bp, 18 predicted proteins | sample AntDrymUQ4972206_2_FD_129768 | JGI IMG/M metagenome (GOLD analysis project Ga0183260, IMG submission 129768) | Polar desert sand microbial communities from Dry Valleys, Antarctica - metaG UQ497 (22.06) (version 2) (version 2) | ecosystem: Environmental > Terrestrial > Soil > Desert | place...
ATCATCCGGTTAGGCGGGGGGTCCGGTGTGGATTGACCACAAGATCATCCGGTGGGGCGGGGCGGGGCGGGGGCGGGCGGGGGCGGGGGCGGGCGGGGGCGGGGGCGGGGGCGGGTGGTCAGGCGCGGGTGGTCATGGTGTAGCGCAGCTTGGCCATCATGTTCTCCGCGCCCGGGACGATGCCGCCGGCGTCGAACAGCTCGCCCACGCGCCCGGCGAGGACCGACGGTGCCCACGCGCTGCCGCCGTTGTCGACGACGGCGACGGACGTGAACGGCCGGTACAGCTCGACGGTGTCGCCCTGCACCCCGAAGACCTTGCCGCTGATGTGGCCGGCCGCGTCCGAGCAGAGGAAGACCACCATCGGCGCGACGTTGTCCGGGTGCCAGAAGTCGAACCCCTCGGTGCCGCCCTTGATCTCGCCGTACGCGCCCTCGGTCATCCGGGTCCGCGCGGCCGGCGCGATCGCGTTGCAGGTGACGCCGTACCGCGCCATCTCCTGCGCCACGATCGTCGAGAAGGCGGCGATGCCCGCCTTCGCCGCGCCGTAGTTGGCCTGGCCGAAGTTGCCGAGGAGGCCGCTGCTGCTCGCGGTGCAGACGATGTGGCCCGGCTTGCCCTCGTCCTTCCACCACGCGCAGGCGACGTGCGTCGGCGCGTAGTGGCCGCGCAGGTGCACCTTGATGACCGCGTCCCACTCCTCGGGCGTCATCTTCGCGATGGTGCGGTCGCGCAGGATGCCGGCGTTGTTGACCAGCGCGTCGAGGGTGCCGAACTCCTCGATCGCGTGGTGCACCAACCGCTCGGCAGCGTCGGCCTCGGAGCAGTCGCCGGTGTCCAGCACCGCGATGCCGCCGGCGGCGCGGATCTCGTCGACGACCGACTGGCCGACGTCTGGATCGAGCTCGTTGACGACGACACTCGCGCCCTCCCGGGCGAGCAGGATCGCCTCGCCACGGCCGATGCCGCGACCTGCGCCGGTGACGATCGCGACCTTGCCGTCCATGAGTCCCATGCCGCGGGAGGTTACCGGGACGACCGGCGTACGACGCCCGCGGGGTTCGCGAGAGGCAAGGCTGGGAACGCAGACTGGCATGGACCAGCTGCACCAGCGCCTCGACCTCGCGCTGCGGACGGGCAACCTCGCCGCCGTCGCCGACGACGCACCTGTCGACCGGCGCGACCGGTTCCGCACGCTGCTGAGCATCTACGACCTGCTGCTCGGCCCGGTCGCGGACGATCTCGAGCTGCACCGGTGGGGCGCCCATCCGGTGGTCGCGGCGCTGAAGTGGCGGCTCGAGGCCGAGTGGCTGGCCGAGCTCGAGGCGGACGACGCCGACGAGCTGCCGTCATTGGGCGCCGACCCGGTCGCGGCGATGCGCTCGCTCGCGGCCAGGGACCGGCTGCCCGGCGTGTACGAGTGGGTGGCCCGCGAGGCGTCGTACGGCGAGCTCGTGGAGTTCCTCGCGCTCGAGGGCGGCCCGGACGGCGGGTTCGCCGACCTCGTCGCCGCCTGCCAGATCGGGCTGTCCGGGCGACCCAAGCTGGAGCTGGCGCAGAACTTCTGGGACGAGATGGGCAACGGCACGCTGAGCGCGGTGCACACCGCGCTGCACGACGACCTGGTGCGGGCCGTCGACATGCCGCACATCCCGCTCGCGGAGCAGCCGGACGAGGCGCTCGAGCGGTCGGCGCTGGGCGGGCTCCTCGCGACCAACCACTGGCTGCAGCCGGAGATGCTCGGCGCGCTCGGGCTGATCGAGCTCCAGGCGGGTCCGCGCTGTCGCAAGGTGCTCGCCGGCCTCGAGCGGACCGGGGCGCCCGCCGGGGCGCTCCCGTTCTACGCGGAGCACGCCGAGGTCGACCCGCGCCACGGCAAGGACTGGATGGACAACGGGATCGTGCCGTACGTCGAGGCACATCCCGAGCTGACGTCACGCGTGCTGCGCGGCGCGCTGTGGCGCTGGCGCGTCAACGCGGCGTTCTTCGGCCGCCTCGGCGAGCACCTCGGCTCGGCCGGGCGGACCACCCCGATGGTCGCCGCCTGACGGATACGCTGCCGCCATGAGCGGGTGCGGCGTGTCGACCGAGGTCGGGCGCCTTCGCACCGTGCTGCTGCACCGGCCCGGCAACGAGCTCAAGCGACTGACGCCGCGCAACAGCGCCGACCTGCTCTTCGACGGCATCCCCTGGGTCGGCCGCGCCCAGGAGGAGCACGACGGGTTCGCCGACGCGCTGCGCGGACGCGGCGTCGAGGTGCTCTACCTGCGCGACCTGCTCGTGGAGACGCTCGACGACGCCGACGCGCGCAACGAGGTCGTCGGCGACGCGCTGCCGCCGTGGGAGATCGGGCCGGCGCTCGCGTCGCAGCTGACCTCGCACCTGTGCGGCCTGGCGTCCGAGGACCTCGCCGAGGTGCTCATCGCCGGGCTCGCGCACGAGGAGCTGCCGCAGGGCGAGGGGGTCGTCTTCGGCCTGCTCGGGCGGCACGACTTCGTCATACCGCCGCTGCCCAACCTGCTGTTCACCCGCGACTCCTCGGTGTGGATCGGTGCGCAGGTGGCGGTGACCAGGCCGTCGATGCGCGCGCGCCAGCGCGAGACCTCGCTGACCGGCGCGATCTACCGCCACCACCCGCGGTTCGCCGGTACGCCGCTGCTGTACGGCGGCAGCCGCAGCGAGGCCTGGCTCGAGGGCGGCGACGTCCTCGCGCTGGCGCCCGGCGTCATCGCGGTCGGCGTGGGTCAGCGCACCACGCCGGCCGGCGTCGAGGCGCTCGCGCTGCGCGCCTTCGCCACGGGCGCGGTCGAGACGGTTCTCGCGGTGCCGATCGCGCAGGAGCGGGCGACGATGCACCTCGACACCGTGTGCACGATGGTCGACGTCGACGCCGTCGTGATGTACCCGGCGGTGGCCGACTCGCTGGCCGCCGTACCGGTCACCAGTGATGGGGACGGAGGCCTCGTCGTCGGGGGCCGCGAGCCGTTCCTCGTCGCCGCGGCGAAGGCCATGGGCATCGACACGCTGCGGGTCATCGACACCGGCCTCGACCCGGTGACCGCGGAGCGCGAGCAGTGGGACGACGGCAACAACACGCTGGCGATCGGCCCGCGGCTGTGCGTCGCGTACGAGCGCAACACCGAGACCAACGCGCGGCTCGAGGACGCCGGCATCGAGGTGGTCCGCATCGCCGGCAGCGAGCTGGGCAGCGGCCGGGGCGGCCCGCGCTGCATGTCCTGCCCGGTCCTGCGCGACCCCGCCTGACCCCGCCCGACCCCGCCTGACCCCGCTCTCAGCAACCCCACTTCACCCACCCAGTCCACCGTTTCGGGCCGAATCCGCCGCCGCGTTTCGGTGGACTGGGTGGGTGAAGTCGAAAGGGGGTGGGGGTGGGGTGAGTCAGCGGGGGGTGCGGGTGAGGAGGCGCAGGGCGAGGCGGACCGCGCGCTTGTCGAGCTGACCGGCCAGCGTGGTCTCGCCGGCGACCAGCCGGGCGAAGAGCCGCCAACCGCCCGGTACGGCGGCCAGGAAGCCGTGGAACACCTGCCGGTTGCGGCTGAATGCCTGCAGGAACACGCGTCCGGCCGCCATCTCCGGGGTCAGCTCGCGCTCCACGGCATCGGCGTACCCCGCCAGCGCCGCGTCGCCGTCGTCGCCGTTCGCCGCCGCGGCCGCGGCCGCCGCGCCGGCCAGGCGTCCGGATCGGAGCGCGAACGAGATCCCCTCCCGGGTCCATGGCTCGAGCAGCCCGGCGGCGTCGCCGGCGACGAGAACCCGACCGCGGCGCAGCGGCGAGCCCGGCCGGCGGACGCGCGTCAGATGCCCGCTGAACGTCGACGGGTCGACGTCGCCGAGCCCGAGCCGCGCCACGAAGTCGCGGTAGTAGTCGCGCATCCGCGCGCCGTCGGCCCGCGAGCCGATCACGCCGACGGTGAGCAGATCCCCCTTCGGGAACACCCAGCCGTACGACCCGGCGACCGGGCCCCAGTCGATCAGCACCCGGCCGGCCCAGTACGCCGCCGCCCGAGCCGGGGTCGGGAACTCACCCTCGAGCCCGATGTCGACCTGCTCGAGGTCCACCCCGACGTACCCGCCGCAGCGCCCGCCCGTCCCGTCCGCGCCCACCACGACCGAGGCGACCAGGTCCGCCTCGTCGCCGGCGAGCGACACGACGACCGCTCCGGCCGACTCCCACAGGCCGGTCACCGTGACGCCCGGACGCAGCGTCGCGCCGGCCGCGACAGCGGCATCGACGAGTGCCGCGTCGAGCTCGGCCCGCATCACCATCGAGAACACCGGCGTCGCGCCGGGGGCGCGCCGCGTGTAGCGCTGCCGGCCGTCCTTGGTGAACGTCATCCGGTACGCCGAGTCGCGGACCAGATCCGAGACGTCGATCCCGAGGTTGGCCCGCGACAGCCCGATCAGCCCACCACCGCAGCACTTGTAGCGGGGCGGTACGGCGCGATCGAGGATAACCACCCGCGCGCCCGCGGCGGCCGCGGCGCGGGCCGCGGCAGCGCCGGCCGGCCCCGCGCCGATCACCGCGACGTCCCAGCGGTGTTGAAGCCCGGGCGTCACCGACGGGGGATGCGATGACGCCCGAGCGCTGTCGACGCTAGTCGCGCGTGAGGCTCGTCGCAACGCCGGGCAGAGCTCATGATCAAGTCGCTGGAAGGCGACAAATGCGTCACTCCGGGCTCGATCACCGCAGGGTGAGCTGGCGGCTCAGCAGCCCCGAGCGGGCCCGCCGCTCGTCGTCGGTCGGCGGGCGCGGAGAGGCGATCGCCTCGTCGAGCCGGGCGCGCAACGCCAGGGCCGGCTCCTCGCACTCCTGGGCCGGCATCTCGAGCGGCAGGTCCCACACCGGCACCAGCAGGCCGTGCGCCCGGAACGAGCCGACGTACTTCGTGCCCTCGCCGAGGCCGAGCCCCTTGGCGCTGCTCAGCCGGGCCATCGCGTCGAGCAGCGTGTCCTCGTCGTCCGGCATCGCCCAGCGCAGATGAGACCGCTCGCGCATCCGGCACCAGTACGCCGACGGCACGGACGCCAGCCGCGCCGTCGGCACGACGGAGGCGTTCGCCCGCTCCATCGAGGCGGCGATCTCGCCGGTCGGGTCCGGCACACCTTCGACCCAGTAGTCGAAACCCTCTCGGACGGTCACCTCGAGCGGCGCGGGGTCGAGCAGGTCCTGGAGCCGTGGCGCCGAGTCGTCGCGTGGCAGATGGGAGATCGCATCCCCCGGCTCGGCGGCGAGCGCGGCGACGATCGCCTGGCCGACGTCGCGGGACACGTCGCCGGAGCGACCCGGCGTCTGCAGGCCGACGAACACCGACCCGTCACCGCGGACCATCGCCGGCCAGGCCATCGGCAGCACGGTCGACAGCGTCACCATGCCTCCGGCGTGCTCCGGCGAGCGCAGGACCAGCGGCGCTGTGGCGGCCGGCACGACCTCGCGAAGCGCGACCCACTCGGTCTCGTCGACACGATCCGCGAACGGCCGCACCTCGATCATCCGGTCCGCGCGGGAGGACCCGTGGCACGCCTTGTAGCGGCGGCCCGACCCGCACGGGCAGGGCTGGCGCGGGGCGACGACGGGGACGTCGATGGCGGGCTCCTCGGCGAGACGGACAGGGCCGCGGACGACCCTACCGGGGCCCTGCGCGGTACGGCGCCGGCGCCGGCGCTCGGCTCCGCGGTCCGTCGGCGACACGCCTGGCGGGTCGCGACGAAGCGCGGAGTTGAGTGCAGTGACGCCCTAGAGCCCGAGGCCCTTGGCGATGTTGGTCTTGAGGATCTCGCTGGTGCCCTCGTAGAGCCGCATCGCGCGTACGGCGCGCGCGTAGCGCTCGATGCCCATCTCGGTCATGTAGCCGTTGCCGCCGTAGACCTGGATCGCCCGGTCGGCGACCCGGCCCACCATCTCGCTGGCGACGTACTTCGCCTTCGCCGCCTCGAGCCGCCCGTCGGCACCGTTGTCGATCGCGTCGGCCGCGGCGTAGGTGATGTAGCGGGCGCCCTCGAGCTCGCAGAGGGAGTCGACGATGTGACCTTGGATGTACTGGTTCTTGCCGATGGGCTTGCCGAACGCCTCGCGGGTCTTCGCGTAGTCGAGCATCTTGTCGAGCAGCATCTGGGCGATGCCGACGGCCCCGGCCGCGATCTGGATCCGACCGCCGTTGATCCAGCGCATCGCCGAGTAGAAGCCGAAGCCCTCACGGCCGAGGATCTGCTCCTCGCCGACCTCCATGTCGTCGAAGACCAGCTCCGCCTGGTGGTCGTCGTACATCGTCAGCTGCTTGCGGCTGACGGCGAATCCGGGAGTGTCGGTGTCGACGAGGAAGCAGCTGATGCCGCCCTGCGCGCCCTTGTCGGGATCGGTCACCGCGAAGAGCAGCACGTAGTCGGCGTATGCGCCGTGGGTGATGAAGTGCTTGCGGCCGTTGATGACGAACCGGTCGCCCTTGCGCTCGGCCCTGGTCCGGATCTTCGTCGCGTCGGAGCCGGCTTCCGGCTCGGTCAGCGCGAACGCGGTCTCCCGCTCGGCACGCATGGTCGGCAGCAGGTAGCGCTCGCGCTGCTCGGCGTTGCAGTCGAGCAGCACCGGCGTCGGTCCCTCGACGTTGGGCAGCACGCCGCCACCGCTGGCGAGGTAGGACCCGCTCTGCGTCACGGCTTCGTACGCCAGCGCCATGCCGAGGTAGCCGACGCCACCGCCGCCGACCTCCTCGGGCATGAACAGCGTGTAGAAGCCGTTGGCGACCGACTTCTTCCGCAGCTGCCGACGCAGCTCGACCTCGTCGGCGATGTGGCCCGTGCTCTGCAGCTCCTGCGCGTACGTGTCCTCGAGCGGCATGACCTCGCGCGCGATGAAGTCGCGCAGCGACGCAACCAGCGCGGTGTACTCCTCGGGGATGCTGATGACCGACACGCGCGGGCTCCTCGGGTACGACGGGGACGGACGAAGCGCGTCTCGGACAAACCGAACGCGGTTCGGTCACTGTACGGGCAGAATCGCCGCCGTGCCACACCCCGACCGCGTCACGCCGGACCCCGCCGTACTCGCCGCCGAGGCGGCCGAGGTCCGGGCTTTCGTCCGGCTCCTCGACCTCGACTGATCCCGAGCGTCGCGGCCTACCCGCCGCGCAACTCCCGACAGCTTTCGAGTTCGGCGCGGCGAAGTCGTGAATACCCGACCGAGGCGAGGCGGAAGGCACGAGTACGCGCGGCATTCCGGGGGCCGCCCGGTCAGCGGCCTACCAAGCGGTCATGCAGGCGTTCCATCCCGAGGCCGGCGACGAACCACACCGGCGCGTACGCCGGGCGCACCAGCCCGCGCCAGTGCACCGGCACGTGGTCGCCGCGACGTGGTCGCGCGTAGTCCCACGGCACCTCTCCGACGGTGCGCCTGATTGCGGTGCCGCTAGCCGCCTCCACCGCGTAGATCCCGGCGGCGTACGCCGCACCGCGCTGCCACCACGGCCGCGCACGCAGCCGGTCGTGTGCAGGCTCGAAGAGCACCGCGGCGCTGCCGTAGACCGGCAGCATCCACAGGTAGGTGTGGCTCTCCAGCCGCCAGTTGCCGTCGCGCACCGGGCCCTTCGCGCCGGTGAAGAGCACCTCGAAGACCCACCCCGCGACGCCGTACGCCAGGAACCGCTCGCCCCGTTTCATGCCAGAAGCGTAATGAGGCACCTGGTCAGGCTTTCGCCCGGCGTGACCGACAGCAGTGCGCCGACGCGAGTCGACCACCGGGAGCCGCTCACGCGCCTTCGTCGCCCGTCTCACACAATGGACCTGTGCCGCGTTCTACCGGTGTGACCGTGCCGCCGTTCCAGGGTTTCTACGACCAGCACCGCGACCTGGTGTGGCGCTTCGTCGTGAGCCTGGTCGGGCGCGCTGACGCCGAGGACGTCTTCCAGGAGACGTGGCTGGCCGCGCTGCGGTCGTACCCGTCATTGCAGGACTCGGCCAACCTGCGCTCGTGGCTGCTGACGATCGCGACCAGCAAGGCGACCGACGAGCACCGGTCGCGCAACCGCCGGCCGGCGCCGGTCGACGCCGTGCCCGACGTGGCGGCGGTCGTCACCGATCCGGCGGACGACGGTCTCTGGGCCGAGGTCCGCGCGCTCCCGCCGAAACAGCGCACCGCGCTGGCCCACCGCTACGTCGGTGATCTCCGGTACGCCGACATCGCGGTCGCCATGGGGACCACCCCCGCCGCCGCCCGACGCAACGTCTACGAAGCACTCACGAAGCTGAGGAGCACATGGATCCCGAACGAGACACCGTGACCGACGACACCGTGACCGACGACGACCTCGGGCTGGCCGCCGCGGCGACGGCCGAGCCGGCACCCGAGCGCCTGACCGAGCGGCTGCTCGCCGCGGCCGATGCAGAAGACCTCGTCGACGTCGCGTACGGCGTCGTCGACGCGCCGATCGGTCCGCTCGTCGTCGCCGCGACCAGCGTCGGCCTGGTGCGCGTCTCGTTCGACCCGGCCGACGTCGCGGTCGCCGACCTCGGACGGCGGATCTCGCCGCGGGTGCTCGAGATCCCCCGTCGGCTCGACGGCGTACGCCGTGAGCTCGACGAGTACTTCGCCGGGCGGCGGCAGCGCTTCGAGGTGCCGCTGGACTGGCGTCTCGTGACCGGGCCGTTCGCGCGACGGGTGCTCACCCACACCGCGTCGATCGGCTACGGGCGGACGTCGACGTACGCCGAGGTCGCCGCCGCGGCCGGCAACCCGCAGGCCAGCCGCGCGACGGGCAGCGCGCTCGGCGCCAACCCGCTGTGCGTCGTCGTCCCGTGTCACCGGGTGCTGCGCAGCGGCGGCGGTCTCGGCGGTTATGCCGGGGGGCTGACCACCAAGCAACTGCTGCTCGACCTCGAGGCGACTGCGTGAGTCGTCCCGCCGCGGGCGGCGGGCGCTGGGTGACGGTCGCGCCCGAGCGGCTCGAACGGTGGCTGGCCGGCTTCGAGGAGCGGCACGGCGCGAGCGTCGAGGAGGTCGACGGGGACGTCGTACGGCGTACCGCGGCCGACGGCTCGGTGTGCGAGGTCGAGATCCCGTTCCCGCCGCTGCGCGGCGACCTCGTCGCCCACGCGACGACGCGCCGGCTCGTCGGCGTCCTGCTGGTCCGCCTCGGCGGCTACGCGGCCGGCGTCTTCGAAGGCGAGCGCCTCGTCGACTCGAAGGTGGGCTCGCGGCAGGTCCACGGGCGCTCGGCCGCAGGCGGCTGGTCCCAGCAGCGATTCGCCCGGCGGCGCGTGGGCCAGGCCGCCGTCGCGCTCGGCGACGCCGCGGACACGGCGGCGCGGGTGCTGCTGCCGCGGCTGGCCGACCTAGACGCTGTCGTTGTCGGCGGGGATCGTGGCTGCGTCGACACCGTGCTGGAGGACCCGCGGCTCGCTCCCCTGCGCGCCCTGCGGATCGGGCGGCTGCTCGACGTGCCGGACCCGCGCCTGGACGTGCTGCGGCGCGCGCCGTTCCGCGACATCTGGATCCGCGTCGTCGACCCCGGGTGACGCGTCGGCGGGCGGGGTAGGACGACGCCATGACGACCTCGGCCGACGACGACATGTCCCTGGACGTCGCGCTGGCGACTTACGCGATCCTGGCCCGGTTCCGCGAAACGGCGGAGACCGAGGAGAGCGCGGTGGAGCAGGTGGTCGACCGCCTGTCCTCCGCCGCCGAGCCGCACGACTTGGTCACCGTGGAGCGCCGAGAGGAGGACGGCAGCTGGCTGGTCGTCGCGCGCTTCGTCACGGTGTCGGTCGACGCCCACACCGCGGTCGCGGGCGTCCACGACGACCTGCACGCGGCGGGCCTGCAGCCGGACGAGGTGTGGGCCGAGCGCGCGCTCTCCTAGACCAGCATCCGCGCCGTCACGGGCCGTCGCCGGCCCTGCGGTCAATCCGCGCCGGTCGCCTCCATCGGCTGATGTCGCCGACCTCGGCCGGCTCCGCGATGCACGCCGTGGCCACGCGCTCGAAGCCGAGCGACCGGTAGAGCCGCGCGACGTCGTCGTCGTCGGCCGACAGGAACACCGTCGTCGATCCGGCTGCACTGCGGAGCGCGACCAGCTCGGCCGTGACCGCGCCGGCCAGGCCGCGGCGGCGCGCACTCGGCAGCGTCGCCACCCCAACCACCTCGGTCACGCCGAGCGCCGACTGCGCGCTGCCGACCGACAGCGGGCCGTCGTCGTCGTACGCCGCGACGCTGGTCAGCCAACCGTCGGCTAGCGCCGCCCGGGTGGGGATCAGGTCGATCTCGGCAGCGGCCGCGTCGCGCTCGGCCGGTCCTGCGGTCCCGGGCGCGGTGCCCGGCGCGCCGAACCCGACGTGCGCGACCGCCATGGCACGGGCCAGGTCTGGATCGTCGGCCGTCAGCCGGTGCAGCCGCACGCCGACTGGACCCGCTGGCGGGAGCGCACCGCGCAGGACCATCAGCGGGTGCTCGAGCACCTCGAGCCCAGAGTCGACTGCCGCGGCGCGCAGCGACGGCGTGGTCTCGTGCACCCACTCGAACGACTCGGCGAGGCCGCGCTCCCGGCGGTGCGCCCGCGCCGCATCGACGTCGCGCGCGGTGATGTCGGTCGCGCCGATCGCCGGTCGGACGTAGTAGGACCAAGAACGCTCACCAGGACCGAACACCACCAGCGGCCCAACAGATTCCGCGACGCCGCGGTGGCGGGGTAGGGCGTCGTAGAACCGCTCGATCTCGCCCAGCAGACCGGGGTCGCTCACCGCGACTAGTCGACGACGGGGAGGTAGACGGCGCCACCCGCGGCGGAGAACTCCGCGGACTTCTCCTTCATGCCGAGCTCGAGCGCCGACTCGTCGTCAACGCCGTGCGCGGCGGCGTAGTCCCGCACGTCCTGCGAGATCTTCATCGAGCAGAAGTGCGGTCCGCACATCGAGCAGAAGTGCGCCGTCTTCGCCCCCTCCGCCGGCAGCGTCTCGTCGTGGTAGCTGCGCGCGGTGTCGGGGTCCAGCGAGAGGTCGAACTGGTCGGTCCACCGGAAGTCGAACCGCGCGTCGGACAGCGCGTCGTCCCACGCCTGCGCGCCCGGGTGGCCCTTCGCGAGGTCGGCCGCGTGCGCCGCGATCTTGTAGGCGATGACGCCCTGCTTCACATCGTCGCGGTCGGGCAGTCCGAGGTGCTCCTTCGGCGTGACGTAGCAGAGCATCGCCGTGCCGTACCACCCGATCATCGCGGCACCGATGGCGGAGGTGATGTGGTCGTACGCCGGCGCGATGTCGGTCGTGAGCGGCCCGAGCGTGTAGAACGGCGCCTCGTGGCATATCTCCAGCTGGAGATCCATGTTCTCCTTGATCTTGTTCATCGGGACGTGACCCGGCCCCTCGACCATCACCTGGACGTCGTGGCGCCAGGCGATCTCGGTCAGCTCGCCAAGTGTGGCCAGCTCGGCCAGCTGCGCCTCGTCGTTCGCGTCGGCGATGGAGCCCGGACGCAGGCCGTCGCCGAGGGAGAACGCGACGTCGTACTGCTTGAGGAGGGTGCAGATCTCCTCGAAGTGCGTGTAGAGGAAGTTCTCCTCGTGATGGGCGAGACACCACGCGGCCATGATCGAGCCGCCGCGCGAGACGATGCCGGTCTTGCGCTTCGCGGTCATCGGCACGTAGCGCAGCAGCACACCGGCGTGCACGGTGAAGTAGTCGACGCCCTGCTCGCACTGCTCGATCAGCGTGTCGCGGTAGACCTCCCAGGTCAGCGCCTCGGCCTTGCCGCCGACCTTCTCCAGCGCCTGGTAGATCGGTACGGTGCCGACCGGCACCGGTGAGTTGCGGACGACCCACTCGCGAGTGGTGTGGATGTTGCGCCCGGTCGAGAGGTCCATGACCGTGTCGGCGCCCCAGCGGATCGCCCACACCATCTTCTCGACCTCGTCCTCGATCGACGACGCGACGGCGCTGTTGCCGATGTTGGCGTTGATCTTCACCAGGAAGCCGCGGCCGATGACCATCGGCTCGCTCTCCGGGTGGTTGACGTTGTTCGGCAAGATCGCCCGGCCACGCGCGATCTCATCCCTCACGAACGCGGGGTCGCAGCCCTCGCGAAGCGCCACGAACTCCATCTCGGGAGTGACCTCTCCGCGCCGCGCGTAGGCCATCTGCGTCACCGGCCGGGCGGGGTCGGCGGCGCGCAGCGGACGGTGGCCGTCGCCGGCGAAGACCTCGTCGAGGTTCCGGCCGTCGAGCGGGTGCCGGCCGTCGTCCGCGGGGCGCACCTCCCGGCCGTCGTACGCCATGACGTCGCCGCGGTCGAGGATCCACGCCTCCCGCAGCCGTGGCAGCCCGCGGCGCACGTCGGTGCTCGCGGCCGGGTCGGTGTAGGGGCCGCTCGTGTCGTAGAGGACCACACTCTCGCCGTTGGTCAGGTGCACCTCGCGCATCGGGACGCGCAGGTCCGGGCGCGACCCGGGCAGGTAGGTCTTCGACGTGGCCATCAGCAAGCTCTCCCTTGGCCGGCATTACCCGGCAGGTTCGGCGGTCGGCTGCCGTGATGCAGCCCTCTCAGCCCGAGTACGTCGAGCTCCCGCGGTCCGACCAGCCTACGTCGGTTCGGCCGGGGCGGGCAGTCGTCCGCTCAGATGACCTCAGGCGCACGGTCGGTCTCGGCGACCATCGGCCGGCCGGCGGCCGCCCACGCCTGCATGCCACCGGCCAGGTTGCGAATCGAGACGCCCTGCTGAGCCAGGTATGCCGTGGCCTGCGCCGAGCGGGCACCGACGCGGCACACGGCGACGACATGCTGGTCCGACGGGACCTCGTGCAGCCGGTCGATCAGCTGGTGCATCGGTAGGTGGATGGCGCCGTCGATGTGTCCGGCCGCCCACTCGTCGTCGTCGCGGACGTCGAGGAAGCACGCGTCGTCGGCCACCTCGGCCACCACCACGGTCGGTACGTCGGCCACGTCAGATCGCCTCTCGTCGTCACCCTCGGTTGGGGTGCGACGATCATCCACCCCGACTTCACCCACCTAGTCCACCTCGACATCGGACATTTCGGTCTTACAACGGTGGACTGGGTGGGTGAAGTCGCAAGAAGGGGGCTACTTGAGGAGGCGGGAGAGGCGGCGGTCGGCGAGGGGCTTGCCGCCGGTCTGGCAGGTCGCGCAGTACTGCAGCGACTTGTCGGCGAAGGAGACCTCGCGTACGACGTCGCCGCAGATCGGGCACGGCAGCCCGGTGCGGCCGTGGACCGCCAGCCCGGACTTCTTCTCGGCCTTGAGCTCGCCGGCCGGCAGCTCCTTCGAGCGCTCCACCGCATCACGCAGGACGCCGACGATCGCACCGTGCAGCCGCCCGACCTCCTCGGCGACGAGATTGCCGGCCGGCTTGAACGGCGACAGCCGCGCCGCGTGCAGCGCCTCGTCGGAGTAGGCGTTACCGACGCCGGCGATGAGCGACTGGTCGGTGATCGCCTTCTTGATCTGGCTGCCGTTGCCCCGCAGCAGGTCGACCAGGGCCTCGGCCGTGAACGCCTCGGAGAGGGGATCCACGCCGAGCCGCTGCACGCCGGGCACGGCGTTGACGGACAGGACGACGTACGCCGCCAGCCCCTTCTTCGTGCCCTGCTCGGTTGCGTCGAAGCCGCTCCCGTCGTCGAGTACAACGCGCAGCGCGAGCGGGCTCTTACCCGGCCGGGCCGGCGCCGCCGGGAGCTGGTCGCGCCAGTGCAGCCAGCCAGCCCGCGCCAGGTGCATCACGAGGTGAACCCCGTCGCAGTCGACGTCGAGGAACTTCCCGTGCCGGCGTACGTCGGTGACCTCGAGCCCGTGCAGCGCCGTCGGCGGCGGGTCGAACGTCTTCAGCGCACTGATCGCCGCGATGTCGACCCGGGCGACCACGCGGCCGGCCATCCGCTCGCGCAGGTAGCGCGCGAGCGACTCCACCTCGGGCAGCTCCGGCACGCGGCCAGCGTATTCATGGGTGATCTGTGATGGTCGGTTGGAGTGGGGAGAGCCATCTGCCGGCGTACCGCGGCGGTCAGACGACGTGCAGGACGCCGACCATCCCGTACGCCTCGTGTCCGGGCAGATGGCAGACGAACCGGTAGTCACCCGGCCGGTCGAACGTCACCCTCGTCACCCGCCGCTGGCCGGCCGGCACGCTGACCTCCGTGGCCTGCTCGTCGTGGGTCGGCTCGGAGCCGGTGCGGTGCCGCTGATGGGTCGCGTCGTCACCCACGATCCACTCGTGGTCGATCGGGTCGTCGTTGGCGATCTCGACGACGACCGGACGGCCGGCCCGGATCGTCAGCTCGCTCGGCGCGAACGCCGAGTGCTGCACAACGATCCGGTACGACGCCGGCCCGCCGTCCTCGCTGCACCCGGCCAGGGCGGGGAGGGTGCCGGTCAGCGCCAGCGCGACCGCGGCGGGCCGGAGCCCCCGGTGCCGGATCCGGTGAGGCTGCGCGGTCCGCGCGGGGTCACTGCGCATTCGTCGGCAGCCGCCGGGCGAGCGGCCCGGCGACGACGATCGCCGCGGCGACGACCCCGACGACGACCGCGATGAGCCACGCCGGCGGGGAGTCCGACCCGGCGTCGGCGCCCGTCGGCGCGGCGGCCGAGACGCGGGCCAGTCCGGCGGCGACCCGCGACGGCTTCCCCTTGCCGGTCGCGTCGATCGCCAGGTCGTGCGTCAGCTCACCGGCCGGGCCGGCCACGCGGACCTTGCTCAGCCAGGCCGACTCCGGCACCCACTCCATGCCCTTGTCCGACCGGAGGTCGGCGAGCAGCCCGGGCGTCGCCGCGGCGTCGTGCAGCAGGGGCAACGTCTCGCGCGGCGCGGGCAGGAACGACGGCCGGGTGTCGGTGAGCACGTAGACATCGGCGTTGACCGGCTCCTCGGCGGTCTTGCCGAGACCGAGGATGCGCAGCGGCACCCATGGGTTGTCGGTCGGGATGGTGACGTGCACCGGGGTGCCGTCGCCGAGCTGCTGACCGCGGTCGGCCGCCGCCTTCGCGTCGAAGCTGGCGGCCAGGAAGATCGGGCTGCGCTCGGCGTAGAAGTCGAGCACCTCCGGTGCGTCCGGCGGCAGCCGGAAGCCGTGCTCGGCCGCCCAGACGCCGACCTCGTCGCCGCCGCCCTTGAGGACGGTGATGTCCAGCGCGTCGATGGTCACCTCGAGGATGACCTCCGCCGAGCGCGGCGAGCTGGCCGAGTCCTCCGCGCCGGCGAAGGCGAGCGCGAGCTCCTGCGGCTCGGTCTCGCGCTCGAGCCGCTGCAGGGTCCAGTCGCCGCCGCGGACCACCGACGTCGGGACGCCGGGCAGCGGGATGATCGAGCCGAAGGCCCCGCCCCCGCCGGCGAACTCGAACGACGTCACGTAGTGCTCGACGCCGGCGTGGTAGCCGGCCAGGGTCGTCGTCGTCAGCAGGTTGACCGCGCCGTTCGGCCCGATCAGCCCACCGCAGGCCGCCGCAGGCGCGGCGGCGCCGAGGACGATCGAGACGGCGAGGGCAGGGGCGGCGAGGAGAACGCGTCGGTTCGTCATGGCGCTTGGACGCGGCCGGACCCTCCCGCGTTCCGCCCGGGCTCACATCGCCGACAGGGAACCCGACGCCGCGGACCGCCCGCCGACGTGACCGTACGCCGGCAGGACCGACCGGCTCGGGCGGCGAAAGTCCACAGCCATGCCCCGCACCCGGCTCCGCCTGCTCACCGCTGCCCTCGTCGCGCTCGCCGCGATCCCGGCCTCCGCCGCGCTGCCGGCGCTGCCGGCGCTGCCCGCGCTGTCCGCGCCGCGTGCGCTGCCCGCGCCGCCCCCGGGCGAGATCTCCGACAACGTGACGTTCCTCGCCAACGTGCCCGAGATGAAGACCGCGATCGCGGTGAACTTCATCGGCGACACGATGTTCGTCTCGTCGACGACCGGCATCTACGCGTACTCGATCAAGGACCCGACCAAGCCGTCCCTGTTCGGCGCGCTGCCGATGTACATCTGGGAGAACGAGGACGTCGACGTCGACACCAAGCGCGGCCTGCTGTTCGTCAGCCGCGACCCGCGCGGGTTCACGACGCCGGCGACACCGGGCTCGACGTTCCCGTTCGGGATGATCCAGGTGATCGACGTGTCGCTGCCGCACGCGATGCGCCAGATCTCGCAGATCGTGATCAAGGCCGGCCACACGACGACGTGCGTCAACGGCTGCAAGTGGCTCTGGGCCGGTGGCCCCTACGCCAACAAGGCGCTCAACCCGGCGGACTGGGTCGGCCGGCCGATCATCGGCGTGGACCTGCGCGACCCGATGAAGCCGGTGGAGTGCGCGACGCCGATCGACCTCGGCCGCAACGACGGCGTCACCGACTACGCACACGACGTGCAGGTCGACGCTCGCGGCATCGCCTGGGTCTCCGGTGCCGGCGGCGTACGCGGCTACTGGACCGAGGGCAAGCACCGCAACCCGGTCACCGGCCGGGTCGAGACCGCCGACGGCTGCAAGCCGATCCCGTACGCCGGCGGCGGCACGCCCGAGGAGGCCACGCCGAGCCGCTTCATGCACAACTCGTGGCGCAACCTGACCGCGTCGGTCGACGGCCGCAAGGGCGACGTCCTCTACGCCACCGAGGAGGCACTGAAGTCCAGCTGCGAGAGCTCGGGCCGGTTCGCGACCTACGACCTCAAGGGGACGTACAACGGCGAGGGCTTCATGAACACCGCGCGGACCAAGCAGCGCATGCGCTTCCTCGACACGTGGACGCCGGAGGAGCAGGAGGGCGCCAGCGGCTGCGAGTCCGCGCACTACTTCACCGACCGCGGCGACTCGATCCTCGCTTCCGCGTTCTACGGGCAGGGCACCCGGTTCCTCGATGTCCGCAACCCGCGCGACATCCGCCAGGTCGGCTACTTCCGGCCGGACGACGCGACCACGTGGGCGGCGTACTGGCACAAGGACTACGTCGTCATCGCCGACAACTCGCGCGGCATCGACTTCGTGCGGTTCACCGGCAAGACGGCCAAGCGCGGCAAGTCGTCGCTGGCCGAGCTGCCGACCGTGGTCGCCCCGCCGCGGCGGGTGCCCGCGCCGATCCGGTTCGAGCCCAGCCGGCAGTGGGGCTACCTGTGCCCGACGCCGGTCAGCGCCTGATCCGTCCGGTAACGCCCTCCGTGGGCGGTTCCCGCCCGAAGCGGGGCGGAGGGTTGCGGGTGCGCACGTCGAACTCGAACCGCATGTCGCCCGAGGAGTACCGCACCGCCTGGCACGCGCTGTCGCGCGAGGAGCGCCGCTTCGTGCGCGCCGTCGCCGAGCTCG
>Ga0183260_10001928_pt1 | contig 17281 bp, 16 predicted proteins | sample AntDrymUQ4972206_2_FD_129768 | JGI IMG/M metagenome (GOLD analysis project Ga0183260, IMG submission 129768) | Polar desert sand microbial communities from Dry Valleys, Antarctica - metaG UQ497 (22.06) (version 2) (version 2) | ecosystem: Environmental > Terrestrial > Soil > Desert | place...
CGCCCAGTTTCTGCCCGACCGAGCGCGCCAGAATGTCGGACGTGCCGCCGGGCGGGTAGGGCACGATGATCCGCACCGGCTTGTTCGGATATGCCTGCGCATGCACCGCAGGTGCGCTAACTGCCGCGCAAGCTGAAACAAGCCAACCGAAAGCGATTCGTAGCGTGCGATGTGTTGTCATGTTTTGTCTCCGTCTTTATTAGACCGCTAGTGAATTTGCGGCTCTGGGGTCGGGCTCGTTCCTTCGAGAAAATCAAAGTCGCAGCCGTCGTTGGCTTGCGTGATGTGGCGCGAGAATAGCGCGCCATAGCCGCGCGCATAGTGCGGTGCTGGTGCGCGCCATGCACGCTGGCGGCGCTCAAGTTCTGCGGCGTCGACCACGAGATTCAGAGCTCGCTTCTCAACATCGAGCTCGATCTCGTCGCCATCCTGCACCAGGGCGAGTGGACCTCCGATCGCGCTTTCGGGCGCAACGTGCAGCACGCACGCGCCGTAACTGGTGCCGCTCATGCGCGCGTCTGAAATGCGCACCATGTCGCGCACGCCCTGCGCGAGTAATTTCTTCGGGATGGGGAGCTGCCCCCACTCGGGAAAGCCCGGCGCTCCAATCGGTCCGGCGCTGCGTAGTACCAGCACCGAGTTGGCGTCGACTTCGAGCGCGGGGTCATCGATGCGCGCGGCCAGATGCTCGTAATCATCGAACACCACCGCGCGGCCGCGGTGCCGCAGCAGCCTGGGTTCCATCGCGCCAGGCTTGATCACCGCGCCGTCAGGTGCGAGGTTGCCCTTCAGCACTGCGAGGCCACCACTGGCGAGCAGGGCGTTGCCGCGGCGGCGAATGACGTCGTCGTTGTAGATGTCTGCACCGGCGATGTTGTCGCCCAGCGTGGTGTCGTTGACGGTCGGCGCGCTGCCATCGATAAGCTCGCCCAATTCATTGAGCACTGCGCGCAGCCCGCCCGCGTAGTAAAAATCTTCCATCAGATACTGGCCCGACGGGCGCAGGTTGGCGAGCAACGGCGTGAGGCGCGACAGCTGGTCGAAGCGTTCGAGCTTCAACTGGATTCCGGCGCGGCGCGCCATCGCGATCAAGTGCACCAGCGCGTTGGTCGAGCCGCCGAGCGCCAGCACCGTGGTGATTGCGTTATCGAACGATGCCGTGGTCAGGAAATCCGTTGGCTTCAAATCTTCCCAGACCATCTCCACGATACGGCGGCCGGTGTCGGTTGCCATGCGCTGATGATTGGCGTCGACCGCAGGAATCGACGCCGCACCGGACAACGTCCAGCCGAGCGCTTCGGCCGCACTGGTCATCGTCGATGCGGTGCCCATCGTCATGCAATGCCCGGGCGAACGTGCGATGCCGTCTTCCACTTCCTTCAGCGTCTCTTCGGTAATGGTGCCGGCACGCCGCTCGGCCCAATATTTCCAGACGTCGCTGCCTGAGCCAAGAGGCTGGCCGCGCATGTTTCCGCGCAGCATCGGGCCCGCAGGAAAAAATATCGACGGCAAATTCATGCTCGTCGCGCCCATGATCAGCCCCGGCGTGGTCTTGTCGCAGCCGCCCATCAACACCGCGCCGTCGGCCGGGTACGAGCGCAGCAGCTCTTCGGTTTCCATCGCCAGAAAATTTCGATACAGCATCGCCGAAGGTTTCTGAAACGGCTCCGATAGCGACATCGCGGGCATCTCGACCGGAAATCCGCCGGCCTGCCACACACCGCGCTTGACCTCTTCGACGCGCTGCTTGAAATGCGAGTGGCACTGGTTGATGTCGCTCCACGTATTGATGATCGCGATCACCGGCTTGCCGACGTAATCCTTGCGGTCGTAACCCATCTGCGCCGTGCGCGAGCGATGGCCGAACGCACGCATGTCCTGCGCGCCATACCAGCGATGGGAACGAAGTTGCTCCGGCGTCTTGCGCGGCGTCTTATTCAACGGTTGCGCCCGATGCCTTGACTGCCTTTCCCCACTTCTCGTTTTCGGCTTGGACGAACGACCGGAATTGCTCAGGCGTACTGCCGACGACCACGAAACCGGTTGATTCAAGCCGCGCTTTGAATTCGGGCTGATTCAAAATTTTCAGAGTCTCAGCGTGCAGTTTCTTGATCACGTCGGGCGGCGTTTTGGCAGGTGCCGAGAGACCGAACCATGAGACGGCAGAAAATCCGGGAACACCTTGCTCGGCAATCGTCGGCACATCAGGGTAGGCAGGGTTGCGCTGCAAACTTGCGACGCCGATCGCGCGCGCCTTGCCCGCCTTCACCTGCGGCAGCGCATGATCCTGATTGGTAAACAGCATCGGCACTTCACCGGCCAGCAGCGCAAGCATCGAAGGGCCGCCGCCCTTGTACGGCACGTGCACCATGTCCATTCCGGTCGCCTGGCGCAGCATTTCCATCGCCAGCCGGCCCGATGAGCCGTTGCCATTGGATCCATAGTTCAGCTTGCCCGGCTGCGCCTTCGCCATCGCGACGAGCTCCGGAATCGACTTGGCCGCAAAGTTCGGATTGACGATCAGCACATTCGGGCCTTCGGCCAGGAGGCTGATGTGCTCGAAGTCGCGCAGTGAGTCGTACGACATGCTCGGATACAAACTATGGTTGATCGCGTTGGTGCCGACACCTGACAGCAGCAGCGAGTAACCGTCGGGCGCCGCCTTCGCGATGTCGCCGGATCCGATGTTGCCGTTGGCGCCCGCTTTGTTCTCGACCACCACCGGCTGGCCCAGCGCTTTCGACAACTCGACGGCGAGGCTGCGTGCCATCGTGTCGGTGCTCCCGCCGGGAGGGAAGGGCACCATGATTCGAAGCGGCTTGTTCGGATACGACTGCGCACGGGCGACATCTGCCTGCGCAACTGTCAAAACCGCGGCTATCGCCGCTAGAACGGTGAGCCTATGCAAACCCATGAGGCCATCTCCTTGATAGTTATTAGGACCGCTGCGCGAGCGCAAGCCAATTGGCCGCGCCCACGATGACTGCAAACTATGGCTTTGCTATTTTCCAAACGCCGCCGACGCCGTCCCCGGTCTTGTCGCCTGGCTTCTTGTCATTGATCCACAAGTACAGCGGCTTTCCCTTGTAAGCCCACTGTTTCGCGCCGTCGTCACGTGTAACGATTGTGTAATCGCCGGTGACCTTGTCGGTCGCGGTGGCGACAAGCGGTGGCCAGCTGTTTGCGCACGGTCCGTTGCAGACGCTCTTGCCGCTGCCCGCGGTGTCTTTGTCGAACGTATACAGCGTCATGCCTTTTGCATCTGCCAGTGCGCCGTCCATCGTCTTGGTTCCCTGCGCAAGCGCAGCGAACGAAAACGCCGCCGCGATCAAGGCAATGCCGGTTGCAACCGATTTCATCGTTTTCTCCTTCAGGTTAGTGCAAAACGCGTTTCAAAGCGGGTCAAGCGTCAGCGGAAGGCGGCGCTGACTGATTCTCGTAAATAGCGCGCACGGTGTCTATCGTATCCGCTTGGTCGGGGGTTTTGTCTATGCGGTAACCCTTGATCCGCGCAAACCGCAGTGCGAGTCCTGCAGGGTAGCGCGAGCTCGTCTGCAAATCGTTGAACGTGACCTCGACCACCAGCTCGGGTCTGACACGCACGCTCCACTCATCGCGGCCCATTGCGCGCGCAAGCAACTCTTCCGTTTGCCACTTCAGTGTCGCATCGGTCATGCCCTTGAAAGTCTTGCCGAGCATCACGAAACCGTTGGTGGCCGGATCGCGCGCGGCCAGGTGCAAGTTCGACAACCAGCCTTTGCGTCGACCGTGACCCCATTCGGCCGCTATGACCACCAGATCCAGCGTGTGCGCCCGCTTGACCTTGAGCCAAGAGGCGCTGCGGCAACCCGGTTCGTACGGCGCATCGAGCGCTTTGACCATTACGCCTTCGTGCATGCGCGCGACTGCGTCGTCGTAAAACGCCTGCGCCACTTTGATATCAGATGTCACCAGCCGAGGGATTGTAAATGACGGCCCGGTGACCCGAACCAGCGCCTCAAAGCGTTCGTGGCCCGGTCGACCTGTCAGGTCATCGTCATTAAGGCGTAGGCAATCGAAAAAAAATACCGAAAGCGGCATTGCGTCTCGCATTCGAGAAACGTCCTGCACACGGCCGAACCTCCGCATCGTGTCTTGAAATGGAAACGGTGTGCCGTCGCTCTTGAGTGCAATCACTTCACCATCGAGAATCAAAACATCCGCGTCGAGGTGCCGAACGCCTTCAACGATCTCGACAGTTTCAGTGGTCAACTGCTTGCCGGTTCTGGAAAACACGCGGACTTCAGCTCCTGACTTGTGAACCTGCACGCGCGCGCCGTCAAGCTTCCACTCAATCGACGCAAATGGAATGTTCGCGAGCGCTTCGACGATGTCGTCGACGGGCTGCGCCAGCATCGGCGCGACCGGCTGAAATACGGCTAACGAAAACGCCCGCAAACCGTCGATCCCTCGCGTCAGTGCGGTCGCCGCTATCGACGCAATTCCTCCGGCGATCATTGCAGCGCGCTGAACCTCGGCCGCGGGAATTGCGGCGGCTGCGGCGACTGCGTCAACCATCAGGCCTTCAAGCGACCCCTGACGTAGTTCCCCCAGTAGCAGTCGTGTCAAGAACGATTGCTCTGGACCGGATGCGGCTGCAAACAGCTCGCGTAGCAAGCGCCTCCGCTGAGCCGCGGATCCGGGCCCGGTCGTCTGCGCAATTGCCGCAAGCGTGCGGTCCACATCGCGCAGCTCGAGTCGCGGTTCGTCAGCTGCACCCACCTGCGCACTCTGAATCAGCGCGTACCCGATCCCCGTTTTTCCCTGCCTCGTCTCTCCCGCCAGATAGGCAACACCGATATCGATCTCCTCGGCGTCCAACCGACGCAGCAGCTGAGCGAGTTCGGCCGTTTTCGATCGCCGGCTGGGCGTGCTGCCAACGCGCGCAGAAGCTTCGACCAACTGGTAAAACAATGTCATGTTGTTTTTGAAAAGCGCACAGATACCGCCGGCCACACGATGCCATAGTCGTGTCGCCGCGAACAAAACACACCACGGCGTAGGTCTAGAATTTCAGATCGTTCTACAAATTCAGACCAAGCTCTGAGGAGACTTATGTTGAAGTGTTTGATGTCGACATTGCTACTCGCCTTGCCGCTTATCGCGCAGGCGCAGGAATGGCCCACTAAATCGGTTCGCTTCGTAGTTCCGTTTGCCCCGGGGGGCAGCTCGGAGATTGTCGCCCGCAGTGTTGCGCAGGAGTTAACCAAGCAACTCGGCCAGACCTTTTACGTTGAAAACAAGCCGGGCGGCGCAGGGACGATCGCAATGCAGGAAGTCGCAGCGGCTGCCCCAGACGGCCACACGATCATCCTTGGCCACGTCGGCACGTTGGCGGTCAACCCGTATGCGATGAAGAAACACGCATACGACGTCAACAAGGCATTCCTCCCGGTTGCACTGCTTGCTCGTGTACCCAACGTGTTCGTGGTCAACAGCGAGGTGCCGGCCAAGACCTTCAAGGAGTTCGTCGCCTACGCGAAGCAAAATCCCGGGAAGCTCAACTATGGATCGGCGGGAAATGGCAGCGCGGGACATCTCGCGTTCGAATATCTAAAGTCGGTCACAGGTATGTTCGTCGTACATGTCCCCTACCGCGGGACCGGGCCGCAGCTGCAGGACCTGCTCGCAGGGCGGACCGAAGCATCTTCGGCGGGCTCACCGGCGCTGATGGGGCACATCAAGAGCGGCAAATTGCGTGCAATCGCAGTCGGCACGCCCGAACGAATCCCTTCGCTCCCGGATATTCCGACCGTGGCAGAGATGGGATTTCCCGGTTTTGAAACATCTCAGTGGTACGGAGTGATGGTGCCAGCCGGTACGCCTAAGGCCGTGGTTGACAAGATGTCTGCCGAGATCGGCAAAGCGCTGAAGTCGAGCGCCATCACGCAGCGGTTTGCACAGGATGACGCAGTCGCGGGGCAGGGCGGTCCCGATTCGTTCGCTGCCTTCATCAAGAAAGAGCAAGCGCGCTGGGAGGAGGTTGTCAAGCGGGCGGGCATCGTTATCGAGTAGTGATTGCTGAGCGGCGCGCGACTGGCACGTCAAGTGTATTTGTAGATTACCGGTCGCGATGGGTCGCATCTGGATGGAAGCTATCGCTTCAAGACGCAGGATTTCCGCAGCATTGGGCACCACTTTGCTGACGCAAGCCATCGCATCGGCCGCTGTGCTGGCGCCTACTGTGGTCGCTCCACTGATCGCTAGCGCGTGGGGTATGTCAGTCGCGCTGATTGGTGTCTATATCAGTGTCGTATACGTCAGTGCGATGGTGGCAAGCGTCCTGTCGGGTCCGGCTATCGGCGCGATCGGAGGAATACGCATGTCCCAGCTCTGCCTGCTGGTTTGCGCAGCAGGGCTTTGCTTGATTGCCAGCGCAAGCCTGGCGCTCGCAGCACTGGGAGCGGTGCTGGTTGGATTCGCTTACGGACCACTGACACCGGCGAGTTCAGATGTGCTGATCCGGGCGGCGCCGCCGCGGCGTATGTCGGTGATTTATTCGCTGAAGCAAACGGGAGTGCCGCTCGGCGGGGTGCTTGCAGGACTGCTTCTGCCGGCTGTTGCACTGTGGGCAGGATGGAACTGGGCACTGGTCGCGATTGCGGCGGCGTGCGTGGCCTGCGCCATCGTGATGACGCCGTTTCGCACCGCACTTGACGGCAAGTTGACGGGACAAGCGGTGCGACCTCAAATGCGCGTGATTTTCGATCCTGTGACGTTAATTCTTCGCAACCGGAATCTGCGGACGCTGGCAATCGGGTCGCTCGTTCTTTCAGGCACGCAGGTATCGTTTTCGGTCTATCTGGTCACCTTCCTGACGCAGAGTCTGCATTGGCAAATCGTGGCGGCTGGCGTGGCGCTGTCGGTATCGCAGGCCTTCGGAGCCATCGGGCGCGTTCTGTGGGGCTGGGTAGCAGATACCGACGTCGGCGCCAAGCGCACGCTGATCGTTCTGACCACTGCCATGACCGCGAGCTCATTATCAGTGCTTGCAATTGATGCCTCGACCCCGGGCTGGATCGTCGTGGCGTTGATGGCGGCGTTTGGCGCAACGGCGGTAGGCTGGAACGGCGTGTACCTCGCGGCAATTGCACGGCTTGCACCGTCGGGGCAGACCGCGTTTGTTACCGGCGGCGCGCTCGCCTTTACATACCTCGGCGTCGTGATCGGACCGCCCATGTTTGGAGCCATTGCCGAAGCATCCGGCAGTTTCTCCGTAGCGTTCAGCCTGCTCGCGGTTCCGCTCTTGCTGTGTGCGTTCTTGTTGCTCGGACTCGACGACCCGAGGCGCGCCGCAGCCGAGGCCCCGCGTGCCTAGGCACGTATTTAGCCATCAGAGCGCGAGCTCAGTCACCCAAAGGAAGTGTGTGGAACAGAAGTGGCCGCAGAATCTGTGGATTGTCCGGCATGGGCAAAGTGCAGGAAACGTCGCGCGCGACTCGGCCGAGGCCGCGCGACTACCCTTGATCGATATCGCCGCACGCGACATTGACGTACCGCTGTCGGAACTCGGCGAGGAGCAATCGATTGCGCTCGGCCAATGGTTTGGTGGACTGCCCCGCACTGCGCAGCCGAACGTGGTCCTGTGCTCCCCGTATCTGCGCGCGCGTTCTACTGCCCAACTGGTGCTGCAGGCCGCCGGTGCTCGGTCCGACGCGCACATCTTGCACACGGACGAGCGTTTGCGCGAGAAAGAATTCGGCATTCTCGATCGCCTCACAACGTATGGCATACGCGAGCGACACCCGGAGTTAAGCGAGCAGCGTGCGCACGTTGGCAAGTTTTATTTTCGTCCACCAGGCGGGGAGAGTTGGTGCGATGTGATCCTGCGTCTGCGCAGCCTGATCGACACGCTGACACGCGAATATCGTGGCGAGCGGGTGTTGATTGTTGCGCACCAGGTGATCGTCAATTGCTTTCGTTATCTTCTCGAGCGGATGGACGAAGCGCAGATTCTCGAACTCGATCGTCAGGCGGACGTTCCGAACTGTGCGGTCATGCATTACGAGTTCGATCGCAGCCAGGGCAAAAACGGAAAGCTGGTGACGCGGCTGATTCACTTTGTCGCGCCGCTGGCGGAAAAAGGCACACCCATTACAACTGAGGCCGACGTACCGGTCGCACCCAAGCCGTGAGCGACGTTGCTGCCGCTGCGCAAGCCATCGTTGTAGACAACGCGCTGCTTCGAAATTGGCCGTTGCCTCAACCCGACCAAGGCGGCGACAAGGAGGAACGCGGCGCGGTACTGATCGTCGCGGGGTCGCGCGAAATGCCCGGTGCACTCATACTTGCCGCCAATGCAGCGCTCAATGCTGGCGCCGGCAAGCTTGCGGTTGCGACCGCGGCGAGTATTGCGAGACTCGCAGCGGCAATGCTGCCCGAGGCCCGCGTAATCGAGTTGCCCGAAACCGAAGCAGGGGGCATTGCTGTCGGAGCGATCGAGCGATTGAAGGAGCAACTTGCGCGCGCTGACGCGGTGCTGGTCGGACCCGGTATGCAGGACGAGCCCGCGATAGCCGAGCTGACTGTCGCGATCATCAAGCATTTGAGCCATGGATCACTGGTCCTGGATGCAGCCGCGATGGCGGTGAGGCGCAGCGCCTCGCCGGTAATCGACAGATTTTTGACAGCGCCGATCCTCACGCCGCACGCGGGGGAACTGGCGCACCTGACAGGCGCGGACAAGGAGCACATTCGATTGCATCCGGCGCGCGCGGCGCTGACGGCCGCACGTGAATGGAACGCAATCATTGCTCTGAAAGGCGCGGTCACGTTCATTGCTGCGCCCGACGGTTCGCTGTGGCGCCACGAAGGCGGGAACGCCGGCCTCGCAACGTCGGGCTCCGGTGACACGCTCGCGGGGCTTGTGGCAGGCCTGGCCGCGCGCGGCGCAGCGGTTGAACAGGCCGCGGTGTGGGGCGTGGCACTGCACGCGCGAGCAGGCGAGCGGCTCGCGCTGCGCTCGGGCGGATTGGGATATCTCGCGCGGGACTTGTCGGCCGAGGTCCCTGCATTGATGGAAGGTTTTGTGCGGGCGCGGTAGGTTAGCAACCCGGCGGGTTGGCGCGACTGCGCGCCTCGGTCAATCCGATGCCCAGGCCGCCGTCGGTGCGGCCTAACGAGCGTTCGGACTGGGCGAACAATTCGAAGATGTGCGGCAGCGCCTCGGCCAAGATGCCCATGCCATATGGCGCGCCGGCTTTCGAGCATGCGAAGCGGACCCCGAGCTTCAAGCGCACATTTATTACCTAACGCACGAGCAGTCCTTCACCCCCGAGTGCAGGTATCCCTTGTCCACTTAGCGTTTGTATTTTCGTGAGGTTCTGATTGCTCTCGATACGGTGCGCGGTGATCGAGCCGAGGCCGCTATTCATCACGTACAGATAGCGACCGTCTTCGCTGACGCCGCCGTCGACCGCGCCGGACATCGGGCCTTCGAGCGGGCTGGCAACACCTTGCAGCAACGTTAACGAGCCATCGGTGTTGATGCGGTAGGACGACACCGTTCCGTTGCCTGTGTTGGACACAAAAAGCGTGCGCTCGTCGGGTGTAGGGATCGTCCAGCATGTCGCGACCTGCCCATTGGCGACCGATCCGCTGATTGCCGTCAGTGTTCCGTTTGCGCTGACGTTGTACGACGACGTCGCGCCCGATGCACCCATCGGCGCTTCGGTTACGAACAGCCGCCCGTTGGACAAAAAGCTCGAGCCAAAGGGTCCCGGCCCGGCCGACGCATTGACAACGGGCGCACCGATCGTGCCGCCGGCGCCCACAGGAAACACGCTGATCCGATTGGCGGTGAGCTCGGACACTGCGATCAGGTTGCCGTTGGGATGAAAAGCGACGCTGGCAGGTTGCGCGTTCGGCGTGCTCAAAGAACGCGTCGAGCCGGCGATCGGCGTGAGAACGCCGTTGCCATCCAATGTGAAACCGCTGATGTTCGACGCAAAACTGTTCGACGTATCGCCGACATTGGCTACGTAAACAAGATCGTTGCGCGCACCGATTGCGTTCGGTTGTCTGCCGCCCGATGGCTTGACGTCGGCGCGCGTCAGCGTTCCGTCGCCGGAAACCAGAAAGCTCGACACGCTATGGCTTGCCGCGTTCACGGCAAGCAGCACGCGCTTGTTCGGCGTGAAGAACAACGACCCCTGCGAGGCGAGTACATCGACACCGTCTTGCGGCGTCGCCGGCGAAATTTCGGTTGACCCTAAGCCGTTGCCTCCGGTTGCATAAGCAGCGATACGAGACAGCGTTCCATCTTCAGCGCGGCGAAACGCGATGACTTCGTTACCGGTCGCTGCGTTGGTCATCGTGTACACGGTGCGCGCAGCCAAATTCGGTGTTGGTGCATCGTTATCGTCACTTCCGCCGCAGCTTGCTACCAATAGAAAAACAGCGCTCACCGCAACAACGCCGACGAACTTTAGTCTGGTGAAAAAGGGTTTCATAAGCGATAGCTCCTGAGTGTCGGTTCGTTAACGATCGTTGCTGCTCTCGCAAGTGTCACGGTGTTATCACGGACTTATCACGGCTTTCTAACGTCACTGTTTTCGCCGAGCGCCTACATGAGTCAACGCAATCGCGTGAGCAATCGCATAGCAAAGAAGATGCCGCGAGACTGACTCAAAGGTATGGCGATTGCTGTTTACGTTTCGTAGTTGCTCTACGACGGCGACAGCGCTTACTCATTAAGGACTTGAATGCGGAAATTGCTGCCGGTAACACGATAGGAATTTCCACACCTCGCATCGCTTACGCCGTTGCACTCGGCCATCGACGGCGAATGTGCGCTCGCGCACGGTGTGAAAGCACTCCACCATGATTGCATGTGATACCGAGACGCCGGCAGACGACGGGGAGATCGAGCTCGAGCAGAGTGCGGAGTTCGAACACTTCGCGCGTCCGCTCCGGCAGTTCGCGCAGGCATGATGCGAGAGTCGTCCAGAACCACTGGGATTGGCGGCGTGCATCAATTTGCTCGGCCGGGTCGTTTGCCGGATACGCATCGGGTCCCACCTCCGATGCGCGATCGATCGCGGCCTCCAGCGCGTCCGGCGCATGTGGCAGCTCTCTTGCGTGGGCGCGATATACGTCAACTGTCTTATGACGCAGTACCGCGTGGGCGTAGGTGTCGAATTGCGCTGTACCACGGTAGCCGTCGGGCGCGCCTAGTAACGCCAGCAACGTTTCCTGCGTTGCGTCTTCCGCATCGGCTTCGCTCAGGCTTCGCAGCGCGTAGCGCAACAACCGGCTGCGCAGAGCGGCCACTGCAACCGGATCATTGAACAGCTCCCGCGCGTTGGTGCGGCCACCCGGATCCACGACTTCTCCCTCTCCGCTGTCGTAGGTGCACACCGTACCCGTCAGGTATCACGAAAGGTTCACGAAACTCCATCGGCGCGGTCAAATCGGCATCACGGTCATTCTTCATCTGTAAGCTCACGTTCGAAGACGCGACTCAAACCATGCTGCGCACGCTCCTCATCGTTGAAGACCAGCACGATCTCGCCGAGCTGGTCGCGTTACACCTGGCCGACCTGGCGCAGCGAATTCATGTGTGCAACGACGGCACCGAGGCGCTGCGCATTGCCGCGTCGGACCCGCCTGACCTGGTCGTTCTCGACCTGGGCCTGCCCGGCCTCGACGGGCTGGAAGTTTGCCGCCGCTTGCGCGCCTCGCCGCGCTACGTGCCGATATTGATGCTGACGTCGCGCTCGAGCGAGGCCGAGCGGGTACTGGGCCTCGAGCTTGGCGCGGACGACTACCTGGTGAAGCCGTTCAACGTCATGGAACTGGTTGCGCGGGCGAAGGCGATCGTGCGCCGCATGGATGCGCTCGACGATGCCGCCGACGACGCGATCATCGGCAATGAGGCGTTACGAATCGAGCCCGCAGCTCGCCGTGTGACATTGAACGGCACTGAAATCGCATTGACCGCGCGCGAATATGACCTGCTGCTCCATTTCGCGCGCCACCCGGGACGCGTATTCACTCGTGAACAGCTGCTCGATACCGTATGGGGCGGAGCGCACGGCGGTTACGCGCACACGGTGAATTCGCATATCAACCGGCTACGCGCGAAGATCGAAAGCGACACCGCCGATCCGCGCCGCATTCAAACTGTATGGGGCGTGGGTTACCGCTTCGCTGGCGAAGGGAAATAGAAGCTTCGAATGTTCGAGCGAATCCGCACGCAGCTGCACTGGCGCCTGTCCCTGGTGCTCATGGCGTTGTTCGTCCTGTTCGCACTGCTGGCCGTCGCGATCCTGCGGCAGTTCAGCATTACCTACGAGCAGGAGGTCGCACAGCGCATGAACAGCGAGGTCGCGATGTACATCGCGCGGCAGCAGGTCATCGCGACGCCGTCGTCATCGAATCCGAACGCGCTGGCCGAGCTGTTTCGATACGTGATGATCGTCAATCCGACGCTCGATGTATACCTGCTCGATACTGATGGCCGTGTGCGTGGATACGATTCGGGGCGTGGCCCGTTGGTGCGGCAGCAAGTGCCGCTTGGCCCGGTGCAATCGTTTGTGCGTGGCGCCGATCCGCTGCCGATCCGGGGCGCCGATCCGCGCAGTGCGTCGGATGTTGTGTTCTCGGCCGCCCCGGTCGGCGATCCGTCGCAGCCGACCGGTTATGTCTACGCGGTGCTCGGCGGGGGGGCGCAAAGCAACGGTGCGATCGGCCAAGGCAGTTTCGGCCTGTCGGCTGCGCTGCTGTCGTTCGCACTAGCGGTGCTGTTTCTGGGCGCCACCGGCGCATTGCTGTTTCGCTCGCTGACCGGACGTCTGCGCAAACTCGCGCAGCGCGTCGATCAATTCGAAGCGGGACGCTTCGTCGCACCCCTAACTGTGGCGCTGGCGGCGCGTGGCGGCGACGAACTCGCCCGGTTGGCGCAGGCGTTCGATTCGATGGCCGCAAAAATCGCGGCGCAGTTTGCACAAATCGAATCGGTCGATCTAAATCGGCGCGAGGCCGTGCTGAATGCGTCACACGACCTGCGAACACCACTGGCTGCGCTGCAAGGCTATCTGCAGACGCTGCAGATCAAGGCCGATGTACTGAGCGCCGAGCAACGTGCGTCGTACATCACGATCGCGCAACGGCATGCAGTGCGCATGGGCGTCCTGATCGAGCAGATGTTCGAGCTCGCCAAACTCGATGCGCCGGAAACGACGCCGAAGTGCGAAGCGTTCTCGCTCGCCGAGCTGGCCGGCGATATCGTGCAGAAGTACCGATTGCGCGCAACCGAGCAGGGCATCGTTCTGACCGCCGCGGTTGATTCCAGTGCACCGCCGATGTGGGCCGATATCGGCATGATCGAGCGGGTGATCGAGAATCTGGTCGATAACGCGATCAAGTTCACGCCGAGCGGGGGCTCGGTTCGAGTCGAAGTACGCACCGACGCCGAAGCCGATTCCATCGAGCTGGCTGTCATCGATACCGGGCGCGGAATTGCAGACGACGATCTGCCGCACATTTTTAAGCGCTTCGAGCGCGGAGGCGCTGCGGCTCGCGGCGAGACCGTGCTGGCGGGCTCCGGGCTCGGATTGGCGATCGTGCGGCGCATTGTCGACTTGCATGGAGGCAAACTGCAAGTCGGCAGCCGCGTCGGTGAAGGAACGCGTTTTACCGTTCGATTTCCGCTGCATACAGGCGGCACTTTGACTTCATAAATCACTTGACCAGTCGCGTTGCTGGAAACTGCGAGTACCACCCGAACCAGAACGCGCGGTGCGCCGCTAAGCGCGCGAGCTTCTGATCGCCCGGTCCGACCAGACCGTCCTCGTTCACTTGCCAGGTGCGTCCTTGCTGGTCGCGCGCAGCGGTGTCGCCGTCCCAACCGGCAAAGTTGACGCCGCCGGTTGCGTAAACGCGATTCGCGCCACTCTTGTCGGTCAGCACCACGAACGCTTCGCGCCCAATGCGATCGTGATACACGGGCGTCTTGGCAAGGAACGCAGCGTCGATCGCCAGTTGTTCTTGCGGCGATCCGGTACTGCGCAACGCCAGCACTTCTGCCTTGTTCAGCAGCCGATCGTCAACCTTCGGCACGTTGAACATCAATCGATCGGTGCCAAAGTAATCGCGATACGCAGCGCCTTCGCCGTAGTCGCGCCGGTGCCCGGTATCGAGCGACAGCACCCGCGTGTCCGGATGGCGCCGCCGCCATTCTTTCCAGGTGGTCGTCACGACGTACAGCGTTTTCAGTTCGATACCTTGCCCGACCAATGATCCGACCACCGGCGTGCCGCTCAACGTCGACCAGAGCGACTTGGTCGCCTGGTCGTACATCAGCTTGTTCGAGCGATACAGAAAACCGCTGGTGCCGAGCTCGTGATGCACACCGTTGAGCGTCGCGTCATACACGATCATCGAACCGCATAACGTGCAGTAAACGCCGTTCACTTCGAGCCCGCCGATCTTGTCCTTGACCATTTCGTGCCAGGCAAGAATCCGTCTGGGGTAGGCGCGCACGTCGCCGTTGATCGCCACGCCGAACACGACGTTGTCGTCTTCCAGGTAGGTCGCTTCACTGGCGCGAATCATTTTCGGATTCTTCAGCGGCGGAATGCCGTCGCGCCGCACTCCGCCCCAGCGAATTTCGTCCAGGCGGATGTCGGTCTTCGGGCGATCGGCGAAGTACTCGCGAAAGCGCGGGTCAATGTCGGCAAAGAAAGTCGCCAGGAATTCCGAGTAGTCGCGATGATGGCCCGGATCGAACGACCAGAGCCATACGTACATAGCATTGGCATCTTTGCCGAACGTGCGCCCCGAGGCGCGCTCCAGCAGCGCGATCGCGTCGGTCTGAACGCTGCGATGCTCGATCCAGCCGATCATCTGAATCAGAATCGCCGCATACGACGGTTGCCAGCTCCAACTGATTTCGCGCAACGCGGCACGAGCGACTTTTTCGTCTTTGTCCAGCAGACGATAAAAAGTCGTCAGCGGCGCCAGCTGCCGCGCCTCCGTTGCAGAGATGGAGGGCGCCGCAGAACGCTGAGTTGGCGTCCCGCGTTTGGCAGCGCCCACATTGGCGTTCGCGGCAGCAGCCAGCACCCCTAACACCGCGACTAACGCCGCCGAACCGAAAAGACCGAGTTTGATGGAGCGCATCTTGAATCCTCTTCCAAGCCAACCGTTCGAGTGAGTCGAACGGTGGCGGCGCCCGTTACACACGATATCCAATTCTGGCGCCTTATCGAAGCCGAAGCTGCCGTGCAACCGCGTGCCCGGCCATGTCGGGCAATTCGACATCGCTCGCTGAATTGCTCTGTGATCTTTCAGCGGCAATAGTCTGCGAACGCTCGAAGCAGGGCACGCAACTTGCCGAGTGACCGCCTTTGGGCACTGACCATGGACCGGCTTCCCGACTTCACGACCTTCGCGTTCACGCACGCCGGCCGCGAGCGAACCGTCTACCGAAAGGGCGAAGGCCCCGCGGTGCTGATCATGCACGAGGTGCCCGGGATCTCGGCTGAGGTGGTCCGGTTCGCCCGGCGCGTTGTCGACGCAGGCTTTACTGTGTTCATGCCTCGGATGTTCGGTCCCGTGGGGGTCAAGACGACGCCGTTCAACCGGGTGCCGGAACTCCTGAAGCTCTGCGTCAACCGTGAGTTCCACGTCCTTGCGGAAAATCGTTCGAGCCCGATTGCGGACTGGCTGCGCGCGCTTGCTCGCCACATTCACGAGGAGATGGGTGGCCGCGGCATCGGCGCCGTCGGCATGTGCGTCACCGGCAACTTTGCGCTTACGCTGACCCTCGATCCGTGGGTGTTGGCGCCCGTGATGGGGCATCCATCTTTTCCGCTGCCGATCACGCGTGCCAAGGCGGCGGCGGTCCACGTTACGCCCGAGACGTTCGTCAACGCGCGCCGCCGGATCACCGAGGAAGGGCTGAAGGTGCTGGCCGTGCGCTTCCACGGTGACGCGCTGTTCTGCAGAGCGGCGCGCTTCGCGACATTGCGCCGCGAACTCGGCGACGGCTTTGAAGGGATAGAGCTTCCGGCCAGCTCGGCGAAGCCCCAACCCGAGCCGCCGCATAGTGTGCTCACCATCAACCTCATCGACCGCGAGGGCGAGCCGACGCACGAGGCGGTCGAGCGTGTGCTGAGCTTTCTTTCGGAACGGCTGCGCTGAGCGCGGGGTACGCACAGCCGGCACGTGTCGCGTCGCGTTCGACGTCCGACCGCAATTCAAGTAATCGTGCGTTGGCAAGACGATAGGGAGCGTTCAGCGTTTAAGCTGTCGCATCTCATCATTGATGTCCTCCGTCACCTTGCAGTCACCTTACCCTCTGCGGCGAGATACTGGAGCCAGTGAAACTTGCGCAAATAACTCCGCCGTATCCCTGATCTCCGGTCACAAATCGTCAAACGGACATCAATTAAGAGACGCGCGCGGCATTTGGACGTCAACCTTGTACGGCGCCAAATTGCTTGAGTAGCTAGCTCAATGAGTTGAGAATCCGTGCCGGTGGCCCTGCTATCTAAGCGTCTAAGAACGCGAGCTGCACGACTTCGAGAGCCGCGCCGAGTAGTGGACGTCGGCAACTGGCGCGTTCGGGAGTGCCGCGCGCAAGGCCCCGATGCACGATCTCGATGGAGTCGTGGGGCGTCCTTCGATTTCGAATGATCTGGCGGAGCGACCCGCCCACGCAACTCAACCCTTCCATTGTCGCTTTGGTGCATCCAATGAACGGACTACGCCGCGTCGCCGGCCCGAGCCGGGACGGCCATCCCTTGTCTTGACTATTGCAGTTCGGGGTGCTGCTTGACGATCTCGTCGCGGGTCAGCCGCGGAAACCACTCGGCATACATATAGCTGTAACCGTCGTTCTGCCACTTGGCGATGTCGATGACCGCGGCAGGCACGACGGTTGTCACGTCATAGAACTCGTCCGGCTTGTAGCCTCGGGACCTGGCCGCATTGGCGCAAATGTGGATGGCGACGCCCGCATCCTTCAACTCCTTGAGAGCTTCGTACATGCCTGGATAGGCGGCGCGGTTGAGGCGCGAGAATGCGTGCAACTCGTTTCCGTGCGCCACGATGACCAGATGCGAGTTCTTCGGATCTCCGTATTCCGTTCCGTAGCGGACACCGCCTTGATGTGCAGCGTGCCGGCGCCTCCGCGTATGCCGACTAGCGTGCGGGGGAGAAGACCTCGGTTCCGGGGTTGAATGCCACCCACGCAAACCAGAAGGCCATCACACCAGGCAAGGGCTGCTGCTGAGCG
>Ga0183260_10001929_pt1 | contig 17281 bp, 18 predicted proteins | sample AntDrymUQ4972206_2_FD_129768 | JGI IMG/M metagenome (GOLD analysis project Ga0183260, IMG submission 129768) | Polar desert sand microbial communities from Dry Valleys, Antarctica - metaG UQ497 (22.06) (version 2) (version 2) | ecosystem: Environmental > Terrestrial > Soil > Desert | place...
ATCGTGCTCCTCGGCGCGCGCCGACCGCACGCCAAATCGGGAACCGGAGACCATCCGACGCGGGGCGATGCACCGGCTGCCAATGCCTGCCACAGCTCGTCAACGCTTATCCGCTGGCCCCCGCTTCCTCGTGCATCAGGAGCTTCACGACGACCGACCCGTGCAGGTGTGAGAACCGCGGTGTTTCCATCTCGAACTTCTCACCGGTCTGGGTGTCTTCGACTTCAAAGGTTCGGACATGGGCCCGGCCGTGGACGGTGATGGCGATATGGGCTCGGTCCCAGGTGGAAAAGGGATCCCCGACCTTGTAACCGATCAGATCGTCATGCTCGGCCCGGAAGGCGAACAGATGCTGGGGCGTGACTGCGAGGAGCGTGTTGACGAGCACCCCCTCATTGGCGGCCAGGCCGTGGCGGGAGGCATAGCCGGCGCCTGTTGCTGCCGCGTCGGCCACCCCGCGAGCGATGTCTCCGATGCCGGGGATGAAGCCCAGGGCACTCCCGACGGAGATACCGCCGCTCAACGCGCCCGAAGTCCCTCTGGGCTGGAACGCGCCGGCGGCCAGAACCTACTCTTGCGGGCCGATGGCCTGCTGAGCAGCGTCGACGAGCGACTCTTCACTTACGTTCACGTGGTCTCCCTGTCTTGGTAACCCCGACGCTACCGGCGCGCGCGACCACGCGATCAGTCATTGTCGGCGAGGTATTGCTGGGACGTGGCGTCGCGGGCGAAGCCCCAGTGCGACGACTGCCCCGCACACTCCTGACCACTCTCCCTGGTCAGGAGGCTGGGAGCCCGAGGTCGGATTCGAACCGACGACCTGCTCATTACGAGTGAGCTGCTCTGCCGAACTGAGCTACCCGGGCGCGGCGCCAGTGTAGGAGACGGTCCCGACAGCAGGTCCCAGCGGCGGGAGGCGCAGGAGCAGGGCCTGCAGGAGAAGGGTCTCGTTCGGGTTGCGGACTAGGTTCTCCGCCGCTACCCGCAGGGCGTCGACGGCGTCGGCACAAGCTCGGGCGTCGGCCGAACCCGCCACGAGGGCGTCGCGGTAGGCCCCCGACAGCATTGCCAGCCCGAAGCGCAGCTCGTCGGTCCGCAGCCGCCGCAGTTCCCGCTTGTGCCGGTCGGCCAGCGTCTTGCGGCCCGATCCCCGCTCGCCGGTACGGGCCACCCGTTCCTCGAGGGCGGCGCGCTCCGCCGCCTGACGGGCCTCGAGGGGCGCCACCGCCGCCACCGACATCAACTCCACCAGTTCGGCGGCCATCATGGCGCCGGCGGCCCCGGTGCCGTCGAGGCGCTGGGGCACGGCCGTCCACGCCGCCCGCCGGCGGGCGAACTCGGGATCCGACGCCAGCAGACGGGCCCGGTCGAGGCGTCCACCCGACGCGGCGGCCACCTCGACGGCCACGGACTCTTCGACGCCCTCGGCCACGAGCGTGGCCGCCAGGTGGTCGGCGGTGAGGGCGCTGAAGTCGATGCGCACGCAACGCGAGGCGATGGTCACGAGCTCGGGCGGGACCTGGTCGGCGAGGATCACGAACACCGTGCTCGGCGGCGGCTCCTCGACCACCTTGAGCAGGGTGGGCCCCGCCTCGCGCACGAGGTGGAAGTCGACGAGCACCAGCACCTTGCGGTGGCCTTCGTTGGGCGTGCGCATGGCGAGGCGCACGATCTCCCGGGCCCGGTCGACGCTGATCGCCGCGCCCTCACGTTCCACCACCACCAGGTCGGGATGCACCTCGGCCCGCACCCGGACGCAGACGTCGCAGGTTGCACACCCGCCGTCGGGGCACAGGAGCCCGGCGGCGAAGGCCCGGGCGGCCACCGCCTTCCCGCTGCCGGGGGGCCCGACGAACAGGTAGGCGTGAACGGGCGCCGGCACCGCCGCCCGCAGTTGGGCCACCGCTGCCTCCTGGCCGACCACGTCGGCGAAGACGTCACCCGGCGCGCCTGCCGTCACGAACCCGCCCCCCCACCCAACTGGTCACGCTTCGCGGGGTCAGGGCCCGTAGAAACGTGACCGGAACGGGGGGGAGGAGCGAGGCGGCGGCTGACCGCGTCCCAGACGCGGGCGGTCACCTCCTCCACTGGCGCCACTCCGTCGATCACCACCCAGTGGCCCGGATCGGCGGCGGCCAGCGACCGGTAGCCGGCCCGTACCCGTTCGTGGAACTCGCGGTCCAGCGCCTCCATGCGGTCGGGCGCCCTTCCCTCCCGGCGGACGACGGCCACGGCGACGGCCACGTCGAGGAGCACCACGACGTCGGGCTCCAGGCCCGCGCTGGCCCAGCCGGACAGCCATGCCAGCTCCTCAGGGTCGAGGCCGCGGCCGTGGCCCTGGTAGGCGAGGGTAGATCCCGAGAAGCGGTCGGTCACCACGTGGCGTCCGGAGTTCAGGGCGGGCTCCACCACCTCGTGCACGTGCCGGGCGCGGTCGGCGGCCAGCAGCAGGGTCTCGGTTCGGGGGTCGAGGGCCTCGGAGGCGGGATCGAGCACGAGGTCCCGGATGTGGCGGCCGAGGGCGGTGCCCCCCGGCTCCCGGGTCAAGACGGCATCGAGGCGGGCGGCGAGCATGGCCGCCTGGGTCGACTTGCCGCTGGCCTCACCTCCCTCGAAGGCGACCAGACATCCCCGAGGCAGGCCCATGGGCGGTCAGGCTAGATCCGGTGCCGCCAAGAGGCTCCGAGGGGCGAGGGTCAGGAGGCCTCGGTGGTGTCCCCGGGGGCCGCAGGTTCGGGGGTGGCGGCCGCCTTGGCCGGCTTCTTCGTGGGCGCCTTCTTGGCCTTGGCCGGCGCCTTCTTGGCCGCCGCCTTCTTCGGTGCCGCCTTCTTGCGGCCGCGTCCGGACTTGGGCGGCGCCGGCCCCTTGTCCCGACGGTCCTGGAGCAGCTCGGCCGCCCGCTCCAGGGTCACCGTGTCGACCGAGTCGCCCACCCGCAGCGAGGCGTTGGTGACCCCGTCGGTGACGTAGGGCCCGAAACGGCCTTCGCGCAGCAGCACCGGGGCCTCGGAGACCGGGTCGTTGCCCAACTCGCGCAGGGGCCCCTTCGCCGTCTGGCCCCTGCCGCGTTTGGGCTGGGCCAGGAGGGACAGGGCCTCGTCGAGGGTGAGGGTGAACAGATGCTCCTCGGTCTCCAGGCTGCGACTGTCGGAGCCCTTCTTCACGTAGGGGCCGTAACGGCCGTTCTGCACGGTCACCTCGGCACCGTCGGCGGGATCGACACCCACGACGCGCGGCAGGCTCAGGAGACGCAGGGAGTCCTCGAGGGTGATGGCGTCGAGGGTCATGCCCGACAGCAGCGACGAGGTCCGGGGCTTGTCCTTGGAGGTGGGCTCGGCCGCGCCCAGCTGCACGTACGGGCCGTACCGGCCGGCCCGGGCGATCACCGGGAGTCCGGAGGCGGGATCGACTCCCAGCTCCCGCTCCTCGTTCGTCGACGACAGCAGGGCCTCGGCCCGCTCCACGGTGAGCTCGTCGGGGGCCAGGTCGTCGGGAACGGTGGCCTTGTCGTCGCCCCGCTGCACGTAAGGCCCGAACTTGCCCACCCGGGCCACGATCTCGCGACCCTCGGCGTCGCTGCCGATGGGGATCGAGTTGACCGCCTTGGCGTCGATCGACTCGAGGCGCTCACCGACCATCGTCTTGAGTCCGGCGGTCCCGTTGCCGAAGTAGAAGCGCGACAACCACGGCAGAGACTCCTCGCGGCCTGCGGCGATACCGTCGAGGTCGTCCTCCATCCGGGCGGTGAACTCGTAGTCGACGAGGTCGGCGAAGTAGTTCTCGAGCAGGCCCACCACTGCGAACGCGGTGAACGAGGGCACCAGGGCGGAGCCCTTCTTCCAGACGTAGCCCCGGTCCTGGATGGTGGCGATGATGGAGGCGTAGGTGGAAGGCCGACCTACGCCCATCTCCTCGAGAGCCTTGACCAGCGACGCCTCGGTGTAGCGGGCCGGTGGCTGGGTGGTGTGGTCCTTGACCTCGAGCCCGGCCAGGCCCAGAGCGTCGTCGGCGGCCAGCGGAGGCAGGCGCACCTCGCGATCCTCGAGGTCGCCTTCGGGGTCGTCGGAGCCCTCCACGTAGGCCCGGAGGAAGCCGGCGAACTCGATGACCTTGCCCGATGCCGAGAACTCGGCGTCCTCACCGGTGCCCGGGGCGCCTCCCGGCGCCGGAGCCGCCTGTCCGCCCAGGCGCACCTGCATGCTCCTACCCCGGGCGTCGGCCATCTGGGAGGCGACCGTGCGCTTCCAGATCAGGTCGTAGAGCGCCCGCTCGTCGGCTCCGAGCTCGGCCGCCACCTGATCGGGTGTGCGGAAGGTGTCGCCGGCGGGCCGGATGGCCTCGTGGGCCTCCTGGGCGTTCTTGACCTTCTTCTCGTAGCGCCGCGGCGCGGCGGGCACGTACTCGGGCCCGTAGAGCTTGGTGGCCTGGGCTCGGGCGGCGGTCACCGCCGACTCCGACAGCGACGTGCTGTCGGTGCGCATGTAGGTGATGTAGCCATTCTCGTACAGGCGCTGGGCGACGCCCATGGCCCGCTTGGAGGTGAACCGCAGCTTGCGCCCGGCCTCCTGCTGCAGCGTCGACGTCATGAATGGGGCGTAGGGCGAGCGCTTGTAAGGCTTCTCTTCGACCGACCGCACGGCGAAGGCGGTGTCGGCGAGGCGGGTGGCCAGACCCTCGGCGGCGGTGCGGTCGAGGACAACCACGTCGGCGCCCTCGGCCAGCCTCCCCGTGGTACCGAAGTCGCGACCGGCAGCCAATCTGGTGCCGTCGAGGGACACCAGGGTGGCGTCGAACTCATCGTTTTCCTTTGCGAACGTGCCCTCGAGGCCTGCGTAGGACGCCGACCGGAACTTCATCCGGGCTCGTTCACGCTCCACCAGGATGCGAGTGGCCACGCTCTGCACCCGCCCGGCCGACAGCTTGGGCAGGACCTTCTTCCACAGCACGGGCGAGACCTCGTAGCCGTAGAGGCGATCGAGGATGCGGCGCGCCTCCTGGGCGTCGACGAGGCGACGGTCGAGGTCGCGAGTGTTGTCGACCGCCTCTCGGATCGCCTTGGCGGTGATCTCGTGGAACACCATGCGCTTGACGGTCATGCCCGTGGGCGGGGAGAGGACCTCCATCAGATGCCAGGCGATCGACTCGCCTTCGCGGTCCTCGTCGGTGGCGAGATAGAGCTCGTCCGCCTGCTTCAGGAGCTGCTTCAACTTGGTGACCACGTGCTTCTTTTCGCTGGCCACCACGTAGAGGGGCTTGAAGCCGCTGTCGACGTCGACGCCCAGCCGGGCCCAGGCCTCACCCTTGTAGGCGGCGGGGACATCGGCGGCGCCCCGGGGCAGGTCACGGACGTGGCCGATCGACGACTCCACGACGAAATCGGACCCGAGAAGCCGCGCGATGGTGCGGGCTTTGGCGGGAGACTCCACGATCACGAGCGGTTTGGCCACGAGTCGAGAGGTTTGGCAGGCCGAGGGCCCCCTGTCAAACGGGCAGGGTGGCTACCCTCCCCGCGATGCCGCCCGTCCGACCCCATCGCCGCCGCCCGATCGGCGCGGGAAACTCGACGGCGGACCGTCGCTCAGGCGGTCGTCGCCAGACGGACGGCGTCGTCGAAGCCCATGGGTTCGAACGGGATCAGCGACCGGATGCGCACGTCGTCGGCCACGACCTCGACGCAGAGTCCCTCGGCCAGTGGCCGGGCGATGGAGGCGGGCTGGTCGGTGACCAGACCGATCCAGTGCGACGAGAGGTTGGGCGTCAGGACGGGCACCTTCAGGATGACGCGCTTGCGGCCCGTGAGGTCGGCGTAGCGGCGCATCATGTCCTCGTAGGTGAGCACGTCGCGCCCACCGACGTCGTAGGCACCGGCCGGCAGGTCGAGTGCGGCCGCGAGGTAGTGGACCACGTCGGGCAGGGCGATGGGCTGGCATCTGGTGGTAACCCACTTCGGACAGACCATGATCGGCAGACGCTCGACGAGCTGGCGCATGATCTCGAAGCTGGCGCTTCCGTGCCCCACCACCATGGCGGCCCTGAGTTCCACGGTGTCGGCCCGGTCGCGCAGGATGTGCCCGACCTCCTGGCGCGAACGAAGATGGGCAGACGCCGATCCCTCGGCCCCCAGGGCGCCCAGGTAGACGACGCGCTGGCCGCCCCGGGCCACGGCATCAGCGAAGGCAGTGGCCGCCCGGCGGTCGGCCCCGACGAACCCCGCTTCGTCGGCGCCGCCCGGTCCGGCGGAGCCGGACATGGAATGCACCAGGTAGTAGGCGGCCCGGCACCCCTCGAGGGCGCTCTCGATGCTGTCGGGGTCGGCGGTGTCGAAGGCGACCGCCTCCCCCTTGCCCTGGTAGCGGTCGGGCCGCCGGGTTCCGGCCCGCACTTCGTGTCCGGCCTCCACCAGGCTGGTGACGAGCTCTCGCCCCACGAAGCCGGTGGCACCGGTGACGAGGATCCTCACGGCGGCAGACCTACCACATCGGGGTTCGGTTCACCCCCGGGCGGCTGGCGAGCGTGGCCCGAACGCGGTGGTCGCAGGTCGTGATCGTCGTGATCGGCGGCGTCGTCGTGGCCGCGCTGGCGTGGGCCTGGCTCTTCGCCTCGCGACCGGGTGCGTTCTGGAACCGGGCGGCGGTGGCGGGTTTGGTGATCGGCGCCTACGGGGCGGTGGCCCAGCGGGACCGCCTCGGCGACCTCCTGCGCCCGACGGCGCTGGATGTGGCCATCGGTGTGGCCGCCGCCGCTCTCCTCTACGGCGTCTTCTGGGCCGGCAACCGGATGATCGCCCGTTTCCTTCCCGCCCTGGCGCAGGAGGTCGCCGGCCTCTACGCCATCCGGGGCGTCGCCCGCCCGACCCGCATGGTCGCCGTGCTGGTGGTGGTCGGTCCCTGCGAGGAGATCTTCTGGCGGGGCTTCGTGCAGTCACGCGCCGGCGTGGTGGTCGCCCTCGTCGGCTATGCGGCGGTGCACCTGTGGGAGCGCAAGGCCGTCCTCGTGCTCGCGGCCGTCGTCGGCGGCGCGGCGTGGGCGGCGCTCTTCTCGTGGCGGACGACCCTGGTGGCGCCGATCATCTGCCATGCCTTGTGGGACCTGGCCGTCGTCGTCTGGTTCCCGTTCCGCCCCCCGGAGGAGGAGTGACTGTCGCGTCCGCATACGGTGGACGCGTGGAAGCGCTTCCGTCCCGAATCGACCGCGCTCTCGCCGCGGCCCGTGCTGCGCTGCCGCCTCGCCCCACCGCCGAGGACCTCCCGGCACTGCAGGCCCGCAACGCCCTCATCGTCGACATCCGGCCCGTCGAGGATCGCCGGCGCGACGGCGGCCTGCCCGGGGCCGTGGTCGTCGAGCGCAACGTGCTCGAGTGGCGCCTCGACCCGACATCGCCGGACCGCATCCCCGAGGCGACCGGCCTCGACCGCGAGATCGTGGTCGTGTGCAACTCGGGCTACGCATCCAGCCTCGCCGCCGCCAGCCTTCAGCGACTCGGCCTGCACCGCGCCACTGATCTCGACGGCGGCTACCAGTCCCTCGTCGCCGGACGCTCGAACTAGCGCTCGCCGGCTGCCTCGAGGGCCTTCGACTCGGGGCCGGGACCGCCGTCGACCTCGGAATCGAGGCCACCGGTCTTGCGCTTGGAGAAGGCGATGGCCCCGGCCAGGATGACGAGGGCGGCGCCGGCGATGCCGTAGCGGGCGGCGTCGTTGTCGCTCAGCGAAATGACCGCCGGAAGCATGAGGAGCGACACCAGGTTCATCACCTTGATGAGCGGGTTCAGGGCGGGGCCGGCGGTGTCTTTGAACGGGTCGCCGACGGTGTCGCCGATGACCGCCGCCTTGTGGGCATCGGAGCCCTTGCCGCCCTCGTGGCCGTCCTCGATGTACTTCTTGGCGTTGTCCCACGCTCCACCGGCGTTGGACAGGAACACGGCCATGAGCTGGCCGGTGAGGATCACCGCGGCAAGGAACGCTCCGAGAGCCAGGTAGCCCACCCCGAAGCCGATGACCACCGGCGTCAGCACCGCCAACAGGGCCGGCGTGGTGAGCTCGCGAAGGGAGGCGACGGTGCAGATGTCGATGACCCGTCCGTACTCGGGCCGCTCGGTGCGGTCCATGATGCCCGGGTGCTCGCGGAACTGGCGGCGCACCTCTTGCACGACGGTGCCGGCGGTGCGGCTCACCGCCCTGATGGCCAGGGCCGAGAACATGAAGGCCACCGAGCCGCCGATGAGCAGCCCGATGAAGGTCTTGGGGTCGGCCACGTTGATCTGGGTGGCCGGGTTGGCGAACAGGTCGCCCTCGGGCAGGTTCAATTCGTCGCCGACCACCTCGATGAACGAGGCGAAAAGGGCCACGGCGGCGATGACCGCCGAGCCGATGGCGAAGCCCTTGGTGATGGCCTTGGTCGTGTTGCCGACGGCGTCGAGGCTGACCATGATCTTTTCCGCCTCGCCGTCGAACTCGCCCGACATCTCGGCGATACCGGCGGCGTTGTCGGCGACGGGCCCAAAGGTGTCCTCGGAGACGACGACGCCCGTGGTGGCGAGCATGCCCAGGCCGGTGAGGGCCACCAGGTAGAAGGTGAACTGGATGTTGCCGTCACCGAGGCCGATGGCCACACCCAGGGCGCAGGCGATGGCGATGACGGCGAAGACGGTCGACTCCAACCCGGAGCTGATGCCCGACAGGATGGTCGTGGCCGGCCCGGTGCGGGCCGACTCGGCGATCTCGCGGACCGGAGCGGTCTCGGTGGAGGTGTAGTACTCGGTGAGCCGGCTCACGACCTGGGCCAGCACCAGGCCGGTGACGATCGCCCAGAAGATGCGCAGGTTCTTCACGTAGAACTGCGCCACCAGGAAGGTGCCGGCCACGGTGAGCAGGCCGGCGGTGAGGAAGCCACGGTTGATGGGGGCCATGGCGTTGCGGTCGCCCTTCTTGGCCTTCACCATGTAGACACCGACGATCGACGCCAGCACGCCGATGGCGCGGGCCACCACCGGGAAGATCACGCCCAGGGCGGGGTTGAGGCCGATGGACTCGAAGGCGGCGAAGCCGAGGATGATGGAGGCCACGAGGGTGACCTCGTAGGACTCGAAGAGGTCGGCGGCCATTCCTGCGCAGTCGCCCACGTTGTCGCCCACGTTGTCGGCGATGGTGGCGGGGTTGCGGGGGTCGTCCTCGGGGATGCCGGCTTCGACTTTGCCGACCAGGTCGGCGCCGACGTCGGCGGCCTTGGTGAAGATGCCGCCGCCGACCCGCATGAACAGGGCCAGCAGCGAACCCCCGAAGCCGAACCCGATCAGGATCGACGTGGCCGTGTTCTGGAACAGCATGATGATGATGGTGGCGCCCAGCAGGCCGAGGCCCACCGTGAACATGCCGGCCACGCCACCGGTGCGGAAGGCCACCTTGAGGGCGGCGGGCAGCGAGCCGGTGCGAGCGGCGGCGGCAGTGCGCACGTTGCCCCGAACGGCCAGCCACATACCGATGAAGCCGGTGAACCCGGAAAGCAGGCAGCCGGCCAGGAAGGCGAGTGTGCGGAAGATGCCCGACTCGACGAACGACAGGGCCGTCCCACCCGACTCGTCGGCGATCTCGGTCGAAGTCAGGAACACCAGCACGGCCAGGGGGATCAGGATGATGGCGATGGTCTTGAACTGGCGCCGGAGGTAGGCCATCGCCCCCTCCTGGATGGCACCGGCGATCTCTCTCATGGTGTCGGTGCCCTGGTCGGCGGCGAGCACGCCCCGCATCAGGACGAGGCCCACGCCGAGGGCCAGCACGGCGGTGGCGGCGGAGAACACCAACCAGAACCACTCCGCCCCTCCGAGCTCGAATGCCTGGTAGCCGCCCTCGGCAGCGAACAAACTGGTCATACGGACTGCTCCTCTCTAGGTCCCGGATCTGGCTTTCCCGCCTGAGACCGGGATTTCACGAAGATCTGTTGGGCGACGCGGTCGCCCACCGTTCGGTCGGTGCCGTCGACGCGGACGACCATAGGGCCGTCGAAGGGGTGCTTCTCCCGGACCTCGACCATCACGCCAGGACGCAGTCCGAGCGTTTCGAGGAAGGCCACCAGATCGGGGTCGGTGGAGCCGGGAAGAGCCACGATGGCCACCTCGCCGGGCTCGAGGTCGTACAGGGGGGGCATGGCCGGAATGTCACGGACCTCGGGCTCGGGGATGGGGAAGCCGTGGGGGCAGGACGTGGGCCGGTCGAGGGCCACGAACAGACGGTCTTCGACCTCGGCGGGCAGGTCGTGCTCGAAGGTGGCAGCCAGGCGGTCGGCCTCGTTCCAGGGGTAGCCGAGCATGTCGGACAGGAAGCGCTCGACGATGCGGTGGCGGCGGATGGCGGCCACGGCTGCCGCCCGCCCCGCCCCGGTGAGCTCGACGTCGCGGTACGGGCGGTGATCGACCAGCCCCCGCTCGGCCAGCCGCTTCACGATCGTCGTCGCCGTACCAGGGGAGACCCCGAGGGCGTCAGCTAGGGCGCCCGTGTGGGCGTCCCGGCCGTCGCGCGACAGGCGGTAGAGGGACTTCAGCGCCTCGCGCTCGGATTTCGAAATCGGATTGTCCATGGCTTCGGTGACGCCAAAGTTAGGTTTTGGTCAGCCAAAGGTCAAGACCAGCGCAGCCTGAGATGAGCCCCGTGGGTCACGGGGCGGGGCCTGTCCCGTTCGTCCCGGTGCGGGCCGCCGCCTCCGCCTGGGCGGTGCGCACCACTTTCGATCCGTGCTCTACCAGCAGATCGACCGGTCGCCGGCGCTCCAGCCACGAGTTGTCCGACACGAACCACAGAGCCACGTCCCACGGCGCCCACCCCGCCAGCGCCGTCAGCACCTCGGCCACCACCGGCAGAGGCCGGCCGGAGCTGTCGAACTGGAAGGCCAGGTAATGGTCGCCGTCGTTGTAGGGGACGGCGAGGATCCTGCCCTCCCTGCGCCACCGGGAGGCGAGGGCCGACCGGTTGGTCGCCCGGGAACCGGCCAGGTCGGCTACGTCCTCGGGCGAATTGGCCCCGAAGTCGCGGAGCACGCGCAGTCGCACCACGGCCTGGCGCCGGGCCTGTTCGAGGGCTGCCGGCGACGGCACCTCGATGCGGGGCAGCAGCGACTCGACCAGCTCCTCGATGCGCAACCGGTCGCGTTCGTTGACGGCAGCGACCAGCTGGTCGAGGGCGCAGCGCAGCGCAGCGCCGAGTTCGGCGTTGGCCACCACCACGAAGCCGGCCACTGCGCCGCGGGCTTCGGGGTGGCGGCGAGACAAGACCCTCAGGGCCCTGTCGTCGAGGTCGACCACTTGCACTCGATCCCGGTGACGAGCGGTGGCCACGGCCACGTTCCTTCCTGGTCTGCTCGAATCGATGCGCGTGAGACCGGTGGGTTGTTCCACCTGCGCCCGTATTGTCGGCGCAGACTACGCAGGGTCGGTTTCACCACCGTCACGAGCACGTTGCCGCTCGGCGGCGGTCATCTGTCGGGTACCTGACGCGGCGACTGCCAACCGTGGACCGCCTAGGGCTTCTCGGGCTCCTCGGTGCCCGGTGACAACCCGCCCGGCCCGCTGGTCGAGCGGTAGCCGGAGCCCCGGTAGGACTCCTCATCGTCTTCGGGATGGTTGAGGTGGTAAGGCACCGAGGTGACCACTGTCCCTTCCCGGAACAGGAGCTTGGCCTTGAGCATCAGGGCGCTCTGGTTGTGCAGTAATTGCTCATACCACTTGCCCACCACGAACTCGGGGATAACCACGGTGACGGTGTCGTTGTCCCACCGTTGGTCGAGCTCGTCGATGTAGGCCTCGACCGGCCCGACCAGCTCGCGGTAGGGCGAAGGGATGATCTCGAGGGGGATGTCGATGTCCATGTCCTTCCACTGGTTCTCCAGCTTGAGACGGTCTTCGTCGTCGAACGACACGTACACCGCCACGAGGTGCTGGGGACGCAGCGACCGGGCGTAGGAGAGCGCTTTCAGCACGCCCCGGTGCACGCGCCCAACGAGCACGATCACGGTGTGGTTGATGGCTTCGGGACGTACCGGCGCCGCCTTCACGTCGAGCATGGTCGAGATCCGGTCGTAGTGCCGCTTGATGGCCAGGAACAGGGCGATGATCGCCGGCACGACGACGATCGGCAGCCACGCCCCCTGGGTGAACTTGGTGGTGGCGACGATGAGCAGGACGATGAACGTGGACATTGCCCCCACGCCGTTGATGACGATGCCCCGTTTCCAGGTCGGCCCCTTCAACCGGCGGTGATGCTGCACCATGCCGGCCTGGCTCAAGGTGAAGGCGGTGAACACCCCGACGGCGTAGAGCGGGATGAGGGCGTTGGTGATGCCCCCGAAGGCGATCAGCAGTGCCGAGGCCATCACCGCCAGGATGATGATGCCGTTGGAGTACACGAGGCGGTCGCCGCGGCCGGCGAGCTGGCGGGGCAGGTACCCGTCGCGGGCGATCATCGACGAGAGGAGGGGGAACCCGGCGTACGCGGTGTTGGCAGCCAGCGTGAGGATGGCGGCGGTGGCGAACTGGAGGATCACGTAGATCGGCCCGCCGCCGAACACGGCATTGCCCATCTGCGAGATCACGGTCTCGTCGTGGCTGGGGTAAGGCTGGAGGTGGTGGGCCAGCACCGAGACCCCGAAGAAGAGGGTGCCGAGGATGATGCCCATCATGGTCATGGTCATGGCCGCGTTCTTGGCCTCGGGCTTGCGGAAGGCGGGCACGCCGTTGGAGATGGCCTCGACGCCGGTCAGGGCAACGGCTCCGGACGAGAATCCCCGCAACAGCAAAATCAGGCCGAGCGACCCGCCCACCTGGCGGGCGGCGTCGGACTTGGCCGGGTCGAAGGGGATGGTGTCGATGTCGCCGAACCAGGTGCGGAACATCCCGAAGCCGATGAGGCCGATGAGGCTGAAGATGTAGATGTAGATCGGCACGGCGAAGAGCGAACCGGACTCCTTCATGCCCCGCAGGTTGGCGAGGGTGATCATCGCAATGAGCACCAGTCCCACCAGGACCCGTTTGCTCTCGAGGCCGCGGAACGCCGGGAGGGAGATGATGGCGGCCACCCCGGCGGAGATCGACACCGACACGGTGAGGACGTAGTCGACGAGCAGGGAGGCGCCGGCGACCAGCGACGGGCCCTTCCCGAGGTTCTCGCGGCTGACGATGTACGACCCGCCCCCGCTGGGGTAGGCGAAGATCGTCTGGCGGTACGACACCACGACAATGGTCAGCAGGACTCCGACCACCAGTGAAATGGGTACGAGCTTCGACAGGCCCAGGGCCAGGCTCGACCCGCCCAGGGCCACGACGAACAGGATCTCCTCGGTGGCGTAGGCCGTCGACGAGATGGCGTCGGAGGAGAACGTGGGCAGGGCGATGAGCTTGCGCAGGCGCAGGTTCTCCTGCTGGTCGCTGGCGATGGGTCGTCCGACCACGAGGCGCTTGAACACCGAGGACATGGCCAGCGACGCTAGTCCCGGCGCCGACCGGCCCCCGGAGTTGTGCAGAGGCCCGGCGGCGTGTTGCATGGTCGTCCATGCACGTGGTCGTCGTCGGCTGTGGACGAGTGGGATCGGAGTTGGCGAACGCTCTGGAGCTCGACGGCCACAGCGTCTCGGTCATCGACAAGAACGCCTACGCCCGCCGTCGGCTCCGCGACGCCTTCGGCGGCAAGTTCGTGGTCGGCTTCGGGTTCGACCGTGGCCATCTCGAGGAGGCTGGAGTTCGAGAAGCCGACGCCCTCGCCGCCGTCACCAACGGCGACAACTCGAACATCCTCACGGCACGGATCGCCCGGGAGACCTACGAGATCCGCAGCGTCGTGGCCCGCATCTACGACCCGCGGCGGGCCGCCATCTACCAGCGCCTCGGCATCCCCACGGTGGCCACGGTGGCCTGGACGACCGATCAGGTGCTGCGCCGGCTCCTTCCCTCGCGCTCGGTGACCGAATGGAGCGACGCTACCGGCACCCTGGCCGTGATCGAGCGGCCCCTTCCCGACGCCTGGGCCGGCCACAACCTGGCCGAGCTGGTCGAAGGTGACCACTACCGCCTGATCGGGCTCACCCGCGGTGGCGACGCCCGGATCGCCGGCACCGAGGCCGTGGGCCAGGAGGGCGACATCTTGCATCTGGCGGTGGATCGCAGCGCCGTCGAGGAGCTCGAACGGCGACTGGAGGGCCGGCCATGAAGGTTGCCATCGCCGGGGCGGGCAATGTGGGCGTGTACATCGCCCTCGACCTGCGCGACAGCGGTCACGACGTCTTGCTGGTGGAGCAGGACCCCGACCTGGTGGAACTGCTGCGCCCCCGGCTCGACGTGCGGTTGTTCGTGGCCGACGCCTGTGAGCCGGACAGCCTCCGGGCCGCAGGCTTCGACGAGATGGACGTGGTGGTGGCGGCCACGGGAGACGACGAGGACAACCTGGTCATCTCCCTGTTGTCCAAGCAGGAATTCGCCGTCCCCCGGGTGGTGGCCAGGGTGAACCACCCCGACAACCAGTGGCTGTTCAACGAGTCGTGGGGCGTCGACGTGTCGGTCTCAACGCCCCACCTGTTGACTGCACTGGTGGAAGAGGCGGTCCAGGTGGGCTCGTTGGTGCGGCTCCTGCAGTTCCAGGACGCCAACCTCGTCGAGGTCACCCTCGCCGACGACTCTCCTGCCGTGGGGGTGAGCCTGAGCGACCTGGGGGTACCTCGTGACGCCACCGTCGTGGCCATCATCCGGGAACGCCACGTGGTCGTGCCCCGGGGGGAGACCACCATGCAGGCGGCCGACGAGGTGCTGCTGTTGGTGAGCCCCGAGTCGGTCGACGCGGTCAAGGCGCTCCTCGTCGGCCCCGGGGGCCCGACGCCCCTCGGGTAACTGCGTGTTCGGGTTCGGCGCTCGGTTCTAATCCAGGGCGACGAGGGCGAGGACGGTCACGATCACGGCGATAACCACGAGGGCGCCGAGGACCTTGGCCACGATTCCGCCGGGGAGGATCCCGAGGTTCTCCTCGACCGCCTCCCGCTCCTGGCTCATCTCCCGCTGCGGCGCCGTGCCCACCTTGGGGAGGTGCTCACGTCCTTTGCGGTTCTCGCCCGAGCTGCCCATCACCGCAGCGTACCCGTCAACTTGGCCGCCTCCCCGTTATCGCCTGCGGCATGGCCGGTGGTCAGCCTGGAGCGGCACACGGCGATGGAAAGGCTCATCGAGCACGCCCGTCAGCTCGGTGGCAACGACCTAGTGCCGTTCGCCCTCGAGTAACTCGTAGCGGGGGTTGTAGAAGTACAGACGGTTCCCGTGGGTGCCGGGGTTGGCTCGCCCGCTGACGACCAGCCGGCGACCGGGGGAGACGCCGGCGATCTGACGTCGTCCCATCCACACGGCGACGATGGTGCCGCTGCCGTCGGTGATCGTGGCCTCCAGCGACGGAGACCCGGCCCGGGGGACGATGCGCAGGGAGGAGATCTCGCCGACCACCGCCGCCTCCTGGCGGGCCCGCACGTCGCTGATGGCCGTCATCCCCGGCAGCTCGGCGCAGAACTGGCGGAGGCGCGTGACGTCGAGCTCGGACGGGGAAGTGCGGAGGTTCTTGAGCAGGCGCTTCACGCTCAAGGCCATGGGTCGCTCAGTCGACGATGTCGTCGGCGGCGTGGAGCATTACCAGACGGACCGCCGTACCGCCTTGTGACGACGTGATTTCCACCTCGTCGACGAGGGCCCGGATCAGGGGGATCCCGAGACCTCGTTCGAACTTCAAGCGGTCGGGATCGGTGACCGGCGGGTGATCGGGGAGGCCGGCGGGATCGAAGCCGGGGCCCCGGTCCTCGATGCTGACTTCCAGGCCCCGTTCGTCGGCCCGGCACCGCATGCGTACGCGCTCGTCGGTCGACACCGAGTCGTGGGCCTCGATGGCGTTGGTGCACGCCTCGGAGACGGCGAGTTTCAGGTCGTCGATGCGCTCGTCGGCCAGCTGGATGTCGGTGGCCGCCAGGGCGGACACCACGAGTCGGGCCAGGGCGACGAACTCCGCCCGGGCGGGGATCTCCAGGGCAACGACGTCGGCGACCACGGCGATGTCGGAACCGGGGGCTCTAGGAGCCGGCGGTCGCCTCGTCGACCGAGGCATGGATGGCGAACACCTTGGTGAGGCCGGTGATCTCGAACACTTTGAGGATGCGGCTCTGGGTGCACACCAGTGTCAGGTCGCCGTCGTGGGAGCGCAGTCTCTTCAGGCCGCCGACGAGCACGCCGAGCCCGGTGGAATCGAGGAAGTCGACCCCGTCGAGGTCTACGACGATCTGGTGCTTGCCTTCGGTGACGAGCTCGATGAGCCGCTCCCGGAACTTCGGGGCGGTGTACACGTCAACCTCACCGTGGACGCTGAGCACCGTGTGCTTGCCCCGTTCCGTGACATCGAGGCCCAGATCCATCCGCGTTCCTCCTGCTCGGTCTGGTGGCCAAGCTACCAACTCCCTCTGCGGTCCCCGAACATGGTTCCCGCCGCAGGATCCGGCTAGACGGTACCGGTGGCCAGGTAGCGGATACGACCGGCGATATTGACGGCGTGGTCGCCGAGGCGTTCGTAGAACCGCCCGACGAGCGCCATCTCGATGGCCACCGGAATGGAGACCGTCCCCGAGGCGAGTTCGGCAGTGAGGCTGACATGCACGTCATCGAGCTCGTCGTCGCGTTCGCGCAGGCGATCGGCTGCGCCTCCGTCGCGCTCGGCGTAGGCCTCGGCCGTCGCCTTCCACATCTCCACGCCCACTCGACCCATTTGCTCGATGAGGCCCCGGATCCGCGGGGTGAGCTCGGGGGTCAGCCCCCGCGCCGCCCGCTGGGCGATGTGCTCGGTGAGATCGCCGCTGCGCTCGAGCTCGGGGACGATGCGCAGGACCGAGAGGAGGAAGCGCAGGTCGTCGGCCATGGGTGACTGGCGGGCGAACAAGCTCTGGACGAGGTCCTCGAGTTCGACATAGACCGTGTCGATGAACTGGTCGCGAGCGACCAGGGCACGCGCCGTTTCCCGGTCACCGGCCAGCAGGGCGTCGGTGGCTCCGGCCAGGCCTTCGCTGACGAGGGCGAAGAGCTGGAGGACTTGGGTGTCGATCTTGTCCAGTTCGCGGTGGAACGCCACCCGCAGTTCCTCGGCCACGTTCTGACCCTAATGAGGCACGGGGCCGGCGCCGGAACCGCTGTCGGCGTACAGGCTTCGCTGGTGGGGGCCGAGCACCCGCCGATTGAACAGGCGGAGGTGGAACGCGGCCAGGCACAGCAACAGGCCGGCGGCGAGGG
>Ga0183260_10001930_pt1 | contig 17275 bp, 16 predicted proteins | sample AntDrymUQ4972206_2_FD_129768 | JGI IMG/M metagenome (GOLD analysis project Ga0183260, IMG submission 129768) | Polar desert sand microbial communities from Dry Valleys, Antarctica - metaG UQ497 (22.06) (version 2) (version 2) | ecosystem: Environmental > Terrestrial > Soil > Desert | place...
AGACGCGGCGGACTTAAAATCCGCGGCCCGCAAGGGCGTGTGAGTTCGAATCTCACCTTCGGCACCACAGATGGCCAAGGTCACGCATGCTGCCTGCGCTCGAACGCGGTGAGACACTTCGTGCATTCGACTCCTGGCCCGCGTTCGGCCGTGGACCGCGGCCGAATTGAGGGCGCCGCCGCACCAGGTGGATGGCCCGAGCATCAGTCGCTCGCGCACCAGATGTCAGCGCCTACGGTCTCGCATTCCCTGGCCCTCGAATGGAACCCACATCCAAAGTGACTGTTGGTGTCCGAGGCCACGGAAGCGAGGGCATGGTTCCGAGAGAACGAAGATCGCGGTGCGCGACGGCGTACCACTTTGATCGCGTGCGTCGTCCAGAATGGACATCGACCAGTGATATCAATCAGGCGGGGAGGGTAACGATGCGAGTGGCAGTTCTCCTGGCGGCGGTTGTTCTCGCTCGTGGCCGCGCCGGCCGCGTCGGCAAAGTCGATCAGCGCCGGCGACGGGACGGAATTTCGGCCGGTCAGGGCCGCGGCGTCGCCCGGGCCCTGCAGCGACAACGCCTACTCATACATCGGACCGGGCGTACGCTGGGTGTCCACCCTCGGCTGGCGCTTTCGCGCCTCGTCGGTGCCGGCCGGCCTGAACGTCGGCGACGTCCTGGCGACGATCAAGCGGTCGTTCAAGAACGTGGTCAACGCTCGCAACGACTGCGGGCTCGCTGACAACGTCAGCGCGACCCAAAGCTATCTCGGCACCACCGCGCGCAGGCCAGCCATCACGCCGGCGGGGGCGTGCAATTCCCCTGACGGCGTCAGTGTCATCGGCTTCGCGCCGCTCGACGGCTATTTCGCCGGGTACACCTGCATCTGGTGGAACGGCAGCAATCAGATCATCGAGATGGACATGAAGCTCGACCCGGAGCAGCCCTGGGCGCTTTCATTGGCCGGCTGTCAGAACGAGCTGATGATGGAATCGCTGGTGACCCACGAGGTTGGCCACGCCTACGGCCTCGGCCACGTCGGCGAGAACAGGCACGGTCGACTGACCATGAGCGTCTACATCGACGGCAATTGCGAGAATCAGGAGGCAACCCTGGGCAGGGGCGACATCCTCGGGCTCCAGTCGCTGTACTGAGAGGCCAGCGTGGCCCGGGCAGGTCAGTCGCGGCCGAGCAGACCCCTGAAGCGTCCGCGCCGCTGAGGCTGCACGGTATCTATCTTGGCGGCTTCGGTGCTGGTGAGCTCGCCGGCAAAGCTTGCGTAGAGCAACGCCTGCTGCGGATCTGTGGGCGAAGGTCACGAGCGGCTGGCCTTCGTTGACCGACTTCAAGAAGCTCTCGCCGTCGTAAGGGATCTGCACGCCAACCTTGATCCCGAGGTGCTCCTCGATCTGCTCGCCACCGATCATCGCCTTCGGGTAGATGTGGTTGACGACGAATACCGCCCGATCGGTCGCAGTCCCGCTTTCGGACAGGACCTGGAGGCTGGCGTGGATCAGGCGCAGCGAGGGAATATCTGGCGTCAGAACGAGCACGACTACGTCGGCTCGCTCGAGCACCGCCAATGCCCGCGTATCGAGCGTATTGCCGGCGTCGACCACCACGGTCCCATAGATGCCGCGCATGCCCTCGAGGAGTCGGATGAGCTGCTCCGGCGTGATGTCCGTTGCGTCGTCCGGACGATACGGTCCCCCAAACACGACCAGGCCGCTGCTGTGCGGCCGCCCCGCTTCGCGGAAGATCTCATCCGCGGCGTCGAAGTGTTCCTCGCGCGCCAGCGCCGCAGTGGAACTCCGGGCATAGATGTCGAGGTGGGTGGAGACCTGTCCGTGGTACATGTCGAGATCAGCGATTGCGACGTTGCCGGGCGCCATCTCGGCCAGCACCAGGGCTGTGTTGACGGCGAGCGTCGTGCTGCCGGAGCCGCCCTTCGCGGCGGCGAACGCGTCACGCGACCCGGCTCGCCCGATGGTCGTGGCGTCACCGGTGGCGCGACGCCCTCAGTGCGCGTTGAGGCGGGCGCCCGCAGGAGAAGTGCCTCGACCAGTGCCTCCAGTTCGCGCTCGTCGATCGGCTGGCCGATGACGTCATCTGCGCCCGCCTCCAGAAGGCCGACGCGCGCCTCGACGTCGCGGCTATGCGCGATCGCGAGGATCGGCGGGTGAGCGCTGCCGAACTCGTCGTTGATGCGCCGGCAGAGCATCGCCAGCGACGGCGCGTCGGGCGCGTCCAGGATGACCAGCTGATGCTCACCGAGTCGCTGCATCGCCGATGCCGGATCGCGTGCGACCGACACGGACATTCCGGTCCGCTCGAGCGGCTGTACGACCTGATCGGCCGCCTGGCCAGCGACGGTCAGCAGCAGAATCCGAGATGCCACCAAGAGATCCCTCCCGACGTGCGCGGCGTCATCCTGCCCAGCGCGATCTGTCCGAGTCTAGCGATGCCCAGGTGACGGTTGGGGCCGATCCAACAGGCTCGGCTATACTTCGCGGGCCACCTTTCAGCTCCGCCGAGGACCAGGTTCGCCGCTCCCAGCGGCACCGACGACGAGCGGGGCAGTCCCCAAGGGAAGGAGATACCCAGACATCATGCGACGTTATGAGCTCATGCTCGTCATGCGTCCGGACACTCCCGACGAGCAGGTCGACGCGATCGTCGACAAAGCGACGAAGTCGGTGACGACATCCGGCGGCCAGATCGTGAAGCGCAGCCCGTGGGGGCGCCGCCGCCTCGCGTACCCGATCGGCCAGAACCGCGAGGGCAGTTACCACATCCTCCTGTTCGATGCGCCGCCGGACTCGGTTCTGGAGCTCGAGCGCGGCCTCAACATCACCGAAGAGGTGATGCGCCACCTCGTCACTCGCGTCGAGCGCCCGACGGGGCGGCGTGCGTTGACCGAGGCCGGCGACGACGTCGAGATGGACGACGACACCCTCGTCGGTCCGCCGCCGGAGGTCGATGAAGCGGAGATCGACAACGCATTTGACACCGAGTTCATCGACGAGTCGGAGAGCGAGGCCGCTCCCGCCGCCGTCGAGCGAGCCTAGCCGCGGGCACGTGAGCCAGAGGGAGATATCGCGATGTCGCTGAACAAGTGCATGATCATCGGCAACCTCGGCCGCGATCCGGAGATGCGCTACACCCCGAGCGGCCAGTCGGTAACGCAGTTCACGGTCGCCGTGAACCGCAACTACAAGGACGCCCAGGGCGAGCGCCAGGAGGAGACCGAGTGGTTCCGCGTGGTGGCGTGGGGCCAGCAGGCCGAGTTCGCCGCGGAGTACCTGCGCAAGGGCGCCAAGGTTTTCGTCGAGGGCCGCATCCAGACGCGCCAGTGGGAAGGTCAGGACGGCCAGAAGCGATATACCACCGAACTTGTCGCGAACACGATCCAGAACCTCGAGCGGCGGCCGCGCGACGACGCGGGTGACGGCGGCAGCCAGATCGAACGCGAACCTCGCCCGCCGCGCGCCCCCCGGCCCGCCGGCGACCAGCAGCCCGGCCAGCAAGGGCCGGGGCCAGAGCCCGAGACCTACGACGACCTTCCCTTCTAACCAGATGACTCGACTGACCTGACGACCAGAAAGGACCAACCGCCGCCATGCCACCCCCCAGCCGAAGCAAGAAGCGCGATGACATGTATCGCGATCGGCGTCGCCGCAAGGTGTGCGCCTTCTGCGCCGACAAGACGGCGCAGATCGATTACAAGGAGATCAACCGGCTGCGCCGCTACCTGTCCGAACGGGCGAAGATCGAGCCGCGCCGGAAGACGGGCACGTGCGCCGAGCATCAGCGCCAGCTGGCGGTGGCACTGAAGCGTGCCCGGCACGTCGCCCTGTTGCCGTACGCGCCGGAGCACCTCCGAGCCTAGGTAACGCGTAAGTGGAACTACTGGAGCTTGGCGTCGCGCTCGTCGTCATCCTATTTGCAGCCGAGCTCTTCACCAACGGCATCGAGTGGTTCGGCCATAAGCTGAACCTGGCCGAAGGCGCCGTCGGAAGCGTTTTGGCAGCGGTCGGGACGGCGCTGCCCGAGACGATGATCCCGCTGGTGGCGATCCTGCTCGCCGGCGGCATGGCCGATCCCTCAGCCGGCCATGAGATCGGAGTTGGCGCCATCCTCGGCGCGCCGTTCATGCTGGCGACGCTGGCCATGTTCGTCACTGGCCTCGGCGTGCTCGCCTACAGGCGGCGCCGGACCACCGGCAGTCGGATGCCCGTCGACACGAAGGTGTTGGGGATGGACATCCGCTACTTCTTCCTTGCCTACGGCATCGCGGTCGGAGCGGCTCTCGTGCCGCCGGATCTTTCGGCCCTCCGCTACGTGGCGGTGGTGGCGCTGATCGGCATCTATGCCTGGTATGTAAAGGCGCATTTCCAGTCAGACACGTCGATCGACGCGGTCGACCTTGCTCCGCTGCGCTTCAGACGCGTCGACCGTCTCGCCTTCCGTACCGATCCATCGGGCGCACCACGCCTCCGGGTGGTCAACTTTCAGGTGATCGTCGCCCTGGGCATGATCATCGGCGGCGCGTTCGTGTTCGTCGATGCAGTGGAGCACCTGGCCGCATCAGCAGGGCTGGATCCGGTGCTCCTGGCGCTGATCATCGCGCCCATCGCGACGGAGCTCCCGGAGAAGTTCAACAGCCTGCTGTGGGTGCGCCAGGGCAAGGACACGCTGGCGATGGGCAACATCACCGGGGCCATGGTGTTCCAGTCGTGCATCCCCACGGCGATTGGCGTCATCCTCGCCGCGGACGCGTGGACGATCTCGAGCGGATCCCTGTTGAGCTTCGCCTCAGCCGGGATCGCATTCCTCTCCACGGCCGCGATATTCCTGCCAATGGCCCGCCGTGGATCGCTGAATGGCCGCCATCTGCTCGTGGGCGGATTGTTCTACGTTCTTTACGTTGTCCTCGTCGTCGCCCGCCTCGCCGGCGTCATCTAGGCGCGTATACTCCGCGCCGATGCTCACGCAGAAGGCTGCCAGGTCACTACTCCCCGCGACCGGCACGAGACCCACCGACGACTCCATCGTTGCCTGGTTCGAGGGCAAGTTCGTGCCCCTTTCCGAGGCGAAGATTCCCGTAATGACGCACGGCTTCCTGTACGGAACAGCCACCTTCGAAGGCATTCGCGCCTACTGGAACGAGGAGCAGGAGCAGCTCTTCGCGCTCAAGATGCTCGATCATTACCGGCGCATGGCCCGCTCGGCCAAGGTGCTGCTGATGAAGCTCCCGATGCCCCCCGAGGAGCTCGTCACGCTGACCGTTGACCTGCTCCAACGCAACGGCTTCCGCCAGGACACCTACATCCGGCCGACGCTGTACAAGTCGAGTGAGGTGATCGGCGTCCGACTCCACAACCTCGAGCACCAGTTGCTCATCTTCTCGGTGCCCTTCGGCGAGTACATCGCCATCGACCGCGGGATCACTGCCCAGGTCGTCTCGTGGCGGCGCAACAGCGACCAATCACTGCCGGCCCGCGCCAAGATAGTCGGCGGCTACGCCAACAGCGCCTTCTCGAAGAGCGAGGCCGTGCTCAACGGCTACGACGAGGCGATCGTCCTGACCATGGATGGCCACGTGTCCGAGGGCAGCGCCGAAAACCTGTTCATCGTGCGCGATGGCAAGCTCATCACCCCACCGGTGACCGACGACATCCTCGAAGGCCTCACCCGCACTGCCTTGATGCAGCTCGCCCGGGAGGAGATGGGTATCGAGACGATCGTGCGGTCCATCGATCGCTCTGAGCTGTATGGCTGCGACGAGGTGTTCCTGTGCGGCACCGGGGCGCAGATCTCACCAGTCGTCGAGATCGACCACCGAGCTGTTGGCGAGGGCGAGGTCGGGCCCATCGCGCGGAAGCTGGCAACGCTCTATTTCGACGCCGTGCGCGGCAGGTTGCCTGCCTATAGCGACTGGCTGACGCCGATCTATTGATCGGTCGCCCGCGCCACTGAGCGCGGGACGGCCTCGGGCCATCCCGGACAGATATTCTGTCTGCCCATGTCTGTCGATCCGCGGGTGACGAGCCCGTTTAAGCCTGTCTCCCGGCTGCCCGATCTCGCTGCGCTCGAGCGCGAGATCCTGACGCTGTGGGACGAGCGCGACGTGTTCGGGCGGCTTCGCCAACGGAATGCGGGCAACGAGCGCTGGTCGTTTCTGGACGGCCCGATCACCGCCAACAACCCGATGGGTGTCCACCACGCGTGGGGTCGGACCTACAAGGATGTGTTCCAGCGCTATCACGCGATGCGCGGCGAGGACCAGCGCTACCAGAACGGGTTCGACTGCCAGGGCCTGTGGGTCGAGGTGAACGTCGAGCGCGAACTCGGCTTCAAGAGCAAGCGCGACATCGAGGCTTACGGTATCGCCGGGTTCGTCAGCCTTTGCAAGCAGCGCGTCCTCACCTACGCGGCGATGCAGACCGAGCAGTCGATCCGGCTCGGAATGTGGATGGACTGGAACGATCCCGACGAGCTGCGCCGCCTGCGCGACCTGCTAGCCGCGGATCCCTCCCGGCAGGTGACCGTCGAAGGCCCGAGCGGCCCGGTCACCGACACGGTGGAAATGATCGTCGGACGTCTGGGCATGCCCGACATCGGCGGCTCGTACTTCACCTTCTCCAACGAGAACAACGACCTGATCTGGGAGTTCCTGGCTGAGTGCAACCGTCGCGGCTGGCTGTACAAGGGCCACGACTCGATGCCCTGGTGCGCCCGCTGCGGCACGGGCATCAGCCAGATGGAGATGAACGAGGGCTACGCAGACCGCGAGGACCCCGGTCTGACCGTGCGCCTGCCGCTGGTCGACCGTCCGGGTGAGTCGCTCCTGGTGTGGACCACCACGCCGTGGACCATCCCCGCCAACGTCGCCGCGGCCGTGAAGCCAGACCTGCCCTACGTCCGCGTTAGGCAGGGGAGCGACGAGTACTGGCTCGGCAAGGGCACGCTCAAGACCGCGCTCAGGGGTGAGTTCAAGGTCCTCGAGGAGCGTCCGGGCGCTGATCTCGTCGGCTGGCGCTACAACGGCCCGTTCGACTCGCTGCCTGCGGCCGCGTCGGCTTTTGCCGAGAAGGGCTACGAGCATCGGGTCATCTCGTGGGATGACGTCACCGAGGACGAAGGCACGGGCATCGTCCACATCGCCCCCGGCGCGGGCGCCGAGGACTACCACCTGGGCAGGTTGTTGAACCTGCCGGTCATCGCGCCGCTGACAGAGGACGGTCACTACCTGGACGGTTACGACTGGCTGTCGGGGCTGGACGCGCAGGGCGTAACCGAGCGCATCGTCGCCGACCTCGAGGAGCGCGGGTTCTTCTACCACCTGGAGCCCTACACGCACCGCTACCCGCACTGCTGGCGCTGCGGAACGGCGCTGCTCTTCCGCGTCGTCGACGAGTGGTACATCTCGATGGGCGAGGTCTACGACAAACCCCGCGGCGAGGTCACGCCCGACGAGAAGGCGCGCAGCCTGCGCTACCAGATCATGGATGTGGTCGATCAGATCCGCTGGATCCCCGGTTTCGGGTACGAACGCGAGCTGGATTGGCTGCGCACGATGGCCGACTGGATGATTTCGAAGAAGCGCTACTGGGGCCTCGCTCTGCCGATCTGGGAGTGCTCGTCGTGCGGCGCATTCGACGTCGTCGGCGGCCGCGAGGAGCTGAAGAAGCGGGCAGTCGAGGGCTGGGACGAGTTCGAGGGCCACACGCCACATCGCCCGTACGTGGACGCGGTGAAGATCGCCTGCAAGTCATGCGACGCGGTGACGTCACGGATCCCGGATGTCGGCAACCCGTGGCTGGACGCGGGCATCGTCCCGTTCTCGACGCTCCACTACCGAACAGACCCGGACTACTGGCAGAAGTGGTTCCCGGCCGACTTCATCACCGAGTCGTTCCCGGGTCAGTTTCGAAACTGGTTCTACTCCCTGCTGGCCATGAGCACCGTGCTGCGCAACGAGCCGCCATTCAAGACGATCCTCGGCTTCGCCACGCTCTTCGGCGAGGACGGCCGGGCGATGCACAAGAGCTGGGGCAACGCGATCGAGTTCAATGAGGGCGCCGAGCGGATAGGCGTCGACGTGATGCGCTGGATGTTCACCCGCCAGCGACCGGAGGACAACATCCTCTTCGGCTACCACACTGCCGACGAGGCGCGCCGCGAGCTGCTGATCCTGTGGAACGTGTACGCCTTCTTCGTCTCCTACGCCCGGCTGGCCCGCTGGACGCCGCAGCGTGGGATCGCCGAAGAGATCGCCTCGGCCGATTCCTGGCCAGTCCTTGACCGCTGGATCCTTTCGCGCGCGGCGGGGCTCGCGGCCGAAACCGGTGCCGAGCTGGCCGACTACGACAGCATGGGCGCCGCCCGAGCGATAGGTGTCTTCATCGACGATCTCTCCACCTGGTACCTGCGCCGGTCGCGCTCGAGGATGCGCACCAGCGCCGCGCCGGGGGATCGCGATCCGGCGCTCGCCACGCTCCACGCGACGCTGGTCAGCCTCGCGCGCACGATGGCGCCGATCCTGCCCTTCCTGTCCGAGCAGATCTACCAGAACCTCATCGTATCGACCGTGCCTGACCTGCCCGACAGCGTCCACCTGACCGAATGGCCGGCTGAGGCAATGGCCGCGCACCGCGATGAGTCGACCGAGAAGTCCATGGCCACCCTTCGGCGAGCGGTGGAGCTCGTTCGCACGCTCCGCGGTCAGGCCGGCATCCGCCTTCGCCAGCCACTGGCACAGATGTGGCTCGCACTGCCCGGTGGCCGGCTGGGCGCCCGAGATGCGGCCGACGAGAAGGCGCTGCTCGAGATCCTGGCCGAGGAGGTGAACGTCAGGGGCGTCGAGCTGATCGGCGACGAATCCGAGCTGGTCGAGCGTCGTGTTAAGCCACTGCTGCCGGTCATCGGGCCACGCCTCGGCTCGAAGATCCCCGAGATCATGGCCGCCGCCCGGGCAAATGACGTCGAGTACCTGCCTGGCGGCGCGGTTCGCCTGGCTGGAGTCGACCTCGGCGCCACGGAGGTCGAGATCATCGCCACGCCGCGGCCGGGAACGGCCGTGGCGCATGACGAGGGCGTCGTGGTGGTGATCGACACCGATATCGACGAGAGCCTGCGCGCCGAGGGCGACGTCCGCGAGCTGTCGCGCGCTGTGCAGGATCTGCGCAAGGAGGTCGGCCTGGAGCTCGACGAGACGATCGAGCTATGGCTAGACGCGCCTGCGGGCGTGCTCGCGGTGCTGGAGCCATTCTTGGCCCGGCTGGCGGAGGACACGCTCGCCGACGCCGTCTATCGGGAGGCGGCGCCGACGGATACACCGACGACGAGGCAGGAGGTCAGCGGCGGCGAAGTCTCGATCGCGCTCCGCGGCCGGGGGACAGCCGCGTGATGGCCCCCTCGGATCGATGGCGTCGGTGGCTCACCTTTGGCGGCCTGGCCTTGATCGTGATCATCGCCGACCAGGTCTCGAAGACGTGGGGCGATGCGAACTTCGAGCGCGCCTCAACCCACCCGTTGCCGGGCGAGGCGCAGCCGACGCCGATAATCGACGGCTTCGTGAGGATCGCCAAGAACTACAACGAGGGCGGCATCTTCGGTCTGTTCGGCAACTCGGCGCTGGTGCTGGCTTTGGCCAGCACGGTCGTCATCGCCCTCATCGTGGTCTACCAGTACCGCGAGGGGATCCGCGGCCCATGGCTGCTGACGGTCGCCCTCGGGCTGCTCTTGGGGGGAGCGCTCGGCAACTTCATCGATCGGATCCGCCTTCAGCACGTCATCGATTTCGTCGACATGGGCATCGGCGACTGGCGCTGGTACACGTTCAACGTGGCTGACGCGGCGATCAGCATCGCCCTGCTGCTGCTCATCCTGTTGAGCGTCTTCGGCGATCGATTGACGGGCCGCCTCGCGCAACCGGCGGCGGGGTGAGCGACCGGGTGACCGTCACTGTGCCGCCCTCTGATTCGGCGGTTCGAGCCGACCGCGTCGTGGCCGATGCCGTCGGCCTGTCACGCAGCTACGTTCAGCGCCTGATCGGCGAGGGCCGCCTGACGCAGCGCGGACAGGTCGTCAAGAGCAACACCATGCTCGAGCCTGGGGCGAGCGTCGAGCTCGACATACCCGAGCGGGAAGTGCGCAAGATCGAAGCGGAGGAGATGCCGCTCGATATCGTCTACGAGGATGAGGACGTGCTCGTGATCGACAAGCCCTCCGGACTCGTGACGCACCCGGGGCCGGGGCACTCGTCCGGGACGCTCGTCAACGCGCTCCTCGCTCGTGGCGGCGTCGAGGCATACGGCAACGTCGCCGGGGACGAACGGCCGGGCATCGTGCACCGCCTGGACCGCGACACCAGCGGCCTGATCGTGATCGCGCGCAACGACAAGGCGCAGGCCGCGCTGATGGCTCAGCTCATGGCGCGCCGGGTCAAAAAGACGTATCTCGCGCTCGTCCACGGCTCGTTGCCCGCGGAGGTGGGCAGGATCGAGGCGCCCATCGGCCGCGACCCGCGCCAGTTCGGGCGCATGACGGTGATCGCGAGTGGCAAAGCCGCGGTCACCGGCTACCGGGTGCGCGAACGTTTCGCGGGTTGGACACTAGTAGAGGTAGACCTGCATACGGGCCGAACCCACCAGATCCGCGTTCACCTGGCGTCGATAGGTCACCCCGTCGCCGGTGACCCCGTGTACGCGACCGGGGCGGCGAGGCGCGGTCCCGACGGCCTGGATCGCCTGTTCCTGCACTCGTGGCACATAGAGTTCGCGTCTGTGTCGGGCGACAAGATGGTGCGTGCCGATGCTTCGTTGCCGGTGGAGCTGGAGCGCGTCCTTGCCGGCCTCCGCGAGAAGCGCGCATGAGCGATGCCCTGGTCGCTTCACCTGAGCCTGCGACGGGCGCTCCCGGGGCGATGATCGTCATCATTTCTGGCCCGTCGGGCGTGGGCAAGGACACGATCATTCGCTGGCTCAGGGGCCGCGAGGCCACGCCGCGGCGCCATTTCGTCGTCACCTACAAGACGCGCGCGCCGCGCCAGGGCGAGATCGAGGGAGTGGACTACCAGTTCGTGAGCGTCGAGCAGTTCCGCGAGCTAATGGACACGGGCCGGCTCCTGGAGGCGAGCGAAGTGCACGGCCACTGGTCGGGCACGCCGCGTGACCAGGTCGTCGCCGCCCTAGCGGCCGGCCAGGACGCCATTCTCAAGATCGACGTGCAGGGTGCCGAGAAGGTCAAGGCCCTCGTTCCGGACGCGCTGCGCATCTTCGTGGCGCCGCCCTCCGAGGAGGCGCGCGAGCAGCGGATCACCGGGCGCGGGACTGAAACGCAGGCTGAGCTCACGCGTCGCAGGCGGGATGCGCAGGTCGAGATGCGCCACCGATCCGAGTACGACCACGTCGTTGTCAACGAGACGGGCCGGGCCAGGGAATCGGCCGAGAAAATCGACCGGATCATCGCGCGGGAGCACGCACGCCACCCAGGCCGTCGGATCAGCTTCTGACCCTTTCCAACCCGGATTCGGTCGATGCGGCTGAGCGCCACCCTCGCCGGTTGGTCGAGGTCGCCGTGGACGCCGTCGGACCGCAGGGCGGGCAGACGTTCACGTACCACCTGCCCGAGGCCATCGACGACCTTGTGCCGGGTGAGGCCGTGCTCGTCGAATACGGGCGACGGAACGCGGTCGGCATCGTCATGGGAGCGGCCAGCGAAGAGCCGGGGCGGCCGACCAAACCCGTCCTGGCGCGAGTGCGCAGCGATGGACCATTGCTGGCGCCGTTGCAGGTCGAGCTCGCCCGCCATGTGGCCACTCACTACATCGCGCCGATGGCGATGGTGCTCCGTCAGATGCTGGCTCCCGGGATGCTCGAGCGCGTCGAGCGCGTTGTGCGACCCGCTACCGACGACGGCGGCGCCACCGTCGTCGAGTGGCAGCTATGGCCGGCTGAAGGGCGGCAGAAGCGCGAGCGTCGCGTACGCCTGAATGAGCTCGGCGAGCAGGCGCTGACGTTGGAGTCCGCCCGCCTTGGGCCGCGCCAGAGGGCCGCTCTCGGGGAGCTGCGTAAGGCTCGGGAGGGAACAAACGCGGCGCGGCTGTCGGAACGACACGGCTCGAGTGCCGTCCGCTCGCTCGTCAAGCGTGGGCTGGTGGACCTGGATACGGTCAACGTGGAGCGCCGGCCACGGGAGGGTCGGCCGGAGCCCGTTCGCGGGACGATCCCGGTCGACGCCGAGCTCACCAGGGAGCAGGCCCGGGCTGCCGATCGAGCGCGCGTGTCGATCGCCGCCGGCCAGCACGCGACCTTGCTGATCGAGGGAGCCGCTGCGAGCGGCAAGAGCGCGATCTACGCGGCGGCGATCCGCGCCGCGCTGGACATCGGGCGAAGCGCAGTGGTGCTGGTGCCCGAGATCGCGCTGGCGATGCCTCTTCTCGAACGTCTCCAGCACGACGTTGGAACGGACATCGCGCTGCTTCACAGCGCCCTCTCGGAAGGCGAGCGTGGTGATGAGTGGCGCCGAATTCGGAGTGGCGAGGCGCGCGTGGTCGTCGGGACCCGGATCGCCATCCTTGCGCCCGTCGGGGACGTCGGCCTGGTCATCGTCGATGAGGAGCACGACGCCGCCTACAAATCGGAGCGGACGCCGCGTTACCAGGCACGCGACCTTGCCGTCGAGCTCGGCAGGCTCGCGAACGTCCCGGTCCTCCTCGGCAGCGCGACACCGGACGTGGTCACGCTCGGCCGCGCGCGACGGGGCGACTTCGAGCATTTCCAGCTGCCAGAGCGAGTCGCAGGCGCTCCGCCGACTATCGAGATCATCGACCTCCGCGCCGAGCTCGGTGCTGGCAACAAGGGACTGCTGTCCCGTCGGCTGATGGATGCCCTGACGGAGCTCGACACCAACGCCGGAGACCAAGCGATTCTGCTCATCAACCGGCGTGGTGCCGCGACCGTCGTCGTCTGTCGCGACTGCGGCTATGTCCAGATCTGCCCGGAGTGCCAACGGCCCCTCGTATTTCATTCGTCGAGCCTGTCGCTGCGCTGCCATCACTGCGGCGCTACCGCACCCGTGGCGCGCCGCTGCCCCGCGTGCGAGTCGCCGCGCATCCGCTACCTCGGCGGTGGCACGGAGCGGGTCGAGCGCGAGGTCGGCCTTCGCTTCCCGCAGCTCCGGGTAGGACGGCTGGACCGCGACGTGGTCGAGCGGAGGGGCGGCGCGGTCAAGGTCATGGATGAGTTCGCGGCAGGCGACCTGGACGTCCTCGTCGGCACCGCGCTCGTGGCCAAGGGGATCGACGTTCCCCGGGTCACCCTGGTCGGGATCGTGTCCGCGGATGTCTCGCTCAATCTCCCCGACGAGAGAGCGGCTGAACGCACGTACCAGCTTCTTGCTCAGGCCGTCGGTCGCGCCGGAAGAGGGGAGCGGCCGGGAACCGCTCTTATTCAGACGTACGTCCCCGAGCATCCGGTGATCCGTGCCGTGGCCAGCGGCAACGCGGCGGATTTCTACGACGCCGAGCTCGAATCACGGCGGCTGTTCCGCTCGCCGCCGTTCGGCGAGATCGTCAAGCTCACAATTGCGGTGGAGGACCGCGAGCAGGCACAGGCGAAGGGCGCGGAGATGGCCCAGCGGCTGCGCGATCGGGCGACCGACCTCAAGCAGGACGCCGAGGTCTTGGGCCCGGTGCCGGCCTACATCGCCCGGCGCGGCGGCCGGTGGCGTTTCCATGTGGTGATCCGGGGTGACTCGCCGTTGCAGGTCCTGGGCGGCGACCCCGGCGTCCCCTGGTCTGTGGACGTCGACCCCGAGAGCCTGCTCTGAACGTGCGGGTTGCAGGCTGTCACTGAGCGGTTCGTTACCGCCCGCTTCCTTACCTCGCGCACATCGCCGCCGCGAGTGAACGAACGCTGCGAGATAGCCGATCGCCACAAGGATGCAGGCGGTTTTACGGTGCGGTAGCGCGCCCCGACGGGCACGATGAGGGTAAACAGCGGCACCGACCTATACTCCGCCGCGATGACAATCCAGCCAATCATCACGCTCGGCGACCCGCGATTGCGACTGAAGGGCGAACCGGTCGATTCGTTCGGGAAGTACCTGCACGAGTTGCTCGACGACCTGACCGACACCATGCGCGCAGCCCCCGGCGTCGGACTTGCGGCGCCCCAGCTGGGTGTCCCGCTCCAGGCGTGCGTGATAGAGGTGTCCGGCCAGCTCCACGAGCTCGTCAACCCGAAGATCGTCCGGGCCGAGGGCGAGGATCGCGACCTGGAAGGCTGCCTGTCGCTTCCCGGCTACGTCGCGTACGTGACGCGCAAGGACCAGATCTGGGTCGTCGCTCAGAACCGGAACGGCAAGCGCGTCAAGCTCAACGGCCGAGCCCTCCTTGCCCGTGCCGTGCAGCACGAGCTCGATCACCTGGCCGGCAAGCTCTACATCGACTACCTCGACTCGATGGAGGAGCTGATCCCCGTTGGCCAGCTGGCCGACGATGTCGGTGCCGAGGAAGAGGAGCTGGCGCCGCTGGCGTGACCGAGCGCGCCCGGACCATCTTTCTGGGCAGCGGCTCTTTCGCGGTCCCCATCGTCTCGGGGCTCGTCGAGCACCGTTCAGTCGACCTGGTCGCGGCCGTCACTGCGCCTACGAGGCGCGGGTCGCGTGGACGTCCGACCGATCCACCGGTGGCCGACTGGGCCACCGAGCGCGCGTTACCGATGCTGAGGCCCGCACGGCTCCGGGACCACGAGTCGTTGTCCGCGATCGCAGCGTTGGAGCCCGAACTGCTGGTGTTGGCCGATTATGGCCAGCTGGTGCCCACCTCCTTGCTCGAGCTGCCCCCACACGGGGCGTTGAACCTGCACCCATCGCTGCTGCCACGTCATCGCGGCGCCGCACCGATACCAGCGGCAATCCTCGAGGGCGATCGTGAGACCGGCGTTTCGCTGATGCGCATGGACGTCGGACTCGACACGGGGCCGATCGTCGCCCGAGCCCACCGCCCGTTGTCAGGCGCCGAAACGGCGCCTGAACTCGAGGGGGAGCTCGCCCGTCTGGCTGCGAGCCTGCTGGCGGCAACCATCGACGACTGGCTGGAGGGACGCGCCAAGGCGGCGCCGCAGGCGGCCGAAGGGGCCACGCTCACCAGACCGCTGCGGCGGGAGGACGGCCGCTTGGATCCGTCGCTGCCCGCCGCGAGGCTCGAGCGCCAGGTGCGCGCCTATCAACCATGGCCGGGCAGCTTCATCGAGACGCCGGGGGGGCGCGTCGTCGTGTGGCGCTCAACGGTCGCGGACTCGTCCCCCACGTCACGACCTGGGAACTTGCTCCAGCTCGCGTCCGGCGCGCTCGGACTGGCAACCATCGACGGAGCGCTGGAGCTCAGCGACGTCCAGCCTGCCGGTGGGCGACGCATGAGCGGCATAGAGCTACTGCGCGGCCGGCCTGGGCTGATCGGCTCTAATGTCCTCTCGGGCACGGAGGCCGGACAGAGCTCTTCGGCGTAGCATCTCCGGATGCCTTCCGAGCCCGCTGCGGTCGTGCGGGGACAACCGCTCATCAACCTGCCCCCTGCGGGCGCACGTGACCCTCGACCGGGTTTGTCAGGCCTGGCGTCAGGTCGAATCGCCGACTGGCTGGGCGGCCATCAGCAGCCTGCCTACCGCGGCCGTCAACTGGCCGATCACCTGTGGTCGGGCGCTGCTCAGGCCCCCGACGAGCTGCACACGCTGCCACACGCTCTCCGTGCCGAGCTCGCGACCGATTTCCGTGTCAGCACGCTATGCGAAACCGAGATTCGGCCCGCGGACAACGGTCTCACTCAGAAGGGGCTGCATCGGCTCGACGATGGACGACTGATCGAGTCCGTGCTGATGCGCTATCCGGCGCGTGGCTGGCGTCGTGCTCGCGCGACAGTGTGCATCTCGAGCCAGGCCGGCTGCGCGGTCGGCTGCCCGTTCTGCGCAACGGGGGAGCTCGGCTTCGAGCGGGACCTCGAAACCGCGGAGATAGTCGACCAGGCGCGCTTCTGGCGGCACTGGCTGGCGGGCGTCGGCCAACGGCTCACGAATGTTGTCTTCATGGGCATGGGCGAGCCGCTGCTCAATGCTGATCGAGTGCTGGAGGCTGCCGCGGCACTGACCGACAGCGGGCGCTTCGGGCTCGGAGCGCGCCACGTGACGATCAGCACGAGCGGCGTCGTGCCGGGCATGGAGCGGCTCATCGAGGAGAGGCCGCAGTACACGCTGGCCGTCTCCCTGCACGCGGCCCGACCAGAGCTGCGCGACGTGCTGGTGCCGCTCAATCGGCGATATCCCGTTCACGAGGTGGTCGACGCTGCCGCCCGATACGCGGCAACGACTGGCCGACGAGTGACCTACGAGTACGTGATGATCGACGGCATCAACGACACCCATGACGATGGGCTGGCGCTGACGCACCTTCTGCGCCACCAGCAGGCGCACGTGAACCTCATCCCGATGAACCAGGTGGCTCACACGCCCTGGCAGGCCAGCCCAATGGAACGTATCGAGGCGTTCGCGCTCCAGCTGCGGACCGCCGGAGTCGGGGCGACGGTGCGTCGTAACCGAGGCGCCGAGATCGGCGCCGCCTGTGGCCAGCTGGCAGCCGACCGGGCCGGCGCCCCGCCGCCCGCCGCTGTGGCGCGCCGGCGCCAGTTGCTGGTCGTCGAGAGCGCAGCCGCGCTCGGACGCCCAGGGAGCTGAGCATGGCTGTCCAGGTTGCTGCGAGCATCCTGACTGGCGACTTCGGGAATCTCTACCGCGTCGTGCGCAAGCTCGAGCGTGCCGGCGTGGATCGGCTCCACCTCGACGTGATGGACGGTCACTTGGTGCCCAACATCACCTTTGGCCCAGACGTGGTTGCCGCGTTTCGGCGCCTCACCCACCTGCCACTCGACGTTCACCTGATGATCAGTGAGCCGTCGCGCTACGTGGCCCGCTTCCTCGACGCAGGGTCGGACTCGATCACCTTCCACGTCGAGGTCGACGAGCCCGACGAGGTCAAGCTTGAAACCCTGGAACGGATCCGTGCGGCACGACGCCAACCGGGTCTGGCGGTCAGTCCGCGCACAGGTGTCGAGGCGGTGTGGCCGTTCATCGATTCACTGGGACTCATCTTGATCATGACCGTCGAGCCTGGTTTCGGCGGCCAGCGATTCATGGCGGATGAGGCGCCCAAGATCGCCGAAGCGCGCAGGTTGTTCGGCGGGCGGCCAGGCACCGCAGTCCATGTCGATGGCGGAGTCAGCTCGGA
>Ga0183260_10001931_pt1 | contig 17275 bp, 17 predicted proteins | sample AntDrymUQ4972206_2_FD_129768 | JGI IMG/M metagenome (GOLD analysis project Ga0183260, IMG submission 129768) | Polar desert sand microbial communities from Dry Valleys, Antarctica - metaG UQ497 (22.06) (version 2) (version 2) | ecosystem: Environmental > Terrestrial > Soil > Desert | place...
GCGGTCTTCACCGATTTGAATGCACAGTTTCTGGATGAAGAAACCGGGCCACATCCCGCGCCGACCGGAGTGGGCGGGCGGTCGCCCATTTGAGCTTCAGCACGAGCATGGCCTCATCGCGCATGCCACGCGCCCGACGAAGGACAGCCTTGATCGTCGTATTGATCGATTCCACGACGCCGAACCGCACCCGATGATCGCAGTACGCGGCGATGCCTTCGACATGGCGGAACAGAAACTCGCCGAGCCGTTCCATTTCCGGCAGCCGCTGCCACCGCAGCGCTTTGATCCAGCCGAGGAGAAAATCCAGCACGCCGCGCCGGGTCTTGTAGGTCCAGAGTCGATCAAGCTGCTCACGCAGCACGTACGCTTTGAACAAGCGGCGATTCGCGGCGAAGAGGGTTTCGAGTTCACGGCGCTTCGAGCCGCGCACGGTGGCCCACCGGCGCAACAGCAACCAGCGCTTGCCGCGGCCGTGCGCGCGCATGACGGCGCCGGCGCGAAAGAACTCCTGGCGTCGGACGTCGTCGAGCGCGGCGGACGCGTGTTGCAGCACATGAAATTTGTCGAAGACGGTTTCGGCTCGGGGCAACACCTCGGCGACGACATTGACATACGGCCGATGCATCTCCGTGCAGACCGCGTGCACCGCCGCGCGCTGCCGGGCATCGAGGCGGGTCGTCAGCAACGTGCGCAGGCTGTCCTCGCTGCGGTCTTTCTCCAAGCCGATCACTTCACCTCGGACCAAATCCGACAACACCGTCCAGAACCGCTGCCCCTTGCCACGCTGGATCTCGTCGGCGCCCAGATGGCGCGGCCGGTGTTTGGGCCGTGTGCGATCCCACGCCGTGAGAAACGTCCGTTCGGCCCGTCGCGCGGCGCCCCAGCTCACCGCGTGCCGCACCGCCGCGTGGCTGGTCGGCATCGATTGGCAGTCCAAGCCGATCCGCTGCCGGAAGCGCCGCGTCAGCCGCGCATGAGAATCGGCAAAGCCGACCCGCTCGGTGCGAATCCCGCAGCGACGACACCACAGGCGACGCAACCGATAGCGCAGGGTGACGGGATGCTCGGCCCACGGCACGTCGTCCCACGTCCGGAGCTTGGCATCACGCACGTGCCCCGTCCGACACCCACAGCCGGAGCACGTAAATCGGTGGAGGCCTTTCCGCTCCACCTCGAGCATCAGCCGCCCGTCTTCGCCACGCTCGACGCCGGTGACGCGATAGTCCGCCAGCCCGAGGATCCACGTACAATCGCGGAGCGATCCCACCCGCCCTCCCTTGTTGTGACCACATCAAGAGAAGACACCATCGAATCCTCGATGGAAAGTGGGATCGCGTTTACTCCTTCGATGTCCAGGCCGCCGAGCAGACCGCCCCCCATCAGCGGTCCGCGCAGGCGGCCGGGTCACATCACCACGTCTCGTGCATTCAAATCGCTGAACAGCCTCTTTGAGTGTGCGGTCGTCTCACTGAACACGGGCCTGCGGCCGCGTCCGCTGTGGCCAAGCGCTGTAGTCTCCGTAAGGGTCCTACAGGATAATCGGTCAACATTCGAGAAAGCAGTCCGGTCCGGATTCTCTTCGGTGATCAGTCCACGTGTCTCACCAGAACATCTGAGACAATTCTTTTCGTCGGTGGGTTATGTGGTACAGGGCCGCGGACGTCTGGGAGACGGTCAGGCGTACGACCCCTTGGCTTCGTCCTGGAACAGGGATCTCCTAGAACAGTCGATTTTAATCGCCTCGCGGCTGTCCGCGCACCCACTCTGCATCTTTGGACACGACGGCGATCCTGTTTATCTTCTCTTTTTCTAGGTTGCGCCTTCGGCATGTGGTCCGGAATGGTCGTGTGACGGCCGGGCACATAGCTGAACCTCGACCTTCGCTTTGTCGCGGGCTTCGCCGGCCGCCCCGGGACGATCGCCGTCCCGTAGTACCTCGCCCAGTCGGCTTACGTGCGCTGGACCCGCGGCTCATAGCGGCACGGAGCGACCACGCCGGTGCGCAGTTGATCCGGCACGATCACCGCGGAGACGCCGCCAGGTACTCGACGGTTCGCGTGTGGCTCTGGATGAAATCGACACTGCGTTGCGTGAGCGTGGCCTCCGCGTAGGTAAGGTGGAGGCGCCGAGCACGGCGACAACGAGTTCGACGGGGACGATCTCGCCCGTCGTCGAGTCCACCGACGGCCGCTGCCCGGCGTAGTCGACAAACGTTTTCCCGCCCGCCGTAAGGACCTGGGTATCAAGGTGCGCTGCTGCGCGACCCACCGCCGGTAGTGCCGCGCGGGCTCGTGCCAATCGGCGAACGTGCGAACGGCGATGCTGCGTCGAATGCGCGGGTAAGATTTCTACGTGAGGAACACGGGTGGCAGATCTAATTGTCGCTGCGCATTGTCCTTCTAGTACGGCTCGAGACGTGTTATTGGCGATCCCGAATACCGCATTCGGAGTCTTGACGACGCATCGAGCCGCTGTGAACGAAGAATTTCCTTTCGGACTACCACCAGGGCGGTGGACACAGCGACAACATGCGCCCGCGCAGAACCATGTCGGCCTTCTGGGCATCCATCGGTTCTCGATTGTCATTGTCCTGCATGACGCGAATCGTAGCTGCGGTCCATCACCTGCATCGCCTTGAGCCGGCGCGGCTGACCCCACTCACCGCGAAACCGCCGCGCGACCGAAGCGGATGGCACCGCCGAGCGCGACTGCGACGCCGCGGTGCTCATGCTGCACCGGCGCTGGCGCCGCGCCCGCGTCGGCGCACGGTCCTCGGTGGACGGTCATAACCGGCCACTGATGGCCATCTGAAAACCGGCCACCACGCATAGCAGACCGAGACATTAACGGCGGCGGGAAGCTGAGGCTTCTACGCTGCTGCATGAGCAATGTCTTGGACGACGAACACAAGCAGCAGGTCATCGCATTGGGGCGCCTCGGGTGGTCGCTCCGGCGCATCGAGGCGACCACGGGCGTCCGTCGGGAGACGGCCAGTGCCTATTTGAAGGCCGCGGGCGTGGCCGTGCGAGCTCGCGGGGGAACGTCCGAGCCAGTGGCCGCCACCCCCAAAACCGGCCACCACGCCGGAGGTGTTCACCGACCCCGGCCACTCAAAACCGGTCACCACGGGCGAGGTGTCCACCGACGCCCCCCTGGTCGTCGCCGCGTGGCGTCGGGCGCTTGCCAGCGAATGCACGTGCGTGACGCACGACCCGGGCCGAGCCATCGCCGAGCGACCGAACCTCGAGCAGATCACCGCAACGGCGCTTTTTTCAGCAACCTCTTAATCCTTTCCGGCTGAAAGCCGGAAAGGATTAAGGCAAGTTCTAAAGTATTGCGAGGTGGTGCCCGCTATCGTGCAAGAGGATCACGCCTGACTATCGGATCCGACGCTGCAGTTTTCGCAATTGCTTGGCACCCGGAGGCAGGTGTTCCTTCGCGTTCACCGCACCTACTTCCTCGAGTATCGACGAGCCTACCTCGGCGAAGGCTTCGCCCGCCGAGTTGAAGTAGATCACTCCACTCGTCGTTTCCACTGCAGCCAAGGGGCGGTATATCGAAGAACCTGGCTCTGCGACGTTGGGCGCCCAAACGTGCTTGGCTCCCTTTACAGCTGCTCGAGTGTGCAAACCAGCTCTGGCCATTGCATCGTCGAGAGCCAACGACTTTGGAAGCTCTGTCCCTCTCATGTCCCCGACCGACATGATGACCCCGGCCTTAGTAATTGCAACGACCGCTACGGGCGCTCCTCTCGTGGTCTCCAACTCCACTACGTAATAGTCTGGGCGTTCCGCCATTGAGGTTACGTCTAGGATTCGAATCGCCCTCAGTTCGTGGCTTCGCATATCCAGTTCCGCAATGTCGGATGCGCTATGTAGCTGGGTCTGTTCGATGGCAGCTCTGACATTCGCGAAGATCTCCGCTGGCTTTTGGGAGTATGGGTGGGGGACGCGAGTTCCATTGAATCTGGAACCACTTTGCCCCTTCGAGCCTTCGCCGGTCGCAGCCGAATGCCTGCTGTTTGACCCGGCTGGACTAGTCAGCGCTGAGCGCTCAGCTCGAAGGTAGCCGGCACGTGCGAGTCGACTGCGAGAGGAACTCAAATTCACATGGGTCGGAACTCTGAACAGCGAGGCTAATTTGGCGACCAGACGCGGCTGCGGTTCACACTGGTTGGGTCCCGAATCGTTCGGCTCCCAGTAGCAACCGCCGTTTCCATCGAGCTTCCAACGTCCAGTCGGAGCGGTTTCCTCGCACTGATTTGGCCCTGAGTCGCTCGCCTCCCAATAGCAGGCCGCGTCACCGTCGAGCTTCCAGCGGCCGGTCGGCTCCGCAGGTCCTGGCCCATAATAGGTTCCGCCCGCATCCTCAAAGGCCGTCATAGCCGCGGTTCCGCTACCTCGCTGGTAAACCTCCTGAATGTTAATTGCGCACAAGCCGGATGTGCATGGGTACGCAGTGAGTCGAACCCTGAAATTGAACCACTCGCCTATCGAAATTGTGTCCGATATGGCCGCCGTTGGATGGGGGTCCCGTATCTTCATGAACTCGTTGTTCGGCCGTAGCAGCGCATCGGGCAGCTCGTGCCAAGTTGCACCACGAACAAGAACTGCGTGGGTTCCGTTATGCACGACAGCGATGGTCGGGCGTTGGTCCCCAATGCCTTCCTGCTGGTCGGCGACCGCTTGGCGGATCTGATTCTCCCCGATGTAGTCGTCCTGCTTGATGGCCCGTCCCGTGTAGTTCGAGGCTGCGCCAGCAACCGCAATCCCGGTCGCCCCCATTCCTGGAGCCGGATTCGTGTGACCGGGGTAACTTTGTGACATCCAGTTCCATATTGCATCCTGAGAGACCGCTGGATAACCACGGTATGCTCGCCACATCGCGATTACGGCGGGACCGCAGTACCAGAGTTTCTCTTGAAACAAGTGGGGAATACTGAGCTCCGTAGTTCCCTGCGCTGGCCGCCAAGGCGAGAAGTTGAAGCACGCCGTCGAGACAATCAGGCATAACGTGGCAGCAATCTGTTTGATCGTCACCTGTTTCATGTGACCCTCCTTCGGATCGGTAATCAACCTTCGTCCGGCTCATTGACCCAGGAGTGAGGAGCCGCCGCACTCAAATTTCAACAGCTACCGGGACATCCCCGTCCTGAAGCCAAACACCGACAGCACGCGCGTGTACTTCGGGCTGATCTGCGCGCTGAGGCCGGCTATAGCGGAGGCGGCACATGAAGCGTGAGAAGCAGTGACACGCCCACGTATTAGGCGGCCCCGCCTCCCATCGCCGAGACGTCCGCCCGGATGAACGGCTCGCACTCACGCTGCTCGATGCTCTCGCTTGGCTCAACCATTGTCTCACCTATTCGCCCTCCGCGTCCGACGCAATGTGCGCCATGACTTACGCAGTGATGCACCTGCGCCGAGCAGAAGACACCGATATGTTGATGAGCAATCGAACAGCTACTTGGTCCGGGAATGCTAATGGTCCGTCCGGTAAGTGAATAGCCCCGGGTTCGTCGGAGAGCAGTTGGTGTAAGTCAGGCCACCGCGGCCTGGTCATAATAGCGTGCCTCGTATTCGGCGGGCGGCACGTAGCCGATCGGTTCGAGCAGGCGCCGGTGATTGAACCAGTCGACCCATTCGAGCGTCGCGAATTCCACGGCCTCCAAATTCTTCCAGGGACCTTTGCGGCGAATCACCTCCGTCTTGAAGAGGCCGATGATGGTCTCGGCCAGGGCGTTGAAGCCCCTATGTGTCAAGAATGTTCTCGTGACCGATCAGGCCGCGACGCTGGCGTTGACGCGCGCACGATGGTCATCGATGAGCGCGCGGTAGATTTCCCGAGCGACGAATCGTTTCAGACAACGGATGATGTCCTTCTTGCTCAAGCCTTGGGCGGTGCGCCGAGCGACGTAGGCAAGCGTAGGCTCGTGCCACCGCATGCGGACGGTCACAATCCGGTACAGCGCCGCGTTGGCCTGGCGATGGCCACCGCGAAAGAGGCGATGGCGATTGGTGACCCCGCTCGACGCGGGAATTGGGCAGGCCCCACAGAGCTTGGCGAATGCCGCTTCGGACCGCACACGCGTCGGATTGTCCCCGACAACAATCATCATCTCGGCGGCAGAATCGGCGCCAATGCCAAAGGCCTCTCGCAGTGTCGGCACCGCCGCGGTCGTGATCGCATCCAACACATCGTCGTGGTCGCCGATCTCTGTCGCCAGGACAAGCCATCTCGACGCGAGCGCTCGGAGCGCGTGCTTCGTGGACGCGAGAGGGTCGGTGATCGTGCCTGGCAAGAGACGCGCGCACCGATCGATCAACTTGCGATCGGTCAACGGCTCCAATGCCTCGCGGAGCTCGCCCGGCGCATTGACGATCAGCGTCTTCAGCGTGATGATCGCGGCACTTCTCGCCTTGACCGCCGTATCGCGCGCCACTTTGATCTGGCGCACCATTTCGGCGGACCCGTCGGCCGTTTTCGGGATCGCGGTCGCGATCCCTGCCAGCACGGCCCGCGCTGCGGCCTCCGCGTCGATCGTGTCGCTCTTCCCATTGTTGCGGCGTTTGCGGCGATCGCAGTGACTGACCTCCACCACCCGGATGGCGTGCCGTCGGACATGACTCGCGAGACCCACGCCGTAGGACCCGGTGCCCTCGATGCCGAAGGCTTCGACCACGCCGAGCGAACGCGCCCACGCCACGAGCGTCGCGTATCCGGCGCGGTCTGCGGGCACGCTGCAATGCGCGAGGTGAGCGCCCAGCGTATTGATGGCCACCGCAACGTGGACGTGCTTATGCGTGTCGACACCGACGATCACGCTGGTGGCCGGCTTGATGAGGGCGGGGACGTTCGACATGTAGGAGGCCTCTTTCACAGGACTGGCGACAGGGTCTGATCGAGCGGGCGGACAGGACTGTGATGGGTCTCTCGAAGCCAGGCCCCTATTGGGTCACTGCCCACCCGATCAAACCGCATCGGGGTGAGTGCTGCCCGCCCCGGCCGACAGATCAACGCCAGGACACGAGGTCGTTCGTACGAGGGGTCAGGCTGGGCCGGACAGCAACACCATCATGCTCACAATCGTAGGAATCGCCCCGGCTGCCCACGGACGGCGCAATGCCCGCCTCCGCGAGCCGACCGGTGTAGCGCATGGACACGTACTGGACCCCACGGTCGCTATGGTGCACGAGCCCGTCCACGGTGGCGTCGCACCTGGCATGGATCGCCTGCTCGAGCGCATCGAGGACGAAATCGGTCGCGAGCGACATCGCCACGCGCCATCCGACGATGCGCCGCGCAAAGACGTCGATGACAAAGGCGGCATAGACGAAGCCGTGCCACGTGGCGACGTACGTGAAATCTGAGACCCAGAGCTGGTTCGGACGGGTGGCGACGAAGCGGCGTTCCACCAGATCCGCAGGTCGAGGATCGGCGCCCGCCCGGCTCGTGGTGATCCAGGCCCGGCCCCGCACCACCCCCTGTAATCCCATCTCGCGCATCAGGCGCACGACGGTGCACCGCGCGAGCCGCTGCTTCTCGCGCCGGAGTTGCTTCCAAACCTTCTTGGGTCCGTAGACCTGCTGGTGCTCGTTCCACACCCGGCGAATCTCCGGGCGTCGCTCATCGTCGTCCCGCCGGCGCTTGGCCCGCAGATCGGGATCCCGCTGTTGGGCTTTATGCAGAAAGTACGTGGACGGAGCGATCGGCAGCTGGGCGCAGATCGGCTCGACTCCGTAGGTGTCCCGATGTTGGTCAATGAAGGCCACCATCACTTCGCTCGGCGGTCGAACTCCGCCTGCGCGAAATACGCGGATGCTTTCCGCAGGATCTCATTCGCGCGTTTGAGTTCGAAGTTGTCGCGTTCGAGGTCTCTCAGGCGCTGGCGTTCGTCCGTCGTCAGGCCGGGACGTTGGCCTTGGTCGCGTTCCGCCTGTCGGACCCAGCGTCGCAGGGCTTCGACGGTGCATCCGAGCTTGCCGGCCACCGACCGCATGGCGGCCCATTGGGACGGATGTTCGTGGGCGAGCTCGTGGACTAAGCGAACGGCGCGTTCACGCAGTTCGGGGGAGTACTTGCTCGGTCGTGGCATGGGCTGCATCCTCTCTCAGAATGAGCCCTCCGACAAACCCGGGGCGGTTCAGTTCTGGGCATGGCCTCGCTCGTGCGACTCGTCGGGCATGGCTGACCATAAGCGAATCGTCTACATCATCCATAGTGATCGCAATCCCGCCAAGACACTGCACCGGACTGACCAGTGATCTCGGCGGACGACTCTGTTGTCACATCGGGAGTTCATCGGGCTAGGGCGTGAGCTACCAACCTTGGTCCGTCGTCGTGTCGCTGGAGTTCGCGACCGAAGCGATCGCATAGGTACCGAAGTCAGGCTCAGGGCGTTGCCTTCGCGGAACGCCATTTCGCCGACTCACCGTAGCAACCCGCAGGCGCAAAGGTTCGGATCGGCCAGGGAGTTGCCTCCGAAGCCGCGTCGTGAGCCTCGCGTTCTGTGAACTGGCGTTCACGGGTTTGCCCGTCGCGAAGCACGTCTACCGGGGCGAGCAATGACGACGGCTTCCCGTGGCGCCGCTGGCGGATTTCGGTTTGACAGATGCGGCGCGGCATCCTAGGCTCAGGCGTATGGACGTGCACGTCGACAACCCGGAGCTCGAAAGAAAACTGAGCGACCTCGCTGAGAAAAGCGGGCGCGCGGCTGATGATCTTATCCAGGACGCGCTCGCCGGGTATTTCGAGGAACTAGGAACACTGCGTTCGAACTTGGATGCCCGCTACGATGAACTCAAAACCGGCCGCGTCCAGTTGATCGACGGCGAGAAGGCGTTCAACGCGCTGAAGGCCAAGAGCGAAGAGCGGCGTAACCGGACAGCGTGAGCCGTTTCGCGCTACACCCCGACGCCTTCACAGACCTCGACGACATTTGGGAATTCATGGCCACTGATAACGTCGCGGCCGCTGACCGGCTCGCAGAAGAGATCTTCGAGACCCTCCGCAATGTCGCGGCTTCCCCACACATCGGGCACCGCCGCCCGGACTTGACCAGCCGGCCGCTGCGTTTCGCCCTCGTGCGCGACTACCTGATCGCGTACGCGCCCGATGAAGATCCTCTCTGGGTGATGGCTGTGATCCATGGGCGGCGGAATCCGCGCGTGATGGCCGCCATCCTGCGAGGCAGGGATGAATGACCGGTGAGACGTTGCCTTTTTCTTGCCCTTTGGCGACCACAAACAGCGGCAAACGACGGCAAAGCGAGACACAGAAACCGACCCGGCAATCCTTCGATTCTCCCTCGACAGCGGCACGATCCGGCAGTATCCAGCAACGCCACGCAAACGGCGGCTAACGACGCCGTTTGCGTCTGTTAACCGGAGGGTTGCTGGTTCGAGTCCAGCCCGAGGAGCCAATCTCCAGTTTCACTCCCCTTCGCGAACACGTCGAACGGCTTAATGTAAGTGGGAGAAAGACGCTGCTCACCGACGAGGCTGTGGGGGACAACGTCAAGCTGGTCAACAACGGCGAACAGATCAGAGTCCGCGTGTCGATGAGCGGCATGTCGTCGTCAGTCCCGTCGACGCCGCCGCACTTCATCAAGTACGAGTTCCGGGTGAAGGGCACGCTCAACGGAAACGCGCTCGATTCCGATCCGAAGAGCTCGGGCGACATGACCGCGCTCTGGCGCATGCCTGACGGATTCGATCGCTACGGCCAGGCTGTGCTCGACGTGGGCGGCGATGACTGGGCGTCGAAAGGGGCGTACAAGTGACTGGACGATCACAAGTCTCTGATCACCAGCATCAACGACGTCTCGGGTGAGCACGGACGCGACATCGGCCACGGCTCGCACGCGACCAGCGTCGACATCGACATGTTCCACTTCCACTCGTTCACCGGCACCACGGGGCCTAACAAGACAGGGACCGCAGAGTACAACGCCCTTGGCGACAAGGTGCTTCTGGCGCTGAACGGCGACGAGCCGGCCAAGACCGCGGTCACCTCGTGGGTGACCGCTCGCGCAGCGGCCTCGAGGCGCTCCTGGCGCTGACGGACGTCAGTCGCCTGTACTACGCGGAGGGCTCGCTGTACCCCGAACAGCCGGCACCTGGCACCCTGCAACTGCCTGTCGGCTGGGCGGCGGATCTGCTCAAGAACGGGAAGCTCACGGTCGGCACCAAGACGGTCGACACTGGAAAAGGGACCTGGAGCAAGGCCACCGCCCGGATCACGTACAACGCCGAGCACAACAACCACATTCACATTGCGCTCGACATCACGAAGCTCCCGAAATGACGCTGCTGCCGGCCATGCTGCTGATCGCCGTCGTCGCGGATGCGTCCGACATGTGCCGCGACCGCCGCGACGCCGCCCGTAACGCGACGCCCGGCAGCACTGCGCCCGCCGCTCGGTCGATTGACAGGGACATCGACCGGGCGTACTCGCTGTTCAGGTTGCACAGGCGTTCGGACGCGCTGTCCGCCATCGACGCCGCGAAGAAGGCGCTCGCTCGTACGGCAGATGTCTACACGGCAGACGAGCGCGCGCGTCTCGACGCGCAGCTGACCGCGTTGCGCTCCTGTCTGTCGACCGCCGCCGCGCCGCCGATGGCACGACTGACCGTCCGCGCGCGGCATGTCGAAACCGAGGCCGGGCAGCCGGCGGAGCGTTCGGCAGGCGCGGGGGTCTACATCCGCGTCGACGATATTCCTGTCGGACGCACGTCGCAGCGCGGTGAGCTCACCGCTCAGGTGCCTTCCGGCGAGATACGAGTCACTGCGATCATCCCGCCGCACACGTTTGGCGAAAGGTTCGTGTCGCTTCCGCCCGGTGGAGAAGAGACGGTCACCGTCATGCTCGATCCGGACAAGGAGGTCACCGACGAGACGGATCTCGTGCTCGTCGAAGCGCGCGAAGGAGTGCTGCGTGCCGACGCGAGGTCGCTGTCGCTCCGGTTCGTCGAGAACAACCGTCCGATCGCGCTCAAGCGCATCAGTGCGATCGAGTTGCTCGACGCCGCCGGCAACGTGGTGCGCGATCTGTCGCCGCTGTTCCGCGTCTCAGGCACTGCGATTGTCGCAGCGGACCCGGGGGCAGTCATCACCGCGCTCGGCGGCGCGTCATCCGGCTCCATTCGCCTCCGTGTCGCAGCGGCGGATCGCGCTGGATTCGTTCGTTTGAATCAGATCGGATTGAAGGTCGCTGACCGCCGCGACACACGTCGCGCCTCCCGACATGCTCCCCCCGTTTAACGCCGCGCGCGCCGTCGTCAGCGGGCGTAAACGGCGCGACCGGCATACTGTCCGTCATGTCATTCATCCATGAGCACACCGATTTGGCCGACCCACTGAGCCCGAATCGTCGTCAACAATCTGTGAACAATTTCCTCCCGAACACCAGGCAACAGCAGGCTCTCACCGGTGGCTAACCCGACGAAGAACCAACAAGAAATAGCACCTGCATCAACCTGTTAACCGGAGGGTTGCTGGTTCGAGTCCAGCCCCCGGAGCGACTGCAGCGCGACGGCCAGCGGCCGGACGAACGCATCCTTGTCCTCGGCCGCGTGCGAGATGAACGAGTCCCACTTCGGATTGTCGATCATGGAGGCTCCGGGCGCGAGCAGGCGCCGGTCCCGTTAAGGATAGGCCATCACGACGTCGGCTCGACGCTCCACAGCTCGAGCAACAGCATCGCGGCAAACATGACATGGCGTGTCGCTGGCCCACCTCTCAACCAAGTGCGCTGCGTCTGTATTCCGACCGACAGCCTTTGCTCTCCCAGTGTCGCGGTCTTGGGCGTTCGTCAGCCTGGTTGGGTTCGCCGCAATGCTTTTGCCGGTCGCGCGCATTGCCGCGCACGGGGGCGTCTACATCGCCGCGTCTCTGGCTTGGTTCTCGGTGGTCGAAGGATAAAGGCCGACCGGGGCCGACGTGTTCGGCCCCGCGCTGGCTATCGCCGGTGCCGTTGTCATCATCGGGACGGCCGCGCAGCGCCGTCCATTCGGGATGGGTCGCCGCCGGGAAAGTCCAAAAACAGGCCATCGCTGATCTCAGGCAGCCTCGCGGATGAGCCAGTTGCGGAAATCGTCCAGTGCGGCGAGCCAAACTTCTTAACAAACTTCGGCGCTTCTAAGGCTGACGCTTTGTCCCTTGGCAGACCTTGCCCTTTTGTTGCCCTTTTCCGTTTGTTGCCTTCGGCAAGGGTGCTGAGGGTGGATCCAGCAACCCCACTTCAGCCGACAGGAACGCCCGTGACAGGTGCGCGTAGCGCATCGTCATCTTCATCGACTGATGGCCCAGCAACTCGCCGACGGACCGCAGTGAAGCGCCGCGCCGTGCCGGTGACCTGAGCCTGCTGATCAATATGTCTTCCCCTTGCTTATCTACAAGAGCAATGATAGTTTTCCTGTCGGTAACCATAAGGAGCGCCATGAGCCGTCCGACCGATCTCGTTCAGGGCACATTGGATCTGCTGATTCTGAAGACCATCGCGCTCGAGCCGATGCATGGCTGGGCGATTGCGCAGCGCATCCGGTTGCTCTCGCGGGACGTGCTGAAGGTGCAGCAGGGCTCCCTCTACCCCGCGTTGCACAAGCTCGAACATCAGGCCTTCATCAAGTCGGCGTGGGACACGTCCGACAACAACCGGCGCGCCAAGTACTACTCGCTGACGCGTGCCGGAGAGAAACGCCTCGCGCGCGAGCTCGAGAGCTGGGATCGGCTGTCGGCCGCCATCACGATGGTAGCGAGGGCGTCAGAGCTCTAGAAGACTCAAGACGAAAGAAGAAAGACATGCGAGTGCTACGCGTCATAGGCTACCGGCTCCGTTCTCTTCTCTTCGGCGACCGGCTCGACGATGAGGCGCGCGAGGAGATCGCGGCGCACCTCGAACGTCAGATTGCCGCCAATCGCGCGATGGGGATGTCGGATGACGAAGCAAGACGCGCGGCGCTCCTCGACGTCGGCCAGGTCCCGCAACTTGGCGAAGCGTGCCGCGATGCGCGCGGCCTGGCCTGGTGGGATGCGCTCCGCAGCGACACGCGCTACGCCGTCCGGCAAATGCGAAAGCGGCCGGGTTTCTCCGCCGCGGCCGTCGTGACGCTCGCGCTCGGCCTCGGCGCCACGGCCGCCGTCTTTGCGGTCGTCGATACGGTGCTGCTGCGGCCGCTGCCCTACGCCGCGCCCGATCGGCTTTACGCGCTGTACGAGATCAACACGCGTGGCAACGTGGGCCGCACGCGCGCCACTGCACTTAATTTTCTGGACTGGCAGCAGCAGGCCAGCTCGTTCTCCGGCATGGCGGCGCATGTCGGCACGGGTTTTACGCTGACCGGGCGCGGCGAGCCTGAATTCGCGCTCGGGCAGCAGGTCACGCCGGGCCTGCTCGATGTGCTCGGCGTGCAGCCGATGCTGGGCCGTGGATTTCAACCGAACGAAACCGAAGCGGGCCGGAACCGCGTCGTCATACTCACGCATGCGCTGTGGATGCGCCATTTCGGTGGCGATCCATCGGTCGTTGGCCGGCCCTCGTCGATCAACGGACAGCCGTATCTTGTCATTGGCGTCATGCCGCCGTCATTCACATATCCGGCCGAGACCTATCAGCTCATGACGCCGCTCGTGACGAAGGGGAACGTCTCCGACGGCCCGCCGATCAGCCGCAGCGCGCGCTATCTGCGCGTGGTGGCCCGTCTACGCGACGGCGTGCGCGAGGAGTCTGCCCGTGAGGAACTGGCCGTCGTTGGCAAGCGCCTTTCCGATACGTACGCCGACAGCAATGCGACGGTGACGATTGGCATGGCAGGTCTCGCCGAAGATATGACCGCCGGCGCCCAGAAGAACCTGGTCATCGTGCTCGTCGCCGTCGGTTTCGTGTTGCTGATCGCGTGCGTCAACGTGGCCGGCCTCACGATTGCGCGCGGCAGCGCGCGAGAACGGGAGCTCTCCGTGCGGGCTGCGATCGGCGCCAGCCGCGGCCGTCTCGTGCGCCAGCTGGCTACCGAAGGGCTGGTGCTTTTCATCATCGGCGGCGCTATCGGGCTGACGCTCGCGGCATGGGGCGTCGCCGCGCTCGCCTCGGAGCTGCCGGCAAGCCTTCCACGCGCCGCGGAGATCTCGGTCCACTGGCGATTCCTGGCGTTCGGCGCAGCACTGACGCTCGTTTCTGGCTTGCTCTTCAGCGTCCTGCCCGCGCTCAGCATCGCGCGCCGAGGGCCGGCCTCCGGCCTGGCCGGTGCGCGCGGGACCGTTTCGGGGGGACGCGCCGTTCAGCGCACGCGCGGCATCCTGATTGCCGCGCAGATCGCAGCGGCAGTCGTTCTGCTTGCGGGTGCCGCGCTCGCGCTTCGCAGCTTCGACCGCGTGCGCAAAGCCGACAGAGGTTTCGAAACCGCTCAGACGATGACGTTCGGATTCGTGATGCGCGATCGCGCCTTTCCTCGAGCCGCGGACATGAAGGCATTTGCCGGCAGGGCCGTGGAGGCGCTCGAGGCCGCCCCGGGTGTCGGAGCCGCGGGCCTCACGACGCATCTGCCGCTGGCCGATAACAATCTCGAGAACACGTTTACCGTCGACGGTTCGCCAGTAGAGGCCGGACAGGATCCGCCGATTGCGGGCGTGCGTGGTGTGAGCGGCCACTATCGCACGGCGATCGGCGCGCGGCTGCTGCAGGGGCGCGACCTGTTGCCGAGTGACACGGAGCGGGCGCAGCCGGTGGTCGTCGTCACCGCCGATTTCGCCAATCGATACGTGCGTGGTGCCAGCCCGCTCGGCGTGCGCGTGAAGATGGGAGGCGCCGACTCCAGCGATCCGTGGCGCACGATCGTCGGGGTCATTGCCGACATCCGTCACGGCGGGCTGGATCAGGAGGCCAGGCCTGAGGTGTGGATGCCCTACGCACAGCTGCCGGATGATCTGGCGGCGACGTGGCTTCGGGGACTGAATGTGGCTGCGCGCACGTCCATGGATCCCGAGGCGGCGATGCCCGCGCTTCGGGCCGCCATGCGAGCGCTGGATGCCCACATGCCGCTGATGAATGTGCGCACGCTCGACGAACTCGCGAGCGAATCGACGGCGGAGCGGCGGCTCGAAACGTCGCTGCTCGCGGCGTTCGCGTCAATCGCGCTGGTGCTGGCCGCGGTTGGATTGTTCGCCGTCCTTGCCTTCTATGTCGCGCAGCACATGCAGGAGTTCGGCGTACGGCTCGCGCTTGGCGCAACACCGCAAGGACTGCTCGGTTTGGTCATTCGACGCGGACTGGTGCTGCTGGCGATGGGCGTTGCGCTGGGACTCCCCGCGGCGCTCGCCGTGGGCCGCGGCATGTCGACGTTGCTGTACGGCGTCGAGCCTGCGGATCCTGTCGCGCTCGGCGGCGCGGTTGCGCTGCTGTCGGCCGTCACGCTGGCGGCGTGTGCGGTGCCCGCGAGGCGCGCGATGAAAACCGACCCTCTGGTGGCGCTTCGGAACGATTAGCGGTATTTGAGTTTCAGTCCGAGCAGCGTCAGGCTTGCCTTTTCATTCGAGATACACCCCTGCCAGCTTCCGGGAGAGTGTCAGCCCTCCCCTGCGATCTCGCGCCGCAGCGAACGGTCGAACATGAAGGTCCCGAAGGGAACGACCGACGACACGAATGCGATCAGCCAGCGGCGGGGTGGCCAGCCGCGCTCGCTGCCGGCGCGGTACAGGACAGCCAGGAACATCAAAAAGAGCACGCCATGCACGCTTCCCGCGACGCGGACGGCGAGCGCGAGACCCGCGAGATACTTGAGCGGCATCGCGATGAAAAGCAGCGCCAGGAAGGACGAGCCTTCAAGGAGTGCGACGAGCCGGAGTTGGCGGAGCGCCGTCATGATGCCCGAGCGGGGATAATCGCACGGAAACACCAATTGTGGCAGGAGGCCGGCGTGCCGTCCGTTCGTCAGATCGTCCGCGACCTGGATCCTTGCCTTCCGGTCTCCAGCATCCACACGATCGACGATCTGGTGGCGCTCTCGGTGCTCCTGCGGAACGAGTGACGCTGGGCTTCCCGCGTAGCGGAAACTCCTTCCTCACGATCTCGTGCCCACCGGCTTGCCGGCGGTCCTGTGCTTATGTAATATGTCGCTATGAAGCATATGAACGCCGGCCTCGACCGCGAGTTGAAGAAGGGCAGCGCGGAACTGCTCATCCTCTCGCTCGTCGAGCATCGCGCCCGTCACGGCTACGAGATCGGCAAGCTGATCGACGAGCGCTCCGAGGGGCGCATCCGCTTCAAGATCGCCTCGCTCTATCCGCTGCTCTACCGGCTCGAGCACCGCGGCTGGATTCAGGGCCGCTGGGTCGAGCGCGCCGGCGAGCGCCGGCGCCGGTTCTACAAACTCACGGCGCTCGGGCGGGCGGAGCTGGCCTCGCACCGCACCACCTGGGACGGCTTCGTCCATGCCATCCGCCGCATCACGGAGCTCGAACATGTCTGACTGGACACCGGAGCTGCGACGTCGTCTCGCGGCCTTCCATCTGCCCCCGGCCGATGAGGCCGGCATCATCGACGAACTGTCGCAGCACCTCGACGACCGGGTCGCCGAGATGCTGCGCGAGGGCAGGACCCGCGCCGAGGCGCGGCAGCTCGCACTCGACGAGCTGTCCGAGGCCGAACTGCGGCAGGGCGGCTGGCGGAAACTGCCGGTCCCGGCGCCGCCGGCTCCGCCGCCGGGCGCGGCCGTCCCGCGCTTCCTGGACGGCCTGCGCCAGGATCTGCGCTACGCCGTCCGCTCCCTCAGCCGCCAACCCGGGTTCGTGATCGCGGCCACGCTGGCGCTCGCCCTGGGCAGCGGCGCGACCTCCGCGATCTTCGCGGCGGTGGACGCCGTGCTGCTGCGTCCGATGCCGTTTCCGCACGCCGATCGCCTGTTCGTGCCGGTCAGCGAGCACGCGGGGCGCGGCATCGAGATGGGCAGCGTCTCGTTTGCCGACTACGAAGATTGGCGCCGCGAGACGGACCTGTTTGCCGAAGTGGCGTTGTGGCAGCCGCGCGCGGTGGACGTGACCGGCGAAGGTGATCCCGAACGTCTGCAGAGCGCGCGGGTCACCGAAGGGTTTTTCTCGCTAGTGGACGTGCGGGCGCTTGCGGGGCGAACGTTCGTACCGGACGATCACGCGCCGGCGAGTCCCAGGGTCGCGCTGATTACGGACGGCTTGTGGCAGCGCCGGTTCGGTGGCGTCCACGACGTGGTCGGTCGCACGATTCGACTGGCGGGCGTCCCCCACGACATCGTCGGTGTCGTGCC
>Ga0183260_10001932_pt1 | contig 17267 bp, 20 predicted proteins | sample AntDrymUQ4972206_2_FD_129768 | JGI IMG/M metagenome (GOLD analysis project Ga0183260, IMG submission 129768) | Polar desert sand microbial communities from Dry Valleys, Antarctica - metaG UQ497 (22.06) (version 2) (version 2) | ecosystem: Environmental > Terrestrial > Soil > Desert | place...
AAGCCGGTGTAGATTCTCTAATACCAGTACAAGATGAACATACAGTGTTAGTAGTTCCAGATGATGATACTGTACCGCCACAAACTTCACATTTTTTCATTACTCTAATTCTATATCGATATTATTGATAAACTCTTTGTCATGTCCAATAATCATAAGAATTTATTACTAATCAGAGTATTAAGAAAACCTTTGATTTTTAATTCTAAAACATTATTATAGATAAACTCGTTACTAAATTGGGTAGCGGGTTCGGTGGGATTCGGACCCACGACATTTTAACCTCATTTTTATGAACTGGTTAAGAGCCAGACGCTCTACCTGGCTGAGCTACGAACCCTACGTTTAAATGAATTCGCCTAAACTCTATTTAAATTAAACTAAAAATTAAAAAATTAATATTAATGGATTTGGGCAGATTCCTTGTTTTTGTTTATTATCTGAACTATTGCTTCAGATACGGAACATCGCAGTCGTTCTTTTTCCTTTAAAACTTTTCTGTATGCATCCAATGTTATGTAAACCGGAATGGAACCGGTTCCTTCCAAAAGCGCTTTTACCCGGTACAATCCATTTTCCATACCCCTTTCGGCAATCTTTTTTAGTTTTATTTTGTCTATAAATCCACCGAGTGGACCCATAGGCATATCATAATCAACCGTTATCGAAGTCTTTGTTTTTTTGGCCTCAATTTCTTCAAAGTCAACTGTAATTTGCCAAAACTTGAATGGACCTTCTATCATTTTTGCAACGATTTTTCGGTGTGGAATATAGTCTATGGTTTCACAATCCCATTCTAGTTTTTTACCATCAAAATCACCGCTTATTCTAAAAATGGTACCCACTCCAAAGCCATTTTTTACCTCCAAAGGTATTATGTTTAGACCCATGTTTTCTGGAAATTGGTCTGCCATGTGCTCTGGCCTTGCAAAATATGTAAAAACCTCACTTAAGGGTGCAGAAATCTCCATACTTTTACTAATGGTAGTCATAAGTTAAATAAATCAATTAATAATATGAATTTATAGTTTTCCTGTGGTTTTCTGTTTTTGTTTGTCTATTGTAAAAATGCAAAAAAAAAATATAAACGAAATATTGACTATGCCAAGGGATTCTTGATTACAATATCATCAAGGCATTTGACAATATCCTGCTTTGTAACCTCGATTGGATTGTTGTCCAAATGTCCCCTGTCAGGCATTATGACGTCTGCTGCCTGATCCAGGGGCTGTTTGAGTGACAGGGGCTCAAATTTTAGTTTTTGGCATATTTTTTTGAACCTTTCATAGTATTGCGAGTTGTTAAATTTATGGGCAACCGTTGTACAGGACGATAAAGAGTATCCATGAGGTACGCCTTCATTAGAAAAAACATAAGATAACGCATGTCCTAAAGTTGTAGACGAATTTCCAAATCCTATTCCCGAAAGCATTGCCCCATATGGCAGCAATTCGGGTTTGTCATTGATGATGGCATTCTCCAAGATGTCAAATGCCTCTTTGCAGAAAAGCTTTGTAAGCGGATTGGCCAATTTGCTGTCATATCCTTCTGATGCTTGTGCCGCTGCATCACAGGCGGAATTTCGCACTATATTAAACGGGGTTCCAGGTAAAAAGTACGGGTCAATTATAGCGGCGTCTGCAAGAAATGCCTCATCCTGCAGTAACTTTTTCTTGTGATTAAAACTAACTACAGCATAGGTTGTCATTTCCGCCCCTGTCCCAAAAGTAGTAGGGATTAAAATTTTTGGAATTCCAGTGATTTTGCTAAGATACTTACAGACATCCAAAGAACTTCCGCCTCCAAGGCCAATGTAGTGCGATATCTCTTTTCCCTCATATTCGTTTTTTATTTTCTCTATTGTCTCTATGGCTGGATCTGGCGTCACTTTATCATAAATCTCATAGTTTTTTATACCCATATACTCAATCCACTTTTCATAAATCTTACTTTCAGTAGTTGTGATTATCAGCGACTTTTCCGGGTACTCAAATTCTTTAGCTGCATTTTCACCATAAGCGATTTTCTTTGGAACTAAAATCTTCCACACGTGATTTCTTCAGGGGTTTTTTAATTTAAATATTTATATTTATGTTTACCATGTGTAACATGTTTTATCTTCAAAAGTAAAAAAATTTTTAAATCTTTGGTTTGTTTTGATGCTTTAGGTTGTATGATGTTTTTATAATCTTTATGCTTGTTTTCCATACCGCCTTGTTGTCAACATCATGGTTTATTCTGTATAAAAAATTAGATAAAACCCTCCAAGAGAGTAAGGGGTCTAAGGACAATCTCAATAACAAAATAGAGGAACTTCAAGGGATGGTTGCCAATGTGTCTGCTTTTGTTTTAAATAGCGACAAGGCCCAAGAAAAAACTCATTCGCAAGTTGCCGCCACTTTATCCAAGATTTCTCTTTTATTGGAAAAAGATCATCCAGAATCTTTGGAAACCAACAAGGATAAAATTCAAATCAAAAGCACAGATGATTCAAATGGCAATTTGAAGGATCCTTCAAGATTGATTTCCCCTCAATCAGATTCCCCTCTCCTCCCATCGGCTCAAATAAAAAAAAGCAACATTGACAGTTCAGTGGATTTAAAAAACGATTTAGAATATTTTGAAAAGTATAAAGAGGATATTTACAAATCAAAAAAACCAGAAATTGATAACAGTTCTGTTAATGAGTTGAAATCACTAGAAAATGAAATACTCTTTGCTCTAAGGAGATTGGAGAAAACAAAATCCCATTTGGATGTAGAGATAGAGCAAGAGCAAGAGCAAGAGAACAAAAACAAGGCAACATGATAAAAAAAATCATCGGCTCAAAACATATGCCACATGTTAAAGATGTATGGGATATTTTTATTTATAAATAGACCGATATGGTGTTTTTTACTAGAATCACAGTTCCGAATTGGAAAAAACTTTTTTACATCATATTATTTCAATGATTTAAAATGGCCATCATACACAACAACAGTTCCTTTAGAAATACGGCCCACCGCATGTTTTGCAAATTATTTTTTTGTAATTTTTGTTTTGTATCAAATATTTTAAATAAAATGTTAGGACATTCGCCTAAAATATAAGTCTCTTGTTTCCTATTATGCAATAACAACAATAATTATGATGATAAATAAAATCTTGCGGAGCATCCAGGTCAATTTTAACGGAGTTTGTTTTTATGCCATGATGGTGACTGTAGCATTATTTGCATCTTTATTTGTGATTCTTTTTCCACTTTCTGCGCAGTCCCAAGAGCAGGGAATTGTAAACCATATTGCAGATATGCCAATTAGCCTAAAAATAGATAACATATCTGTGGGTGATAGTCCTACGGGGCTAATAGCTGTCAAAGGAACAGTACACAATAACTCCACAGAAAACATGGTTAATGTGAAGGTCATAGTCAATTTATTTGATTCAAATGACGAATTAATAATAGAAACAATGAGATTTGTTACGCCTGCTTCATCTATTTTTAAGCCAGGCTATGAAAGGGATTTTGACTTTTTTGTAACCGCAAAAGATGTTGATAACTACAACATCACAGCATATGGCAACAAAGCACAATAAAAAAACAAAAGGAAGACGACAATTTATTAATAATCGGTATTGATTTTATCTGACTCATCTAACCCCCCCCCCTGTATGGAAACCATTAAGCTTTTAGGATCAAAAGCGCCCACATTCTACCAATAGCATCCACAAGTTTAGCTTGTTGCAATCATCTTTAAGCATCGGGTAACTACTACCCAATGATATCCCCCTTTTAGATAAGAGCAAATTAGTCAACAAGAGTAATTATTAAACCCCAGACTTGGCAAAAACAACAAAAACAAAAACTAACCTTTGCAATAGCAGCAACATTTGCAGGCCCAACATGTCAGTGGCACAACATCACCAAACATTGCGTTTGCAAGCAGTGATGACCATGAAAAGTACAGGAAAGAACATCAAATATTCTGTTACAACAGCTAAGAAGAAAAACATTTGCCTTATTTGTGATTTATAACACCATCAATATGTATTGTAATCTTGGATTACCCCCGTGGATTTTAAAATACATATTCACATTTGACATAGGTAGTCAAAAATCTCATTAATTCACATTATTCCAACAATTTATTTATTTTGATTTTGTTTAAAAAAAACAATCAATTGTTTAACACGTAATAACACCATCGTATCTGATATTACAATTTGGTCACTTGTCTTTTTATATTTCTTAGATTTTCTTTTAATGCAAGAACGTCTATTCTGTGGATGTCAGTTTAACTTATAGATACCCATAAAGGTTTAGTTGTTGTTGATGATGTTGTTTATTTTTATAAATCACCTTTTGGTAAATTTTTTGGTAAGGGTTATGGTATGGTGAAGTGATATTTTGTAATGGCATACTTAAAGAGTATGACCTATATGCATCATTAGTGATGAGCAAACCACACCAAGCAAAGACATATGGCAGCATAATGGGGTTATTACACAAAATGAACACAAAACAATCTTAGCATTAGCAGCAATAACATCAGATATCACACCATTAGAAGATCCTTAGCAGACGGAGGCGCAAGAAGCAAACATCAAAACAAAATATACTCATCATCAAAGGACCGGTGTGTTGGTTTATCTAACACACCTTCTGAAACAGCCTTAATGCTCAACAATACAAACTTTGGCAGCAACCTGCCGGTTCACAGCGTCAGTCCCTTTTATTATTTTAAATTAAAACAGTCACATATTTATTACATTTTTATCCGCACATTTTTATTAAGACATTGGTTTTTATGTTTTAACAGATTAGCACCATTTAAGTATGACATATGGCCAGTTTTAGTTGATTAAAATTTCAATACGACGAAAACAAACGGTCAAACAAAATAAATAAAAATGAACAGCGGCAAACAATCATCAATCTTTTTGATTCGGGCATACCTTTAGAGATTATTGCATTACAACTGGATATCGAATTGGATGAGGTCAACAAGGTTATTCAGAATATTAGCGATAGGAAAGACATTGAAAAGAAATACCTTCAAAATAATCCAAGTAATCGCCCCATGTCCGTTTTTTACCTGGATGCGGTAGTCGATATTCCAAAAATAATATCCAGTGCCCAATCGAGCATGTGGAAAGCTTTAAGGACAGACCCAGTTTTTACATTTCCATTTAATGAAACACAAGAAATCTTGAGTCATTATTCCGTTACTAAAATAAATTCAATAATTTTGCATATCGATATAGTTGGTTCAACGAAATTATCAATGACTCTCCCCATAGAGCGCATTTCCAAAATTATCCAAGCCTTTACCCAGGAAATGACCAAAATTATTAGGCTATATGGTGGATATGTTTTAAAATACATTGGTGATGCAATAATTGGCTTTTTTACTGTTGACACGGACAATCTGTATCTGCCGTGCATTAACGCAATTAATTGTGCAAAAACAATGATTAAAGTCATAAATCAAGGTTTTAACCCCGTTTTGAGTCAATATGATTATCCCGAAATGGGTGTGAGAATAGGCATAGACTATGGTGAGAACGTTGTTGTAAAATATTTGCCTGATTCTGAAAATCCAGATTCTTATGAGGACAGCGGCGGCGGCGGCGGCAGCAGCAGTAGTAGCCAGCCTAAAGAAAAACACCCAGAGAACAAAAAAGAGATAAAACAGCCCATTTATGATATCCTGGGGTACACTATCAGTATTGCAACAAAAATGACTGCCTATGCCAAAATTGATCACATTATTGTCGGTCAACTAATCTACGACATTTTATCCAAAGAAGAACAGAGTTATTTTACCATGGTTGATACAAGCCCAGAAAACTGGAATTACATTAGTGATGAGACCGGAACGATTTACAGGCTATATATCAATAGGACCTAAGTTTTAAGTTTATGACTTTATCCAAAATGATCACATTGTTTAACACATTTTAGGTATTGCTCATTATCGTATTTACCATACAGTATACCATTTTTCCTTAAACATCCGGGTGTGCTTTAAGCACCATATTTTTTTGTGCAGATAGCACCACAATAAAATAATTATGCGTTTTTGTCTCTTTTCTTTGGATAGTTTTGACTAGCAATAACAATAACAATAATGTCGCTAGAATATTTGATTACAAAGGTTGGCCTGTGGCCAGTAAATTCTTTTCATTCAGGGTCAGAAATGGTAAATTAATCATTATTTTTCATATAGCCACCACATCATCATACCCTTTTAGTTTTGTTTATAGTGTAAAGGCTTTATTAAATATTAACCTGGCATTTTCCCGTACTGTATCGTTTACCTCAACAACAACTAATCCTTCGTTTGGTTGGCCATAAAAAACAGCCCATTTATTTGGAGAATACATGAAAAAAGGCAGCGCTACCAGATCCTCTTCTCCTTCAATAATGATTTGTATCTTATCATAAAATTTTACCGTGGTTAGCTCTTTAATTAGATTCATCACTTCTGCGTTTATCTCACCAGGCTTATTCTCGCAATGAATTTTTTTATCGGCTTGAAATTCGGAGAATTTACTCGTTATAACCCTTTTTTCTTTGTTATCTATAACAGATATATCGGGAATGTACCCAAAAAACAGCAACTTCTCGGTTGTGGTATCACCAACAGTTATTATTTTGTCGCATCTTTTGACAAAATGGTTGATTTTTATTCGGTCTATCTCATTTTCCCTTATTAACGTCCCAAATGGCGCCTTCAATAAACCAGCATAATTTAAGTTAATCCTCATAATGCAATCATTTTTTTGCCAATCGTTCCTCAGTTATATAACCACATAACCATGCGATAATTTCACTTGATAGAAAAATTGACTGGTTCGGTGTAATTACTTATTTGATTCTATTGCGGTATCTTTTCTTTGTTTGCTTCCTTTTCTTCTTGATCTTTTAAATCTATAGCAACTACACTGATTCTTCCAGCAGCAACCCCTGCTATTTTATAAAACGCCTGGGAATATTCTGATTGTGGTTCTGATATTATTATCGATTTGCCGCTATCACTGCCCTCCATAATTTGTGGAGTTAAAGGAATTTCACCTATAAACGGAATGTTAAATTGTTCACTTATCTTTTGGCCGCCACCTTTGCCAAATATATTGATTTTTTCCTGACAGTTGGGGCAAGCAAGGTGACTCATGTTTTCAATGACCCCTATTATTGGAATATTCAGTTTGTTGAACATACCTATTGACTTTACTGCTACATTCATGGCCACATCTTGTGGCGTAGTTACAATCAAGATGCCTGTAATCGGAATGGTTTGTGCCATGGTTAGCGGTGCGTCTCCTGTTCCAGGAGGCAAGTCTATGATCAGGTAATCCAGTTCCCCCCAATTAACATCTGTAATAAACTGCTTAACTATGCCCGATATTATTGGACCCCGATATATGCCTGCTTGCTGGGATTGTTCATAGAAAAATCCCATAGACATTACCCTTACATTTTCAGTTATGGGTGGTTGTATTTTATTGTCTAAAACCTCAGGGCTCTCTTTTAACCCCAGCATCAAAGGTACACTTGGGCCATATATGTCTGCGTCTAGTATACCCACTTTTGCCCCTGTTTTTGCCAGGGCTAAAGCTAGATTCACCGAAACAGTTGTTTTACCCACACCGCCTTTTCCACTAGCTACCGCTACAATGTTTTTTACATTTGGAAGTAACTGATCCATTGAAATTGAACGACCCTCAACTACCCTAGCTGTCACTTTCAAGTCCAAATCTTTTATACCCAAAGTAGATACCGAATTCCTAACATCCTGCTCTATTTCACTGTTAAATGGACATGCAGGCGTAGTCAGTTCTAACGTAAAAGCAAGTTTATCTTCATTTATTGAAATATCTTTAATCATCCCCATAGAAACAATATCTTTATGTATCTCTGGGTCCTTTACACTTTTTAAAGCCGTAATGACTTGATCTACAGTAACCATGATAATACAGAAATCGGGTCATGATTGTATTTAAATCATTCATCCCTGGAACTGTAAAGGTATGTCATAAAAATGAGTATTTTTAAAGTTAAACATAAAGTTCATAAACTAAAAGTTATGGATATGTTGTATCCTTATTATGTTTGCTATAGCACATATGACCGATGTAGTGAGAATTCCACCGAGCAAATTAACGAATTCATTGAAGGTGACAGCAATTGGAATCTTAAAAGAGAAATATGAAAGCATGGTAAATGCTGAATTAGGCTACGTCATTCTAATAATCGACGCAGAAGCAAATTCTACCGGCAAAGTTATTGCTGGTGACGGTGCCACTTACCACAAGGTTCATTTTACAGCCCTAACATTTTACCCTAAGCTGCATGAAGTAGTTGAAGGTGAAGTAGTCGAGATAACTGATTTTGGATCTTTTGTGCGAATAGGCCCCACTGACGCTCTGCTGCATTTGTCTCAAATTACTGATGACTATCTGAAAAGCGATGTTAAGCAAGGTCTTATTTTGTCCAATCAGTCGGAAAAAACCTTACGAATTGGATCAAAGATACGCGCAAGAATTACTGCAATAAGCTTGGGAAAAAGCGCATCGATGGGCAAAATTGGCATTACATGCAGACAGCCATTCTTGGGGGCACTTGAGTGGGTGGAGCGAGAAATAAAGCATGCTCAGAATGCGCATTCTGAGGCGAGTTCTGCCGAAAAATCAAAGAAACCTGTATCGTCATCCAACATTATTTCCTCCAATACAAAAAAGGATAAGAAATAAAAAATACATTAATGTTGATATAACATTGGCAAAAGAATTTGCTTGTAAAAAATGTAAGGCACTGACCTTGGGTAAAATGTGTCCTGTTTGTAAATCAACAGAGTTATCTAAGGACTGGTCTGGAATACTTTTAATTTTTGATTCCGAAAAATCCAAAATTGCATCAACACTTGAAATCTCTGCCCCCCATAAATATGCGCTGAAAGTAACCTAGTTTAAATTGAGCAAATATCAGGATATTTATAACAGTGCCCAATCCCCATTAAAAAAAAATCAGATAGAAATCAGGTCACTTTTGACGAATTTCTTAAACGAGGATATTGGCACAGGTGATATCACAAGTAACGTACTGATTAATGAAAAAATGGATGCTACTGCGAAAATTATTTGTAAAAACAATGACGATGTGGTAGTGGTAAGTGGACTTGCAGAAGCTAAAACAATTTTTGATATATGCGATTGCACTTCAAACCTGTTGGTAAATGATGGGTCCATTTTGAAAGGAAAAACTGCCGTCATGGTTATCCAAGGTTCCGCTAAATCCATACTAAAAGCTGAAAGAACAGCCTTAAATCTTATCATGCACATGAGTGGGATATCAACTAAAACCTCTCAATTTGTAAAAAAACTCGGTAAATTTTCAGAATTTGTGAGTGTTTCATCCACTAGAAAAACCTCACCCGGTTTACGGTATTTTGATAAAAAATCAGTGGTACTTGGTGGCGGCATATCTCACAGATACAGGCTTGATCAACTTATATTAATAAAGGATAACCATATCGCAATAGTTGGTTCAGTTAACAAGGCGATCCAATTAATTCGATCCAAATATGGATCCAATAGAAAGATAGAGTGTGAAGTATGTGACTATAATGGCATTATTGACGCCATAAATTCAGGAGCCGACATTATAATGTTAGACAATTTTACCTCAGATTTGGTTCATAGATCTATAGAAAAAATCAAAAATCTGGGATTGAGGGATAAAATCATTATTGAGGTTTCGGGCGGTATCACCCTGGACAACATCTATGAATATGCATCTGCAAAACCAGATGTAATATCAGTAGGCGCCCTAACCCATTCGTTTCAATCCATTGACTATAGTCTTGAAATATCTTCTTTTAATCGTGCGCATTTTTGATCGTTTTTTGGATCGATTTTTTTTAAGTAATGGCGTGATAAAGTTGTTATGCCACACTTAACATTCTCTGTATAGGTATCCTTGCTTTTTCTGCAGTTTCCTTTGGAACCTTAACCTCATATGCTTCGTTCATCAGGGAATTGTATACTTTTTCCACAGTTATCTTTTTCATGTATTTGCACACTGCATCCTTTTTAATTGGAATAAATTCTTTTTCCGGATTTTCCATTTTCATACGGTACAACATTCCAGTCTCAGTTGCCACAATGAACTGACTGTTGGGCGATACCCTTGCTTCTTTCATCATACCTTCTGTAGATAGTATTTTGGTGCCTTTATTGATGTCCCCTTTTGAAATATGGTAAAGGGTAGATGATGTACAGCTGCATTCAGGATGAACCAAAAATTCAGCATTTCTATATTTTGTTAGCATGGCATTAATATCTTCGGATCGTATGCCCGCATGCACATGGCACTCTCCTGGCCATATCTTTATGTTATTCCTCTTTGTTACTTCAGCAACATATGCGCCTAAAAACATGTCAGGCAAGAATAAAATCGGATTTTCTTTTGGAATTGACTTGACGATTTTTGCTGCGTTTGAAGAGGTACAGCAATAATCTGACAAGGCTTTTATTTCTGCAGATGTATTCACATAACTTACAACTATAGCTTTTGGATTTTGTTTTTTCCATTCCAATAGTTCCTCAGGATTTATTGAAGATGCAAGTGAACACCCCGCATCTAAATCCGGTATCAATACTTTTTTTTCAGGGCTTATTATGGATGCCGTTTCCGCCATAAAATGAACACCGCAAAAAACAATTATTGAGGCATTAGTTTCTGCCGCCATCTTTGATAGTTTCAAAGAATCTCCGATAAAGTCTGCAATATCCTGAATTTGGGGAATTTGGTAGTTATGAGCTAAAACAACTGCATTTTTTTCCTTCTTTAATCTTTGGATTTCTTGGGCATAGTCGACATTTAAAACAGACATTTATTGATACGTCTATTGCTTCGTTCTACAATTTAAATAATAACAACTTAGTATATGATTGCCATCGCCTCATTGTTTTAGGTAATTGTTGCCTATAATAACAACTAACGTGTTTGTACACAAAAGGGTCATTGCATATATTAAATATAGGATTTGATATAAATATAATGTGCCAACTCACGGATCATTAACAAAAGCTGGAAAAGTTAGAGGTCAAACACCAAAAATTCAAGCTCGAGAGAGAACTAGTCCCTCATCTAAAATGCGAAATAAAAACAATTTTGAAAAAAGATTCGAAAAGCGGATTCAACCAGGTCAAAAAAAGCCTGAGAGAATGGGCAGACGCTAGTAACAGAGTTTATTTTTTATTTTATTTTTCTTCTAAATAAAAATATTAAAGGGTTAAAATAATTTAAGGTATGTACAGCCACATTGCAGAAACATGGAAGTCGATGTTAAAAACACGATCACAAATAATCAAAGATAAAGCATATGTATGGAGAAGAGAGCCTACAATACTCAGAATTGATTCACCAAGCAGGCTTGACAGAGCAAGGGCTTTAGGTTACAAGGCAAAACAAGGGATTGTAGTTGCAAGGGTTCGTGTAGGCAGGGGTGGAATGAGAAAACAACGCCCTGTTTCAGGCAGGCGACCTAAACATCTAGGTGTTGTTCATATAAAACAAAGTATCAGTATGAAGCATGTAGCTCAAAGGCGTGTCGGTGAGAAGTTTCTCAACATGAAGGTCTTGGGTTCTTATTTTCTGTATCAGGATGGAATGAATTCCTGGTTTGAGGTAATTCTTGTAGATCCAAACCACCCGGCAATTATAAAAGACAAGGAAATAAGAAGCAGGTTAAATTTCAAGTAAATTATTACCAGCCCATTTTTTCATTTATTTTATCTATTATATCATTTATTTCAACTAATGGCGTGTCTTTTTCTAATGTTATGTAATAGAAATAATCTTTGAATTTATCCGGAATCAATAAAAAGACAACATTTTCATTTTTTTCAATGGTAAAGATGGATTTGCCTATTGATATCTCTAGATCTTTTCTTAATTGCTGTCTGGTAGATTCAATGTACCTCCCATCTCTTGCTTGTTCTGGTGTTAACAAAGGTCTAATTCCATTTTTTAATTTGCCTGTAACGGTTCTTCCAAATTTATTTATTATGCCCACATATCTAATTTTCTCGGAAATATTCAGAAATGATAAACATTTTTCTTTATTAATCTCTATTTCAGCTTTTTTGGCATCATTATTTTCAGTCATTTTTAATGCTATTGGTAAGTTAAATACCATGTTATTTTATTCTTGTTTTACTGTTAATGATAAAGGGCCATTTTGTAAATATGTGATAACACACTCTCACACTCACACTCACACTACACTTCCTCCCCCCCCCCATAAAAAAAGTTTGGGCCATCAGATTTGCCGATTCTACACCATTTATCCATTTTTTTTAAAGGCACCACCAATCAAAGGTATATGGAGTGCTTCAAATGGGAGACGGGTTTTTTATGTTTGTATGTTAAACTCAGCCCAATAACTACAAAAAATACAAAACATTTAATTCGTATGTATAAACCAATTGATGGGCGCTTTTGTTCCTTATACCCTAAAAAATGGAAAAGCGTTTATGCACTGTCTGGTGATGATTTAATTTTTTTTTAAAGGTGGAATAACATTACCCAAGCATAATTTTGATTCCATTAAAAGATATCAATTTTCTACATATGTAAAGATACAATCAAATGGTGCAATAACCTGCTCGGCTGTTGACCATATTTTATTATCTTCTTTTAACAAATTTACCGTGTCCAATTTTATCTTCGCAAATAACACCATTTTCCATAATTACCTCCCCCCTAGAAATTGTAGTAACAGGCCATCCTTGTAAAACATAATCATCATAAATACTATAATCAGACGAGGATTGTAAAATGTCCGGAGTTACTTTTTTTATCAAATCCAAATCAATTACAACTAGATCAGCATCAGAATCCTTCTGGATGGTGCCTTTTTTAGGAAACATTCCAAAAATCTTGGAGGTATTGTAACTGGTTAATTCCACCAATTTTTCAATAGAGAGTTGTCCAGAATTGATACCAAAATGCAGTAATACAGGCAACATAGTTGCGACACCAGGAAAACCTGCAAGCGCCGACCAGACATCTTTTCTTTCACCATATTTCAAGTTCAAACTATTTGCAACATGATCTGTGCCAATAGTATCTATAACGCCGTTTCTAATAGCTGTCCACAAACTTGCTACATCATTTTTTGAACGCAAGGGGGGAACAACCTTACCCTTAAGATTATTGTAGTCTGTAGAATGTGTTAAATAATGTGGGCATGTTTCAACATATACATTGCAACCCCCACGCTGTTTTTCCATCAAAATGGCATCCAGTGAATCATTTGAGCCTATATGAACAAAATATAAATTGGATTGTGATTGCCTACCCATCCTCATGATCTTTTTGATAGATTTTATTTCGCTTTCTGGAGGTCTGCATTTAGACCAAAGGTCTAAAGGATTAAATTTGTCATCATGATGGATGTTTCTGCTGTCGTGGTCGCTGTTTGCAAATTCTTTTAGTTTATTTTTATTAATTAATTCTGAGTTTATAACGTGATCCTCAGCATGAATTAAAACTATTGAGTTGGACAAAGAAGAGGAGGATTTCTTTAGGACACTGTTGCAAAGATTATCTGATATGTCAACATATTCAGGCAACAATTTATTTTCATAAGGCGTCATATCCATCAAGATCCTGTTATCAGAGGACCCTAGATTCATATACAGTTTAAATGATGTTACCCCCATTTTACAAAGATAAGGTATGTCATCAATTTGTTTTGAATTTAAAATTGATGCGTGTATAGAATAATCAATAAAATGATTATTTTCGCTTGCCCGAAGGTGTTCTGGTATTTTTTGCTCATATGACTCATATAACCTCAGCATGCGCATCATGGTAGTAACACCCCCTATTGCTGCAGATTGGGATTCTGTTTTTGCAGCCTGATCAACAGGCGAAAAAACGCCATAGTGGACATGGGGATCAATTAGTCCAGGCAATACAAATTTTTCATTCACATTAATTTTCTTTGAGTAACCTACACTACCCTCATCATTTGTTATTTCCTTGATCTTTCCATTTTCAATAAGAATATTTGAGTTTACAATTCCAATTTTAGGTATAACTATATTTGCATTTGTTATCAATAGATCACAAGAGTTTTTTTGCAATTTTAAATCACCAGGGGTATTTTTTAAAAACCAATTCAGACGATCTGGTCCTAGAAGTATTCGAAATTATCTTTGATGAATTTTGTCTATTAGCTGAAAATTCCCATCTTCCAGTGCTTTATAGTAAATGGAGGCAGGTTTGATAAAAAAACCAGTTTCCAAAACTCCGGGTATTTTCCTTATTTTCTTTTCTAAATCCAGCACATCATTGAAATTTGCAAACATTGTATCCAAAATAATGTTCCCGTTTTCGGTTAGATATGGATAACCTTTTTCCATAGTTCTAAGGAAAGGTTTACCGCCCATTTCCACCAAAAAGTGAATCACAGCAGTACGACCAAAAGGAATAACCTCGATAGGCAGAGATCTCGAAAAAACGGTAACAAATTTTGAGAAATCCCCCACAATAACAGTCTTTTTTGAGGAATAATACAATATCTTTTCCCTCAATAAAGCGCCACCGCCCCCTTTAATCATAAAGAAATCCCGGTCTATTTGATCGGCACCATCAATAACAACATCTAAAAAAGGAATCTTTGTTTCATCCAATATTTTTAGCCCCTTTCTTTCTGCATCAATTTTAATTTGAAGTGATGTGCAAATAAATTCACAATTTCTAACAACCGAATCAGAAAAACTATTAACTATTTTTGAAACAGATCGACCGCTACCTAATCCGATAAGAAGAGAATCGGTACCTATATGATTGGAGAGAATATCTCTAGCAATTTTCTCAAAACCGTCATCTAAAAAACGCAGTTGAGGATTGTTTGCTGGTGTTGACATATCACTACCTGAGAAATTCAGGATGAATGCGTATTTAAATTAACTGCAATGTAGGATTTAGAATACAAACTTCTAGACAACCCCCATATTTAATCAGATGGATCTTCTAATCTTTTTAATATTTGTAGAATGTCTTTTTGTATTTTATTTATGTCTTCTACATTTAGGTTCTCCAGATCTGTTTTTTTTGCGTGGGATTCATCAACATCGTCATTTTTTCCATAGCCATTTTTGTCAGTTTCACCAATATTGTTTTTTATTCCAGCAATGGAAGATGTCACCATAGGGTTCTCATCATAACCTGAAAAATTCAAATCGGTGCCGGCTTTATCCAAATATGACGGAAAATCATCATCATCATCATCATCATCATCATCATCATGTTTGATGCTTTCAGCACCTATTTTGGTAGAATTGCGATCAGTAGGTGTAGTCTCTTGCACTAAAGTGGGCATTGGCATATAGTTTTTTTTGTTGTTGTTATTGTCCTCTTTGAAGATATTAAACTTATTTGAAAAACCATCAAGTTTTTGGTCCAATCTAGATATAGAATCCGATATTAATGAGTACAGTTGCTTGCGATATAGATAAATATCGTGCATTTCCAAAGATGGTTGCAATTTAAAAATACGCTCATCATAACTTTCCAAAAGTTTACCATACTTTAACAAAAGTCTATCTTTTTCATAAGAGTCTATTTTTTTTTCACTAAAAAACTGATTAATTTTATTTATTGCTTCTAGAGCAACATCCTTTTCTAAAACAAGCTTGTTGAACTCAGAACGTATGTCTTTAGACATACCAATTTTATTTTCTTTATTTGTTTTTAAGAACCTGTTAACAAATAAAGCACACAGGGCACCTAAGATAATGGATCCAAAAACAACTATAAAATCTACTATTGACATTTATGCCAAAATCAAATGTTTTTTAAACGATATTCTTTTTATGGATTTAAACAGGTAAATACTACTTTACACGTCTTTTAATCCAATTGTATTTTCTTATTTTAGGATCAGGATAACCACACTTTGAACAGGTTTTACCTCGTTTATGAAACGAATTATGTCCACATCTTCTACATCGAATATGTGTTTTCTTTCGGGTAAATTTACCCATTGATGTAGTGCCTTTCGTCATTCCCCATTACCCCTTTGTTTGATAATCTTATTTAAACTGTGGAGGGGAAATAATCACCACATTGTCTCCCCTCACAACAATATGTCCTATTTCATCCGATTTACCTTCTTCCAATATTTCGACAGAACTTTCCAATAACAAATTCATATGTTGATCAAAACCTTGTAAATTACCTCTAATAACTTTACCACCTTTTAATTTGATTAATACATCTTTGCCTAGGCTCTCATCTAGAACTTTAACGGCCATATCTACTGACAACTTTTTTTTCTACCTATTGTTAATCAATTCAGGCTCTATAATAAATTTATTTATTTCATCATAAAGTCAAATATAAAATATTATTTGTAACGGTCATCTGTGATCAACAAGACTATTTTTTCGGCAATACGTGACAGCATTTGTTTTCCATTTTCAACCGAAGCATCCAACGGGTTTCCCCATATTCCATTTTTAGTAAATTTTACGAACCCACCAGGATTATTAATAGACATGTTTACACCAGCTTTGCTAACGACATCCCCATAATTACTATTGTTACCGCCATCACCAGTTAGTTTGTCCAACTCCATGCCTTTTTTGGACAAATCCATTCTTACTAATTCAGGACAAATAAACAACATAAGTGATGTTTCCACTTCACCTGCATGATCAAAGCTTTTGTCTAGCATCTGCCAATAATTAACATAGTAAAAGAATTTTCCTTTTTCATGGTATATTGATGAAATGTGTTGTCCAACATATTGCAAAAGACCTATGTTTCCATGGTGCCCATTGATAATGTATAGCCGGTTGATTCCCTGCTTAAATAAAGATATACAGATATCAGAAATAAAGTTTAACAGAATGTTGTGGTTTATGGAGACATTAAAAAATGGTTCATGTTCAAAAGAAACCCCATAACAAAGTGATGGAAGTAAAAAAGCATCGGTATTATTTGCAATGATTTTGGACAGATATTCTACAATTATTGTGTCCGTTGAGAAAGGCAAATGCTCGCCATGTTGCTCAAGGGAGCCAAGTGGGACAACGGCTGTATCAACATTGGAATAAGTCTTAGTAACCAAGTCAGAAAAAGTGCGTTGATTTAAATTTTTTATTTCCTTCAACATACAATAACATAGAAAAAAGATTGATTACGATATAAAGGCATTTAATTATTTATAATTTACTCTACCCCAATAAACCTCCAATTTATC
>Ga0183260_10001933_pt1 | contig 17266 bp, 15 predicted proteins | sample AntDrymUQ4972206_2_FD_129768 | JGI IMG/M metagenome (GOLD analysis project Ga0183260, IMG submission 129768) | Polar desert sand microbial communities from Dry Valleys, Antarctica - metaG UQ497 (22.06) (version 2) (version 2) | ecosystem: Environmental > Terrestrial > Soil > Desert | place...
GGCGATGATGAACGAGGATGCTGGCCTGATCCACCGACTAGCCACCCGCACGTTAACAATATGGGAATCTGCTCGATCCATCGCTTCGCCCTCGAAGGTTGGCCATCTGCGGCCTCGGTCAGTATAAGCAGCATCAGTCTGGCAGCCTAGGATCGGCGTCGCCCCTCGAGGCGAGCTACAAAACGTGACCGATCCGCAGCCCGACCACGGAAAGGGCCCGCCTACGCCTGGCCAGCAAGAATTGCATCCCAAAAAGGCCCCCGGCCTGCATCGGGGGTTCTTTTTTCATGATTTCTTATTGACAGATGAATCGAACAGGTGTACGGTTGTTATCCCCTACGAACAGATGTTCGGAGGAACTGGTTTTTGGGAGAGAAGGAAATGTCAAAGAGGTACGACGAGCCGATCGAGGTGGAGGGAATGGAGGCAGACGGCCTTTTGGGCTTGGGCCCTGTCGCTTTTAGCTGGCGTGGGCGTCGATATGCGGTCGGACGGTTGCTGAAGTACTGGCGGGAAGCGGGTGGGTCCTGGGATTCGGAACGGGTCAAGGATCACGAATGCTTCCGGGTCGAGGCTGAGGGCGGAACTTACGACCTGCGCCTTGACCGGCTCGCCGGACGGGGCCGGCCGCGATGGCGGTTGGCCAGAGTGTGGGACTGACGAGCGCCCGGAGTTAGCCTCTCTCCGTGCGCTCCCGCTTCGGGCGCTCGTCAGTCTCCTTAATCCCCCGATAATCCCCGATCAAGCAAGGCTTTAGATGACCGCGCGCTTTGCTCACTTACATGTTCACTCAAATTATTCGCTGCGAGAGGGCGCCGCCCGCGTAGAAGACCTTGCTCAGACCGCCGCCGCCATGGGGATGGATGCGCTCGCGCTCACCGATCACGACGGGATGTACGGTGCAGTCCGCTTCACGCTTGCATGCAAAGACGCAGGTGTGCGTCCGATCCTGGGGGCCGAACTCGAGTGGGGCGAGGGGTATCACGTCACCCTTTTGGCTCAAAACGCTCTCGGTTGGTCGAACCTTTGCCGGCTCGTCACCGAGATGCATCTCGATCAAAGGAGTCAGTCTCTGACGCCAGGGGTGCGGCCGCGCACTAACTTCGAATCTTTGGCGAAGTATTCAGAAGGCCTTTTCGCTCTCAGCGGCTGCGAACGGGGCGAGATCCCGTGGCTACTATCTCTGGGTCAACGCGACCTTGCTCTGGCGGCGGCTCGCCGCTGGCTGGATGTGTTTGGGCCGAAGCGGTTCGCAATCGAGGTCACCAATCATCTGCTCGAAACCGATGTCCGGCGCACGGCAAGGCTCACCGAACTGGCTCGTTCGTCGCAACTAAGGACAGTTGCCACCAACAACGTCCATTACGTTTCCCCAAAAGACGCCGTAATTCACGATGTTCTCGAATGCATACGAAGGATAGTTCCGCTTGATTTCGGGGGGTTCGCAGCTTCTGACGCTCCCAGGTCATACCCTTTGGTAGCTGCTACCCCCCCGAGCCCCCCCGTCACCAGACACACAGTTCCACGTCAAAACGCTGAGTACTGGCTGAAATCTCCTGAGCAAATGGCTGTGCTTCATGCGCCGGAGGCGATCGAGGGGGCCCGATGGGCGGCAGACCAATGCGGTTACGAATTCACACTCGGGGAGTTTCACTTCCCCGATCCCGCCGCAGAGGCCGGTCTGTCTTCCACCGGCGCGCTTGCCCGCAGATGCTTCGAAGGGCTGACCCGCCGTTACCCAAAAGTCACCCGGGCTATCGAGGACCGCCTTCAAAGCGAACTTCTGATGATCCGAAAGAGCGGATTTTGCGGGTACTTCGTGCTGGTTGCCGACATCGTCGATCACGCCAAGAAGGTCATGGGTATTCGATGCGCATGCCGGGGGAGCGCGGCCGGGTCTTTGGTGGCCTATGCGCTGGGGATATCCGATGTCGATCCCGTTCGCTACGACCTGGTGTTCGAAAGATTCATGAACGAGCACCGTCGGGAGATTCCCGACATCGATATCGATTTTGAGTCAGCCCGCCGTGAAGAAGTAAACGACTACATCCTTACAACCTACGGTGATCGCACCGCGATGGTGGCGATGATGGAGACCTTCAAAGCCCGCGCCGCCTTGAGGGAAGTGGGCAAGGCCCTCGGGATCAATCCCACAGAGATCGACACCGTGGCCAAAGCCTTCCCACGTATATCCGCAGGCTCGATCCCCGAAGCCCTCGAGTCGCTGCCGGAAGTCGCCGGCATGCATCTCGGCGCTTCGCGACTTGAGATGCTGTTCGACCTCGCTGCCCGTCTGGATTCATATCCCCGGCACCTTGCGATGCATCCGTCAGGAGTGATCCTTTCGGATTCCAAGCTGGGCGACCTCATGCCGATGCAGCGTTCGCTTCAAGGATTCTTGATGAGCCAGTTCGACAAAGACGATGTCGAAACGTTAGGCATCGCCAAACTCGACGTGCTCGGCGTGCGGATGTTTTCCAGTTTCGCCCACACGCTTAACGAGATCGAGCGAACGCATGGTCACCGTCTCTCGATCGACGAGATACCGCGCGATGATCCCGAAACTTTTGAATTGATCCGAGATTCCCGCACGCTTGGGTGTTTTCAGATCGAGTCTCCCGGCCAGCGCGAATTGCTAGGAAAGTTTCAGCCCGAGCGGTTCGAGGATTTGATCGTCGATATATCGCTGTTTCGGCCGGGGCCGATGAAGGCCGACATGATCAGGCCCTTTTTGAATCGAAGGATGGGCCTTGAATATCCGGAGTACCCGCACCCTTCGCTGGTGCCCATCTTAAAAGAGACCAAGGGAGTGATCGTCTATCACGAGCAGGTGATGAGGGTGATCAGCGCGTTGACCGGTTGCAGTCTGGGCGAAGCTGACAAGATCCGCCGGTCTTTGGGCGGCGGCTTGGGTGATGAAGACGTCATGCGCCCAGGCGACGCCGAGGTCGGGGGGTTCGGGGGGGTAGCAGCCGCCAAAGGGTACGACTTGCGCGCGCCGGAAGCTGCGAACCCCCCGAAATCAACTGTGGATGAGGTGGGGATGCAGATCGTCGCCCAGGCACTGGAGCGCGGTTTTGAGCGAGACGTGGCCACGAAGATTTGGCGCGAGATCGCTTCATTTGCATCGTTTGGTTTCTGCAAGGCGCACGCCGCAGCCTTTGCCGTCCCGACTTATCAGTCGGCATGGCTAAAGACCCATTACCCAGCCGAGTTCTATTGCGGAGTTTTGACTCACGACCCCGGGATGTATCCCCGGCGAGCAATCTTGGCCGACGCCCGGGCGCACGGGATCGAAATCCTTCCGGTGGACGTAAACGCCTCCTGGCCGGAATACCGAGCCGCCCCCTCCAGGGGGCGCGACTCACATTTTTTACCAGATCCCGAAGCGACCGCTGCGAACCCCCCGAAGTCAACTGGCATACGACTAGGGCTGCAGGATGTGAGGGGCATTTCCGGCGCCGAGATCGACTCGATTATTCAGGGGCGGCCGTGGAAAAGTTTCAGGGACTTTTGCAGGAGGGCCGAGGTGTCGCGTCCCGTCGCCGAAGCCCTCGTCCATTGCGGAGCATTCGATGGGGTCAAGGGTAAGGCTTCACGAAGAGAACTTTTCTGGGAAGTTGAACAAAACTGGTCGGATCGACAACGCCAAAAGGCCGAACAGACCTCGCTTGACTTATTCGAGGCCGTGCAGGTCCGCCTGCCCGGAATCGCCGACTACACGGCCCGCGAACGGGTATCTGCGGAGCTGGAGGTAACTGGCCTTGACGCGTCTTTGCACTTGATTTCCTTTTACGCCTCTCGCCTTGAATCTTTGGGGTGGACAAAAGCCTCTGAGTTGCGGCGATTTCCAGGCGGGGCGACGGTAGTAGTGGCGGGGGTGAAGGTCGCAACGCAGACCCCACCTACCAAATCCGGAAAGCGAGTCGTGTTTTTAACACTAGAGGACGGCACAGGTCAGTCAGACATCACTTTTTTTGATGAAGCTCAGCGCAAGTACGCAAGAGTGGTGTTCGACGGGTGGATACTCGCAGTAAGAGGAACGCTGCGGCGCACCGGCGCCAAAGGTGTATCGATTCTGGCGGAGGAGGTGATCGATCTGGCAGCTGAGTCACGCGGGAAGCTTGGGGGGACCGGTGACCGAAAATTGTGGTACTCCAGTTCGGGATCGGCGGGCCGATGAACTGGACGAGCCCCATACTGCATGCCGACCTCGATGCCTTTTACGCATCGGTTGAGTCGCTTCGTGATCCCCAACTTAAAGGAAAGCCGGTGATCGTGGGAGGCACCTCGTCGCGCGGGGTCGTGACATCGGCTTCGTATGAGGCCCGCCGTTTTGGCGTGACCTCAGCCATGCCCACTTCTCGCGCTAGGCGTTTATGCCCCAATGCCATTTTCATCCAGCCTGATTTCAAGTCATACGCAGAAAAGTCGAACGAAGTACGGGCGGTCTTCGAATCCTTTTCTCCGGTAGTCGAGCCCCTGTCTCTTGATGAGGCATTCATTGACGTCACCCGTGCCCGGCGAATGTGGCCGGGTTCTGCGGTGTTGGCAGAGGCGTTGAAGGACCGTGTGTTCAGACAAACCGGGCTTGTAGTTTCGGTTGGAGTTGCTCCAAACAAGTTCCTGGCCAAAATCGCCTCAAAGCGCGCGAAGCCAAACGGAATCGTCGTGGTCGATGCACGTGACATTGAAAAGTTTCTGCACCCATTGCCGGTCGCTTACCTTTGGGGGGTAGGCGAAGTGACGCAACTTACTCTTGAGCGCCTCGGACTCAAAACGATTGGCGATGTGGCGGCGGTGCCGAAGACGACTCTGGAGCGAGCGCTTGGATCGCTGGGAGGCCATCTCGCCGAACTTGCAGCCGGACTTGACAATCGGTCCGTGGTCCCCGATGTCCGCCCCCGCTCGGTCGGCGCCGAGGAGACCTTCGAGCGCGATTTGTCTTCGAGAATGGAAATGCTTCGGGGCCTGCTGCACCTTTGCGATAGGGTTGCCTCAAGGCTTCGAGGGAGCCGAATCAGCGGGCGTACTGTGACGCTAAAGGTCCGGCTGGCCAACTTTCAAACCGTTACCCGCTCGACTACCCTCAAACACGAAATCGATGCCGCGACCTGCATATATGCCGTTGTCAGGCAGGCCTTGGAACGCTTCGTCATGGCCGAGGAGGAAGGCCGCCGCCGGATCCGGCTATTGGGCGTTTCGGTTTCGAACTTGTCAGAGTGGCCCGCCAGTGAGCAGCTAAGTCTTGAGCGCGGGCCGAACTGGGCAAGCGCCGATCAGGCTCTGGACCGAGTGCGCTTCAGGTTCGGCGAAGAGGCACTTCGCTTCGGCTCACTTCTCGACGAATGGGGGGGGTAGCAGCCGCCCATAGGGCAATCGGTAAACGGTCCAAGGGCCTATAATCAAGGAATGCCCTTATCCGACCGTGAAGAGCAGATTCTGCAAGATATCGAGCGTCGTCTCTTTGAAAACGATCCGAAGTTTGTTAACGAAGTGGGGGGCACAACACTCACCGGGCATTACGCTCGCAACATCCGGCGCAGCGTAGCTCTTTTTGTTGCCGGTTTGGCTTTGCTCATTGTATTTTTCGTCCGGCCGCATTTGCTAATTGGGCTTGCTGCTTTTGGGATCATGTTGACCGGTCTGACGATGGCGTTTCAAAACATCAAAGTCATGAGCCAGCATCAACTCAAGTCGATCAAGGATCAACCCACGCTGTCCGGTTTTTTTGAGAAGTTCGAGGGCCGCCGCCGAGGTGGCGGCAATCGGGGTTTTTAGAACCGGCTAATCCCTAAAGAGCGCGAAACTTTTTCGACATTCCTCGAAAAAGTTATACGGTCGACTTGCGTTTTGGGTAGGTAGTGAGTTAGAAACAAACAAGTTCAATTCGTTCGTATTCGTATTCGTCTGGAATTTTTAGGAAAGGACACCAATGGAGGGGTTTACCGTCCTTCAAGCATGCCGATTCACCGGGTGCACAACTCATCAGCTGCGATATTGGGATCAAATTAGTCTCGTCAAACCCAGCGTCCAATCGACGGGGGGCCGTCCTGGAGTCAGGCGGTTATACGGATTCCGTGATCTCGTCGCTTTGAAAGTAGTGAAGGCTTTGCTCGACGGCGGCATGTCCCTCCAAAGAGTTCGCCGAGCTTACGAATACCTTCGTAAGAAGGCCGGATTGGAACAGCATCTTGCTGAAGTCAAACTGATAACCGACGGCAGAAGCATCTTTCGCGTCGCCAAAGACGATGGCGAAATTTTGGACGCGCTCCGTCAGGGGCAGATGTCCTTCTTCTTGGCCATCGATGAAATCACACGCAATTTGGACCAGGGGGTCGCAGAGTTTCTCCGCGACCGCGAGGAATTCGTCCAGACTCTGCGTCAGGCAGGGGACAACCTTATGCAGGAGCGCGCCAGGGTAAGCCGCTAGCGCGGGCAAAAAGGTTTCCAACCGAGATTCGGAAATCGTTGTTGTAGGCGGGGGAGTAATGGGCGCGTCCGCGGCCCTCGAGCTAGCCCGCAGAGGCCGAAGCGTCAGGCTGTTGGAGCGCTTCGCCCCGGGCCTCAGCCGCGGCTCGTCTCATGGACCAACTCGCATCTTTCGCCTTTCATATCCCGACCCCGGATACGTCGAAATGGCAGTTCAGGCCCTCATCGATTGGAGAAGACTGGAGCGAGACACACAGGAGTCTCTCCTTTCTGTGACCGGCGGTCTAGATACGGGCCCCGGCGCGAGTGCATGCGCCGCGGCGATGGCCGAGGTGGGCGTGCCATTCGAGGAAATTGACGCTGGCCAGGCGGCCGAGTCGTTCAGTCTCGATCTCGCCGAGGTGTCGGCGATTTTTCAACCGGACGCTGCGGTGATTGATTGCCGCAAAGCGATTGACTTGCAGATTGATCTGGCTCGGCAAGCGGGGGTTTCGGTGGAGTATGGCGTGCGCGTCGCGTCCCTTCTTCCGCGCTCCGACGGAAGTGTTGAACTCATAACAAGTGGCGGAAGAATCGTTGCTTCGACAGTTGTCTTGGCGGCCGGCCCCTGGGCGCGCCCTCTAGCAATGACCTTTGGGCTTGATCTCCCGTTGTTTGTGACTCTCGAACAAGTCGCCTATCTCGCGCCCGTGCGTAGCGGAGGTCCAATCGTCATCGACTGGACCTCTCCGCCGCGTTACTTGATCCCGGCATTTCACGGCGCGCACGGCATGAAAGTGGGACTGCATCACCATGGATTCTTGGTCGACCCTGAAGACGGCCCATTTCCGCCATCCAAGACGGGCTTGGCTTCGCCGGTCGAGTGGGCGAGTCGTCTGCTCGGGCAACCGTTGCATGTGGCCGCGGCGGAGACGTGTCTTTATACGAACACGGCGAGCGAGGATTTCTTGATCTTTGGCCAGGACGGCATCGTCGTGATGTCGGCATGCAGCGGACACGGGTTCAAGTTTGCGCCCCGTCTTGGCAGAGCGGTGGCGGACTTGATTGACGGCCTGGACCCCAAACTGCCCGAACCCCGCGCAGTCAAACAAGTCGCGGTCCAGCCGGAGTAGTTGTATCCCGAACTTATATCCTGCCCGTATACTTTTTTGGGCGTAGCCTTCGAAGGAGTTATGGCTTGGCGAAAGCGCTGGTGTTGAATGCCACCTATCAGCCGCTGGGTGTAGTTTCGGTCCGGCGGGCTATTTGTCTTGTCCTCAAGTCGAAGGCCGTGATTGAGCACACGCTAAATGGAGATCAGTGGCATTCCGAAAACCTTGTCATTGACGTTCCTTCAGTCGTGCGCCTCAAGTATTTCGTCAAGGTTCCGTACCGAGCCCGGACAACGCTCTCGCGACGGGCAGTTTTCATGCGAGACGCTTTCGAGTGTCAGTACTGCGGAAAGGCGGCGGAGAATGTCGACCACGTGACGCCTCGCTCAAAGGGTGGGACCCACACTTGGGACAACGTGGTCGCCTCGTGCCGCGGCTGCAACGCTCGCAAGGAGAACCGTTCCCCGAAAGAGGCAGGGCTAAGGCTGAGGAAATCACCGGCAGATCCTCCCAACGACGGAGCATTCTGGATCGTCGCGTCAGGGCCGCCACCGGCGGACTGGGCCGCATATCTGAATCGAGCCGGCTGATTTCCACTCCCAGCTAGCCATCCATCTGAAAGTCGCTCCTTCCCGAACTACATCATTGTAATTCTCCTTACGCGTGCCTGGCGCCTAAAGTCCTCCCACTTTATTGCCGAATTGCATTGACGGTGGGGCATGAGGAGCGTATTGTGGCGCAAAGTGGTGAATTCACCGCAACGGTGACGACTTATGGAGCGTACGGATGCTATTGGGAGAGTTTCGGCACACTGTCGACGCGAAGGGGCGCGTATTTGTGCCGTCCAAGTGGCGGGAGGAGCTAAAGGAGGGGGTCGTTGTCACCGCAGGGTTGGAGCGGTGTCTCTACGTTATGACTCGAGAGCGCTTCGAAGAGCGGGCGTCGCAGTTAGAGGACCTAAGCCCCAATCGCAAGGCGAATCGTGATCACAACCGCCTGTTTTTTTCGTCGGCCTCGGAGGAGGCGGTCGACCGCTCCGGCCGCATGAACATTCCCTCCGGCTTGAGGGAATACGCCGGACTCAAAAAGGAAGTCGTTTTGATCGGCGTTTCCGGCCGAGCGGAGGTCTGGGATCGGGGAGTGTGGGCCGAGTACAAAAGGTCGGTTGAAGGCGCCTACGAAGCAATAGCAGAACAACTCGAAGCATAAGGAAGGGGAGAACAGATGGATGCAATGCCGGCTCGTGCTCTGGTGAGGGAAGTTTCAGATACATTTTTCCTTCTGGCGATGGTCGCAGTGACCCTAGGCGCATATCTTGGTATGGCCCTGCTGGTCGTTCGGGCCCTCAGATGATCTCCCCCAGGCCCCCGGCTGATGTCCGATGATTCGCCCATCTACTCGCACGTGGCGGTCATGGCCGCAGAAGTCCTTGACTGGCTTGCCCCTGCATTGGGCCCGGGAGATGTCTTCGTCGACTGCACCTTGGGCGGGGGCGGACACTCAGAGCGCATCTTGTCCAGTATCGACGGTGTCTATGTCATCGGGATCGACCGCGACGAAGACGCCATCGAGGAGGCTCGCCGCCGGCTCGGCCCTTACGGCGAGCGATTCATCGCGGTCAAGGCCAATTTCGCTGATATCGCTCAAGTCATCCGTGAAAAATCGAATGGCGAGGCTGCGGCAGTTCTTTACGACCTCGGCGTCTCATCCTTCCAGTTGGATCGCCCCCATCGGGGCTTCCAATATCGCCGGGATGCTCCTATCGATATGCGTATGGATGCTTCATCTGGCCAAACAGCGGGAGACGTTGTGAACACCTATTCAGAAGGAGAACTGGCCGACATCATCTTCCGTTACGGGGAAGATAGATTCGCTCGCCGAATTGCCCGATCGATCGTGCGCCGTCGCGAAACGCAGGCCTTTGTCGACGCCGGAGATTTAGCGGAGGTCGTCCGTGCGGCGATTCCGGCAGCGACTCGCAGATCCGGGCCGCACCCGGCGCGCCGGACTTTTCAGGCGCTGCGTATTCATGTCAATCAAGAACTCGAATCATTGGAAACGTCGCTTGCGGTGGCTCACGAAGTGCTGAAGCCCGGGGGACGAATCGCTGCGATCAGCTATCACTCCCTAGAGGACCGCATCGTTAAGCGCGCCTATGCGGCATGGGCCAAGGGGTGCACGTGTCCGCGAGAGTTTCCGGTATGCGTTTGCGGGAAGGCAGCGTCCGCTCGTGTGCTGACCCGTAAACCCGTCCGTCCGTCCGCTGTGGAGGTTGCCACCAATCGCCGGGCCGACAGTGGGCGCCTCCGGGTGGCTGAGAAATTGAGGGCAGCCTGATGGCGATGTCATCTAGGCAAGTCCCTGCCCGTCACGCGCCTGGGCGAAGGGCCCCGCGAACTGCCAACGACAGGCCGCGTCTGCGGGTAATCCCCGGGGGGGCGGGCGCGAGCGCGCCTGCCGGGCAAACGTTACCGGCCCGCCGGGTCGCGTCTAAGCCGCTTTCAATCCGAATCGGCCGTCCCACGATTGCGTTCGCGGCAGCCGTCGTTGCCACGATAGCGACTTTTGTATTCGGCTTGGTTCTGCTGAACATCTATCTCGCACAAAGTTCTTTCACCCTGGCCGACGTTCAAAGCAGGGCCCAGCAGGAAGAAGCAAAGTATCGCCGGATGCGGTTCGAAGTGGCGAGGGCGGAGTCTCCCGAGAGGGTTGCGGAAGCAGCCGCTCAACTCGGGCTTGTCCCGCCGGCCGAGCAGCAATATCTAACCGAGCCCGAGGCTCATTCTTCAGGGAAGCAGCTTCTGGCAGAGAAGTAGAACGCGCCCGTAAGGGCTAATAGAGGGGAGTGGTCAAATGAGGGCAAGGTCGGCCGTTAGGCTGATATCTGTTCTTGTCGCGTTCTGGTTGAGTCTCGGCGTGATGACGGGGCGCCTTTTTTGGCTCCAAGTGATGGGCAAGGAGCGCTTCACCGCGCTCGCGGCCGTCCAACGAGAGCGTAAGGCGGTCCTGCCGGCTCCGCGCGGGTCGATCATCGATCGAAATGGCGCTGACCTTGCGATTTCCATTGAGATGAGTACCATTCACGCGAATCCGCGCTTCATCGCCGACGTTTCGGCCACGGCCAGTCTTCTTTCGCCGATCATCGGCGTTGATCAGACGACGATCGAAGAAAAGCTGCGTCGCGATTCCGGGTTCGTGTATCTCGCGAGAAAGATTGAGCCCGCATTGGGCGTAAAGGTCAAGGCTTTGCAAATTCCGGGAATCGGGGTTGTGGCTGAGTCAAAACGGGTTTATCCCTCAGGGCAGTTGGCTTCGCACGTGGTTGGATTTGCCGGCTTCGAGAATGCAGGGCTTGCCGGTTTGGAAGGTCGGTACGACAAGCCGCTGGCTGGGCAAGCCGGGTACAGGCTTTCGGAAATCGATACGCAGGGCCGGCCGATTCCCGCGGGCAAGTCTCTTGGGCGGAGGCCCGTTGCCGGCAGTGACCTCCGCCTTACCATCGACAAGCAGATCCAATTTGTCGCGGAGATGGAGTTGGCAAAGGGCATCCAGGCTTGGGGCGCTAAGGGCGGGACGGTAATCGTGGCGAATCCCAAGACCGGAGAGATCCTGGCAATGGCAAACTTGCCAACGTTTGACCCCAACGATGTCAAATCGAGCACGGCGGCAGACAGACGCAACCGCGGGTTGATCGACATATACGAACCCGGATCGGCGAACAAAGTGATTACGGCGGCGGCCGCCCTTGAGTCGGGAACTATTCGCCCCACGGACACCATGCGCGTGACCGACAATCTCAAGATTGGAACCACGGTTTTCAACGATGCGCATTCTCACCCCGTGTGGGACATCACTTTTGCCGAAGTCATGCAGCGATCATCGAACGTCGGCGTAATCAAAGTGGCGCAACAGGTGGGCAAGGAGAGGCTGTACGAATATCTGACGAAGTTTGGCTACGGCAAACCCACGGCACTGGGATTTCCCGGAGAGGGAGCTGGGATCGTTCCCAAACCGAATACGTGGTCATCAAGCTCCTTGCCGACGATCGCGATAGGCCAGGGAGTCGCCGTCACGGCGATGCAGATCATGCAGGTTTACGGGACGGTCGCCAACGGGGGCGTAGCGGTTGCTCCGCGACTCGTCCTTAACGATGGGGCATCGCAAACCCATCGAGTTATCAGTCCAACCACGGCGCGGCAATTGGCAGAGATTCTGATTGGAGTCACCGAGGACAAATATGGGAGCGGTCGTGCGGCGGCAATAGAAGGCTACCAAGTCGCCGGCAAGACGGGGACGGCACAAAAGCCGCGGACCGACGCGGCCGGATATTCAGGGTATATCGGCAGTTTTATTGGCTTCGCACCGGCGGGCGACCCCAAGCTCGTTGTTGGAGTGATCCTTGACGAACCAACTCCCATATGGGGGGGCGTAACTGCCGCCCCTATTTTCAGGGAAGTCATGAAATTCGCACTGCGGCGTCTCGGGATCGGCCCGGGGTTGGTCCTTCCTCGTGAAGGAACACCCCTCCCAACCCCGGACCGTTCCGGAGACGCCGCAAACTTAAAGGATGCCGCTGTTAGAAGCGGCGTTCCTGATTAGTCGTGTCTTCGCACTAGGCTTGCCCCAATGAAGCTGGGCCTGATCGCCGGGATCCTAAGGGCCTCGGTGCCCGCGGGGGCCGAAGGAATCGACATCACTGACCTTGCATATGACTCGCGCAAGGTGACCGAAGACAGCCTCTTCTTTTGCGTTCCAGGCGCTTTAGTTGATGGACATCATTTCGCCGAGCAAGCGGTCGGGGCCGGAGCGGCCGCGCTCGTGTCTTCACATTCGGTCCAGGCCGCGGTCCCCGAAATCATTGTCGACGATCCGCGGCGCGCGATGGGAGTCGTGTCGGATGCGTTCTTCGGTCAGCCCAGCCGCGAACTGAGCCTCGTAGGCGTTACGGGGACAAACGGAAAGACGACGACGGTCTACATGCTCGACTCGATCTTTCGTGCAACTGGTGAGGCTTCGGGCCTTATCTCGAACATCGAAAGAAGGATCGGTCCGAAAGTCCTGCCCGCTCCGCGCCTCAACGCGCCGGAAGCCATTGATCTGCAGCGATTGTTGCGGATGATGTTAGATGCGGGAGTGACGAAATGTGCGATGGAGGTGACCTCCGAGGGCATAGCTCAAGGCCGAACCGACGCGACCGAGTTCGAGGTCGCAGTGTTTACAAACCTTACGCAGGATCATCTGAATTTTCACCACACGATGGAGAATTACTATCTGGCGAAGCGTTTCTTGTTTACAGATCTCGCTCGCGCGGCCGTGGTGAGCATCGACGATAAGTGGGGCAGACGACTGGCATCTGAGGTGGGCATCCCAGTGACAACCTTCGGAACGAGCGATGCCGCAGATCTGAGGGCAGTTGATATGGAGCTCGGACCCGCAGGCTCTTCTTTTCGCGCCGTAGGGCTGGATCTCGACATCCAAGTGCAAATCAAGATTCCGGGTGTTTTCAATGTGATGAACGCGCTGGGCGCGGCGGCCGCGGCAAATACCTTGGGGATTTCGCCTGCCGATATCACCGCAGGCCTCGAATCTCTTGCCGGTGTCCCCGGCCGCTTTGAGAGGGTAGACGCCGGGCAGCCGTTCACCGTGCTCATCGATTACGCGCATACTCCTGACGCGCTTATTGCCGTGCTTGCCGCCGCGCGCAGCCTTGGCTCGGGGCGAGTTCTGGCGGTTTTCGGGTGCGGGGGGGACCGGGACGCCAGCAAGCGTCCCTTAATGGGAGAGGCTGCCGGCCGGGGAGCGGATCTGGTGTTTGCGACTTCCGACAATCCAAGAAGTGAGGATCCGCTACAGATTCTGCGTGAGATTGAAAAGGGACTTACGGAATGGCCGCCGCCGCTCGGGTACGAGATCATCCCCGATCGCGCCGAAGCCATCCGGCGCGCCGTGGCTGAAGCAGGTGATGGCGACATCGTGGTAATCGCAGGTAAGGGGCATGAAACGGGACAGGAATTTGCCGAAGGCAAGATCGACTTTGACGACCGGTTGATCGCGGCGGATGCTCTTCGCAACGTACGATGAAGATCCAACTATCGGAAGCGGCTCGCATCATGGGCGCTCGTCTCATCAACCAGACGGATGCCTCCGTCACCCCGATCGGGTCGGTGTCGATTGATTCCAGAACGACCGAGCCCGGCGATCTCTTTGTCGCCTTTGAGGGAGACTATACAGACGGTCACAGTTTCCTCGGGGAGGCTTCTCTCCGGGGCGCTGTCGGGGTGTTGGTGACTCGCGAGGTGCCTGCGCAGTCACTTCCGCAACTTGTCGTACCGGACGTTGCTGCAGCGCTCGTGCGGCTGGCTGCTTGGGCGAGGGACGCGATTGATCCAATAGTCGTGGGCATCACCGGCTCAACAGGAAAGACGGGAACTAAAGACATGCTTGCCGCGATCACATCGAAGAAAATGAAGACTGCCTATGCTCCGCATTCTTACAACAACGAGATCGGTGTTCCGCTCACCCTCCTGCGGGCCGAAATCGACACGGAGGTTTTGATTTGCGAGATGGGTGCTCGCGGGCCGGGTCAGATTCGCGAACTGTGCGATTACGTTCGTCCAACGGTTGGCGTGGTCACCAATGTCGGAGTGACTCACTTCGGAGAATTCGGCTCAAGGGAAGCGATCGCGGCAACGAAGGCAGAGCTCGTGTCCTCGCTGCCGGAAGGGGGTACCGCAGTACTAAATGCGGACGACGTTCGTGTTATCCAAATGGCCACACAAACTTCAGCCACAGTTGTGACCTTCGGTCGCTCGGATGCATCCTGGCTTCGAGGCGACTCTGTCCGGATGGATTCGCAGGCGCGCGCAACATTTCGAATGGAACTTCAGGGAGAGTCAGTCTCGGTCGCCCTCCCCGTCGCAGGCGAGCATCAAGTCGCGAACGCACTCGCCGCTTCTGCCGCGGCCCTGACGCTTGGTTTGACTTTGCTCGACTGCAGGGCGGGGTTGGAAGACGTAAGGCCGTCGCCGTCGCGCATGGAAATCTTCAAGATCGGTGACGCCACAATTGTGAATGACGCCTACAACTCAAACCCGGACTCCTTGGCCGCCGCGCTGAAGACATGCGCCATTTTGGTAGGCGAGGGAAGGTTTATCGCTGTCCTGGGGCAGATGGCTGAGTTGGGCGCGATCGAGCGGAGCGAGCACCTGCAGGCAGGCCGCCTCGCGGGATCGCTCGTCACGAAGTTGATCGTCGTGGGCGAAAAGGCGCGAGCGATTGCCGAAGGGGCACGTGAGGCAGGGTTCGATGAGATCACGGAAATAGACACTGCCGAAGAGATCCCCGCGGCGGTTGGAACGCTGGGCCCCGGAGATTTGCTGCTGATCAAGGGATCTCGAGTGACCGGTCTCGACAAAGTCGCCAGCATGTTCACGGAGGCCCCGGGGGTAGCAGTCCCATGATTGGTGTTCTGCTTGCTGCCGGATTTGCCTTGGTGTTTGTCCTGATCGGCACCCCTGTTGCAATAAAGACGCTGCGAAGCAAGAACTACGGCCAGAACGTTCGAGAAGATGGCCCGCGTGCCCACTTCGTAAAGAGCGGCACTCCGACGATGGGCGGGCTCGTAATCATCGCCGGCGCCATCATTGCCTATCTGCTGGCCCACGTGCGTCCCGATGGCTTCGTGCCATTCTCCGAGAGTGGACTTCTCGCGCTCGCCACAATCGCCGCGATGGGCTTACTCGGTTTCGTCGACGATTACATCAAGATATCAAGACGGCGCTCGCTGGGTCTCAACAAGAGGACGAAGTTCCTGGGACAACTCATCATCGCCGTAGGTTTCGCGGTCCTTTCTAATTACACCCAGGCCGTCCAAGAGATCTCTTTTGTAAGACCTCTTGGTGTGCCGCTAGGTATTGATCTCAACGTGCTCTTCGTTGGCTGGATATTCATAATCATGTCCGCCACGTCCAACGGAGTGAATCTGGCCGACGGCCTCGATGGGCTTGCGTGCGGCTCGGGAGCGCTCGTGATGGTTGCGTACGTTGTTATCGCCTTCTGGCAGGGGCGTCACTCATGTTTGCTTGTATCGCAATCCGGCTGCTACCAGGCGCCTCATTCTCTGGACCTCGCGATCGTTGCAGCCAGCATGCTTGGGGCCACGGCGGGATTCTTGTGGTGGAACGCGGCACCGGCGAAAATTTTTATGGGCGACACGGGTTCGTTTGCGCTGGGTGGGGCCATGGCGGTACTCGCGATCCTTACGAACACACAGCTCTTGTTGATCGTGCTTGGTGGCCTCTACGTCGTCGAGGTTTCCTCGGTCGTCATGCAAGTGATCTCTTTTAGGTTATTTCGAAAACGCGTATTCTTGATGGCACCTATTCATCACCACTTCGAACTGCGGGGATGGCCGGAGTTCACGGTAATAGTGCGGTTCTGGATTCTCGCAGGACTGGGGGTCGCGTTTGCGCTGGGCCTGTTTTACGCGGAATTCATCGCCGTTGGTGGAGTCGACTAATGGACCAAACAAGCGCACTCGAGGGCCACCGTTGCGTGCTCGTGATCGGACTGGGCAAAGTGACGGGCAAGGCCACGGCAGAAGCTCTTCTCGATCTGGGCGCCGATGTGCATGTCACCGAGGTCAATGAGGACCCATCCCACGTCATAACTGCCGCCGGTCTTCGTGAACTGGGAGCCAAAGTGACATTTGGCGGTCCCGATGTCGAGCTTCTGAACTGGGCGGACCTGGTGATCCCGAGTCCCGGAGTCCCTCCTTCCAATCCGTTGGTCGCCGGTGCGCTTGCCCGGGGTACGGCCGTTTGGAGCGAGATCGAACTTGGATACCGTCTTGTGTCTGATTCCGGGGGTCGGATCATCGCTATCACGGGTACAAACGGCAAGACGACGACGACGACTTTGCTCGCATCGGTTCTTCAGAACGCAGGGTTGCCGGCCGTGGCGGCGGGAAACATCGGCCTTCCGCTGGCCGAGGCCGTGCGGGCGTGTGGAGAAGAGACGATCTTTGTTTGCGAAGTATCGAGCCAGCAACTCGCCTTTGTCGACCGTTTCCGGCCCAGCATTGCGATCGTTCTGAACGTGGCCGACGATCATTACGACTGGCATTCGGGCTACGAAGAGTATCTGGAGGCCAAAGCCAAGATCGCAATGAACCAGGATGATGCCGATCTGCTGATCATCAAATTTGACGACGAAGGATGCATATCGATCGCGGCGGATACCTCGGCTTCTATTGCCTCATTCGGTTTCGAGACTCCGGATCTAGTTCGAAAAAAGACTAAGGAAACTCTGGGCCGAGACCCGTGGGCGGTGGCCGGAGTCGATGGAACCCACGTTGTGATCGCCGGGCCCCAGGCCGAGGCATCTTTAATGAGTCTGACGGATATCCGCGTCCAAGGGGCCCACAATGTCGAAAATGTCATGGGAGCCGCTTTGGCTGCAATGAGATTGGGAGTTCAGTTGAAAACGATTGCGGATACAGTGCGTTATTTTGATGGACTACCCCATCGCATGTCGGCGGTGACCGAGAAGGGTGGGGTCCGCTATGTGGACGACTCCAAGGCCACGAACCCACACGCTACCTTGAGGGCACTGGCCGGAGCTCAGGACGTCATCTTGATTGCCGGAGGCCTCGACAGGGGGTTGGATCTTTCGGTACTTCGCGAGGCACGTGGGGCCCTAAAGGCCGTGGTTGTGATGGGCGAAGCGGCAGAACAACTGGAGAA